>Ga0302267_10005184_pt1 | contig 13843 bp, 9 predicted proteins | sample III_Bog_E1_3_FD_194555 | JGI IMG/M metagenome (GOLD analysis project Ga0302267, IMG submission 194555) | Peat permafrost microbial communities from Stordalen Mire near Abisko, Sweden - III_Bog_E1_3 | ecosystem: Environmental > Terrestrial > Soil > Wetlands > Peat | place: Sweden: Abisko... | reverse complement strand
GCAGGACGACACGCTGATCGCCCCGACCAGCAGCACCGTCGTCCCGAGGTCGGTCCCCGGGATGAGCGCGAACAGCGAGATCACCAGGGCGTTGATCAGCGCCGAGAACGCCACGCCGGCACGGACGTCGCTGACCACCCGCTGGGAGGGGTCGTCACGCCCCGGCGAGACCGAGATGGCCACGAAGAGGAGCCCGATCAGGGCACCGGCCACTGCGGCCGTCGCTCCGAAGAACGTGCTGAAGTCGGTGGGCACCACGGACCGGACCGTAGTGCACCACTCCCCCACGGACGGGTGTCTGCTCGTGCGGGCCACCGGTAACCGGTCGAGCGGGTCGGTCAGCTCTTGAAGAGGAACTCGGCCTCGTCCTCGTCGACGAACAGCCGCAGCTCCTCGACCAGCAGACCGTGCGACTCCAGGCCGGGGTCGTCGGCCACCAGTTCCACCGCCAACGCACGGGCATCCTCCACCAGGTCCCTGTCGTCGAGCAGCCGGGCCAGCTTGAGGTCCGACCGACCTTTCTGCCGGGCCCCGAGGATGGTTCCTTCACCCCGCAGGGTCAGATCGACATCGGCCAGGACGAAGCCGTCGGTACTCCGCTCCATCGCCTCGAGCCGGGCGGTCGATTCCGGCGTGTCCGCCTCCGACAGCAGGTAGCACCAGGCCGGTTCGCCCCCCCGGCCGACCCGGCCCCGCAACTGGTGGAGCTGCGCGATCCCGAAGCGGTCGGCGTCCTCGATCACCATCACCGAGGCTTCGGGCACGTCCACGCCCACCTCGATCACCGTGGTCGCCACCAGGACATCCAGCTCACCGGACCGGAAGGCCTCCATCACCCCCTCCTTGTCACCGGGCCGCATCTGTCCGTGCAACAGTCCGATCCGGAGGCCCTCGAGCTCCTCGCGCCCGAGCCGCTCGGCCTCGGCCGTCGCCGATGCCGCCTCGACCCGGTCGGAACCTTCGACGAGCGGACACACGACGAAGGCCCGGTGTCCCGAGGACACCTGCTCCCGCACCCGCATCCACGCCTGCTGCACCTCGAGCCGGGTCCGGAGCCACGATGTGGCGACCGGCTGCCGCCCGGGCGGCAGCTCGTCGACGATGGTCATGTCCAGGTCGCCGAACACGACCATGGCGGCGGTCCGTGGGATGGGTGTCGCCGTCATCACCAGCAGGTCGGGATCACCGCCCGTCCCGTCCGCGCCGCGGCCCTTGTCGCGCAGTGCGGCCCGCTGCTCGACGCCGAACCGGTGCTGTTCGTCGATCACCGCCACACCGAGCGACCGGAACACGACGCGGTCGGTCAGCAGGGCGTGGGTGCCGACCACCACATCGACGGAACCATCCTCCAGTCCCGCATGGGCGGCCGCCCGCTCCGCGGCCGGCGTGCGGCTGGTCAGGAGGGCGACCCGGACCGGACGCCGTCCACCGAGCGTGGTGGGGTCGGGCACGTCGAGCCCGCTGACCAGACGTCGCACCTCGGTGAGGTGCTGTTCGGCCAGGACCTCGGTGGGGGCCATGAGCGCACCCTGGTGGCCCCCTTCCACGCCGATGAGCAGCGCGGCCACGGCCACCACCGTCTTGCCGGCACCGACGTCCCCCTGGAGTAGCCGGTGCATGGGGAGGGCCGCGCCGAGGTCGGCCGCCAGATCGTCCACCGCACGCCGCTGTGCCCCGGTCAGCGGGAAGGGCAGACCGGCCACGAAGCGCTCCACCAGGGTCGGCGACCCGTCCGCGCGGGCAAGGACATGACGGATCCCCCGGGCGTCCTCGTGCAGGCGCTGGCGGCGGAGCACCAGGGCGAGCTGGAGACGGAACAGTTCGTCGAAGGCCAGCCGCCGACGGGCCGGTTCCACCTGGGCCATGGCCGTCGGACGGTGGATGCCGGCGAACGCGGCGGTCCGCCCGAGGAGGCCGAACCGGGTCCGGACGGCGTCGGCCAGCGGGTCGGCGAACCCCCCGGCCCGGTCCAGTGCCTCGGTGGTCAGACGCCCGATCCGGGCCGAGGTCAGCGACGCCTTCTCGGTGAGGGGGTAGACCGGGTAGATCCGGCCCGACGAGGGGCCGTCGTCGTCGCCGGTGCCCTCATCGGGTCCGCGCAGGACCTCGACGGTGGGGCTCACCATCTGCAACCGCTCCCGGTAGGAGGTCACCGGGCCGAAGAACAGGGCGAGCGTGCCGACGGGCAGCTGTCTGGCCCGCCAGGTCTGGTTGAAGAAGACGACGGTCATCCGCCCCCCCCGGTCGGCGATCTCCAACTGGACCCGGGCCGGCGCCCGCCGACCACGACCCCGGACCGGTGGCGGGGCGGTCACCCGGGTCACCGAGGCCAGGACCGTCGCCTTCTCCCCTTCGGTCAGGTGGTCGACGGTGACCATCCGGGTCCCGTCGATGTAGCGACGGGGGTAGTGGGTGATCAGGTCGAGCACGCTGGAGATCCCGAGCTCGGACAGGTCCGAGGCGACGGAACCGCCGACCCCCCGCAACACGGTGACCGGGAGGTCGGCCAGCTGCCCCAGCCGTCGACCGCCGGTCGCCGGCGGGGACGGTCGGGGTGCCATCCCGGCGCCGGTCACGCGGTGCCGGTCACTCGATCGAGAACAGGTACGGGTACAGCGGCTGGCCGCCGTGGTGGACCTCGGTCTCCACCGCCGGGTGCGCTTCGCGCAACCATTCGGTGATGCGCCGGGTCTCGGCCGCACTCGAGCCCTCGCCCTCGATGATGGTGACCAGGTCGTGGGCGTCGGTGACCAGGAGCCCGAGCAGGGCGCAGGCGGCATCCGAGACGGACTCGCCCACCACCTCGATCCCCTCGCGGGAGAGTCCGAGCCAGTCGCCGGTCCGCACCGGACCGGCCGAGGTCTCCGAATCGCGGACAGCCCGGGTGACCTCACCGGGGACCACCTTGCGGGCGGTCGCCTCCATGGCTGCGGCATTGGCCTCGCCCCCGGCCTCGGGGTCGTAGGCCAGGAGGGCCGCGAACCCCTCGGCGATGGTCTCGGTCGGGACCACCCACACCCGCTTGGTGCTCAACTCGTCCACCCGGTTGGCCACGGGGCGGATGTTGCCGTTGTTGGGCAGGACGATCACGTCGTCGGAGGCGAGGGCGTCCACCGCGTCCACCAGTTCCGCGATCGACGGGTTCATCGACTGTCCACCGGCGATCAGGCGCTGCACTCCGAGCGACCGGAAGATCCGTCCGATCCCGTCGCCGCTGGCGACGGCCACCACGCTGGTGATCGGTGTCGGGCCCAGGGGTGCATCCGACGGACCGGACGCGAGATCGCCCGCACCTTCGCGGACCCATCGCTCCTCCTCGACCTCCTCCAGCAGGTCGGTGACCCGGATGTTGCGGGGCCGGCCGGCGTCCAGGCTCGCCTCGATGGCCGGGCCGACCTCGTCGGTGTGGATGTGGCAGTTCCACAGGCCGTCCCCACCGACCACCACGATGGAGTCGCCCAGGCCGGCCCAGACCTCCTTGAAGGCGGGAATGGTCGCGTCCGGTGCCTCGAGCAGGTACATGACCTCGTAGCGCAGTCCGGCCAGTGCGGCGTCCGCATCGCTCGGGAGGCCGTCTGCGGCCCCCGGCGCCGCATCGTGTCCGGCGACGACAGCGGGCAGGTCGGGCGGGATCGGCATGTCCCGGCCGTCGAGCACGGTGAGGAGGGCATCGAACAACAGGACGTATCCGGTCCCTCCGGCGTCGACCACCCCGGCCTGGGCCAGCACGGGGAGCAGGTCCGGGGTCCGCTGCAGCGCGTCGAACGCGCCGCTCCGGGCGGCCTCGGCCACGCCCACCAGGCTGGCTCCGTGGTCGGCCGAGGTCCGGGCCGCCTCGGCGGCCCCACGGGCCACGGTCAGGATCGTCCCCTCCACCGGGCGCATCACCGCTTCACGGGCCAGCTTGTCCGCGGTGACCAGGGCGGACGCCAGCTCCTCGGCGCCGGCTCGTCCGCCGGAGCAGTCCAGGCCGTCGGACAGTCCACGCAGCAGCTGGCTGAGGATCACACCGGAGTTGCCCCGGGCACCCATCAGTGACCCGTGGGCGACGGCCTTGCACGCGGCCGTCATGCCGGGCGCATCGAGAGCATCGAGTTCGGCCACCACCGATTCCAGGGTGAGCGCCATGTTGGTGCCCGTGTCCCCGTCGGGGACGGGGTAAACGTTGAGGCGGTTGATCAGCTGTTGGTGGCTCCTCAGGCCGTCCCGGAAGGTGCCGATCACGCGGCACAGGTCCGCTGCATCCAAGGCGTCGAGGGCGACCATGGGCAGGATGCTAACCTTTGCGACTTACCCAGAGGTTCTTAGAGGAAGTCGGAGTGTCATGGCAGCGGTGTGCGAGGTCTGCGGCAAGAAGCCGTCGTTCGGAATGAACATCAGTCACTCCCACCGGCGGACGAAGCGTCGTTGGGATCCCAATATCCAAAAGGTGCGCGCCGTCGTGGACGGAGCCCCCAAGCGACTGCACGTGTGCACGTCCTGCATCCGATCGGGCAAGGTCACCAAGCGCCCGGTCCGCAACTACCCGGGCTAGTCGACCCGGGCTCCGACGCAGGGAGCCGCACCCTCACCACCCGAGCTTCACCCTCACCACCGGTGGCTCCAACCGCCCGCCGGTAGCGGGTCCCCGTCCAGGGTGATGCCCCGACCCGGCTCGACGCACCGTCCGAGGCGCAACGGCGTCCGCAGGCCGTTGCGGCCGAATGCCTCGATGAGTCGGTCGGGGTGCGGTGTCGCCACCACCAGCTCGTAGTCCTCACCCCCGGTGAGCGCCTCGAGGCGGGTGGCCCCCTCGGCCACCAGACCGTCCACGACGACGAGCGCCAGGCCCACGCCGGACGCCTCGGCCAGGTGGACGGCGTCGACCCCCAGTCCGTCCGATACGTCGATGGCGGCAGATGCGCCGGCACGGCGGGCGACCCGACCCTCGGCCACCCGGGCCACGGGACGCAGCTGGGAGATGATCGGTCCCTCCGGCGGAGCCGCGGCCCGGCCGGATCCGAGCAGGCGCAATCCCGCCGCCGATCCACCGACGGGGCCGGTGGCGAACAGATGGTCGCCGGGTGCCGCCCCGGACCGTCGGAGCAGGGGCAACCCGTCGTCGGGCACCGCGCCGACCGCGGTGACCGACACGACGAGGACGTCGCCTCCGGACAGGTCGCCGCCCACCACCCGGCACCCGACCGCTTCGGCCGCCTGGGCCACCCCCTCGGCCAGCCGCTCGACCGGGAACCCGGCCGGGACCACCACCGACAGCAGTGCGTAGTCAGGAGCGGTGCCCATGGCGGCCAGGTCGGAGACGGTGACCATCAGGGCCTTCCAGCCGATGTCCTCGGGAGCGCTCACGCCCCGGTCGACGTGGACACCGTCGACGACCAGGTCGGTGGCCAGCACCACCTGTCCCCCGTCCGGCAGGGTCACGACGGCGGCATCGTCACCGATCCCCAGGTCGCCGGGGGCGACGGCACCCCCGTGGGCCTCGAACCGCTCGCGCAGACGCTCGATCACCGTGAACTCGTCATCACCGCCCGGACGCAAGCCCCCGGAAGACGATGACGGCGGACCGGCCGGATCGGCGCCCGCCACAGGATCCTCCGACTTGGGTATCTGCACGTGTCTTGCCTAGCATTGACACCCTCGGTAGCCCACTACTATCGACAGGTCGTGCCGAGAGCCATCACGCGGGTGGGAACACCCGTGGACGGCGACCCTCCGGGGCCGCCGTACAACAGAGGAGGAAGAACCAGCCCATGCCCCCCACCGAGCACAAGAAGCTGATCGCATGGGTTGACGAGGTGGCCGCGCTCACCCGACCGGCCGAGGTCGTCTGGTGTGACGGCTCCGCAGAGGAGTACGACCGCCTGTGCCAGCTGTTGGTGGACAACGGGACCTTCACCCAGCTGTCCGAGGCCAAGCGACCCAACAGCTACTGGGCGCACTCCGACCCGGGCGACGTCGCCCGGGTCGAGGACCGCACCTACATCTGCTCGGCATCCGAGGCCGACGCCGGCCCGACCAACAACTGGCGGGACCCCGCGGAGATGCGTGAGGTCCTGACCGGACTGTTCGAAGGTTCGATGGAGGGTCGGACCATGTACGTGGTCCCCTTCTCGATGGGTCCGCTCGGCTCCGACATCGCCCACATCGGCGTGGAGATCACCGACTCGGCCTACGTGGCCGTGTCCATGCGGATCATGACCCGGATGGGTCGGGGCGCCCTGGAGGTCCTCGGGACCGACGGCGAGTTCGTCCCGTGCCTCCACTCGGTGGGCATGCCGCTGACCGACGGCACGGCCGACGTGCCGTGGCCGTGCGACGCCGACAACAAGTACATCGTGCACTTTCCCGAGACGCGGGAGATCTGGTCGTACGGATCGGGCTACGGCGGCAACGCCCTACTCGGCAAGAAGTGCTTCGCCCTCCGCATCGCCTCGGTCATGGCCCGCGACGACAACTGGCTGGCCGAGCACATGCTCATCCTCAAGTTGACCTCGCCCGCCGGTGAGACCCGCTACGTCACCGGTGCCTTCCCCTCCGCGTGCGGCAAGACCAACCTGGCCATGCTCATCCCCACGCTCCCCGACTGGAAGGTCGAGACGGTCGGCGACGACATCTGCTGGATGAAGTTCGGTGCCGACGGGCGCCTCTACGCCATCAACCCCGAGGCCGGCTTCTTCGGTGTGGCGCCGGGCACCAACTCGCACACCAACCCGAACGCCATGCTCACCATGGATGCCAACACCATCTTCACCAATACCGCCTTCACCGATGACGGCGATGTGTGGTGGGAGTCGATGACCGACGAGGCTCCGGCCCACCTGACGTCGTGGAAGGGTGAGGACTGGACCCCCGAGTCCGGCACCCCGGCCGCCCACCCGAACGCCCGGTTCACCGTTCCGGCGTCCCAGGACCCGGCCATCGCCTCGGAGTGGGAGGACCCGGCCGGTGTGCCGATCGACGCCATCCTCTTCGGCGGACGCCGTGCCTCGGTGGTCCCGCTGGTGTTCCAGTCCCGCGACTGGCAGCACGGCGTGTTCCTCGGCTCGATCATGGCCTCGGAGACCACCGCGGCAGCTGCCGGAGCGGTCGGCAACCTGCGGCGCGACCCCTTCGCCATGCTGCCGTTCTGCGGCTACAACATGGCCGACTACTTCGCCCACTGGTTGGAGATCGGCGCCGGGGCGGATCCCGAGAAGCTCCCCAAGATCTTCTACGTCAACTGGTTCCGCAAGGACGCCGACGGCCGCTGGCTGTGGCCCGGCTACGGCGAAAACTCCCGTGTCCTCGAGTGGGTCTTCGAGCGGGTGAGCGGCAAGGGCGAGGCCGACGAGACGCCGATCGGTTTCCTGCCCACCCCCGGGTCGATCAACACCGACGGACTCGACGTGTCCGCCGAGGACATGGCCACGCTCCTCAAGGTGGACCTCGACGAGTGGCGGGCCGAGGTGCCCTCGATCCGGGAGCACTTCGCCACCTTCGGCGACAAGCTGCCGGCTGCCCTGGCCGGCGAGGTCGACACTCTGGAGCAGCAGCTGGGCTGATCCGACCGGTCCGCCGGAGGGATGTGTCGACAGGGGGCCGGTCCGCCGGCCCCCTGTCCGCGTCCCGGGTCGTGCGTCCCGGGTCGTGCGTCCCGGGTCGTGCGGACCGTCAGTGGTCGGCGGTCGAGGCGGCCCGCCGTGCGCTCATGTAGGAGAGGGCCCCGACGACGGCCACCCCGCTCAGCACCAGGTTCCCGGCCGGGATCGACAGGGAGAGCACCACGCCCACCAGCGACCCGACGACCCACATGAGCTGGAGCCGGGTCTCGAACCGGGCGAAGGCGCGACCCTGGTCCGATTCGCGCACGTGCTGCTGCACGAGCGCGTCGAACGACGGCTTGGCCATGGCACCGGCGGCACCCACCGACACGGCCACCAGTGCCTGGAGGCCCTGATAGGGCAGGAGCCAGCCGACCAGCCCGGCCACCGCCACCAACCACAGGGACATCGTCAGCATCTGCTGTTCGGACAGCACCCGCCGGATCCGCCCGACCAGGAGCACGCCGACCACCGCCCCCGCGGTCAGCGCGCCGATCAGGAGTCCGAACCACCAGGTGGCCGCGTTCTCGCGGCGCAGGCCGAAGGCGAACAGGAAGGTGAGGAACCCGAGCAGACCCTTCAGCACCGACATCGGGGTCAGGGCCAGGATCACCTGCGTCCCGGCGATGGGGCGGAAGGCCGCCAGGTCCCGCTGTTCCTCCAACCAGCGACTGTCCACGTCCGGTGCGTGCTCGAGCGCCTGGGTGATCTCGCCGCCCCGTCGGGGTGTGCCCCTCCCCTGCCGTTCGGCGCGGGGCTGGCGACGGACCGGCAGCCGGGCCCCGGCCACGATCGCCGCCACGAACACCACGACACACGACCACAGCACGGCCGGCGCGCCGGCCAATTTCAGGATGGCCACGCCGGGCAGTGCGAAGACGAAGCCGGACAGCGAGGCAAGCAGACCGAGGCGGGCGTTGAGTGTGGCCAGATCGGGCTCGACCACCTCCTGGCCGGTCACCGGGTCGTCGACGTGCACGGTCGGCGGCGTCCCGTAGGGGGGCGTGTGGCGGGGCAGGTCGTGATCCGGTCCCTCCGCCCACACCGGGTCCGGTACCCCGGCCACCGCGCCGAGGTCCGCCATCTCCATGCTGGCCATCTCGGGGACCAACGCGCCCTTGGTGACCAGGTAGACCTTGGACAGCACCAGCATGACGAACGCCTCGGGAAACAGCAGCAGCGAGTGGATGTCCCTGGCGATGAACGGACACAGTGCGGCCCTGCCCAGGGCCGAGATCACCACCATGGCCCGCCTGGCGCCCCGGCTGCGGTCGACCAACGGCCCGAGCGCCGGTGCCACCACGGCGAAGGGACCCATGGTCAACAGCAGGTAGAGCAGGACCTTGTCCTTGGCCGCCGTGGGCGAGATCGAGAAGAAGAGCGAGCCGGCCAACGACACCGCGAACAGCGTGTCGCCCGCCGTCATCAGCACATGGGTCAGCGCCAGCCGGCCGACCGGACTGCGCTGGTCGAACAGGTCGTCCACCGACGAGCGGACCAGGCGGCGGAACTGGTCTCCTCGCTCCCGGACGCCCATCCGGGCATGGTAGGCCCGACGGAGCGGGCGGTAGCATCATGTCCCGCCCCTCGAGCGTCCAGGAGATGGCTATGTCCGTCAGCGCCTACATCCTCATCCAGACCGAGGTCGGTCGAGCGGCCACCGTGGCCCGCACCGTCCAGGCTCTGGACGGCGTAGTGACCGCTGAGGGCGTGACCGGCCCCTACGACGTGATCACCCGGGCCGAAGCCACCACGATGGACGAGCTCGGCCGCATGGTGGTGGGCCGCATCCAACTCATCGACGGCATCATCCGCACCGTCACCTGCCCGGTGGTCAACCTGTAGTCAGCGGATCGTCAGCGGATGGCGCCCGACGCACGCAGTCCGGCCACGTCGTCGGGCGTGAGGCCCCAGTCGGCCAGGGCTTCGTCGCCGTGCTGGCCCGGGTTGGGCGGCGGGCGTCGGATCTCGCCGGGTGTCGACAGGAACCGTGGCGCCGGTGCGGGCTGCACGACGCCGGCGACCTCGGTGAAGGTGCCCCGGATCTTGTTGTGGGGATGGTCGGGTGCCTCGGTGGCCGACAGGACGGGTGCCACACAGGCGTCGGAACCGGCGAAGACCTCCTCCCACTCCGCCCGGGTACGTGAGGCGAAGATGGCGGTGAACCGTTCCTTCATCGACGGCCACGTGGTCCGGTCCATCTGCGTGCTCAGGTCCTCGTCGCCCAGACCCAGGAGGCGCATCAACTCGGCGTAGAACTGGGGCTCGATCGCCCCGACCCCCATGAACCCTCCGTCCGACGTCTCGTAGACCTCGTAGAAGTGGGCCCCGGTGTCCAGGAGGTTGGTTCCCCGCTCGTCCTTCCAGATGCCGGCACTGCGCAGCGTGTAGGTCATCGTCATCAGCGATGCGGCGCCGTCGACCATGGCCGCGTCCACCACCTGGCCCTTTCCGGTGGTGCGGGCGCCGAGGATGGCGGCCAGCATGCCGTAGGCGAGGAGCATGCCGCCCCCGCCGAAGTCGCCCACCAGGTTGAGGGGCGGCAGGGGACGCTCCCCTGCCCGGCCGATGGCCTCGAGTGCCCCCGACAGGGCGATGTAGTCGATGTCGTGGCCCGCGGCCTGGGCCATGGGGCCCTCCTGGCCGTACCCGGTCATCCGGCCGTAGGCCAGTCGTGGGTTCCGGGCCAGGCACACGTCGGGTCCGAGTCCGAGCCGCTCGGCGACACCCGGTCGGAACCCCTCCATGAGGCCGTCGGCCCCGTCCACCAGCCGGAGCACCAGGTCGACCCCGTCCGGGTGCTTGAGGTCGACGGCGACCGACCGGCGGCCCCGGTTCATGAGGTCGACGTGGGGCTCCTCCCTGGGCGGGTAGCTGGCGCGGTCGGAGCGGTCGATCCGGATGATGTCGGCTCCGGCGTCGGACAGCATCATGCCGGCGAACGGGGCCGGACCCAGTCCGGCCAGCTCGACGATGCGGACACCTTCGAGCGGCCCGCTCACCGGACACCTCGGGTCAGGACCGGCCGTGATCCGTCCACGAACGGGGCGGTACGCAGGATGGACGGGGGACGCGGGGCAAACGGCATGGCGGGATGGTGTCCCACCGTCGCCCGGGGGTCAAATGCGGTGCCGGATCGTCCAGCCACCGGCACGCCGGGCGTGCCGTCAGGACGGGAGGATCCGGTGGATCCCACCTGTCTCGACGTCGTAGCGCCAGCCTTCGATCCGGATGCCCTCGGGGAGCTGGGGACACGCCCGCAGGAGGCCCACGTCGTTCGCCAGTGCCTCGTCAGGATCGGGCATGGCCAGGAACTCCCACCCTTCGACCCCGTCGGTGCCCTGGGCCGCCAGCCGACCCCGCACGCCGTCGTCGGTCTCGTTGGCCAGCGCGCAGTTGGTGTGCTGCATGACGGCGATCTCCCGCACGTCGAGGAACCGGGTGGCCAGTACCAGTGACCGGATCACGTCAGGGGTGACCCTGGCTCCGGCGTTCCGGAGGATCTTGGCGTCACCGGGACGGAGTCCGAGCATGGTGAGTGGCTCGATCCGGCTGTCCATACAGGTGACCAGGGCGAAGCCCCGGGCGGCGCGCGGCGCGATGCCCCGGAGCGTGAATCCTTCGACATAGGCGGCGTTGGCCTGCAGCAGTTCATCGATCATGAGACCAGAATGGTATGCCGCCCGGAGGGCGTGCGTGTCAAGCCACCCGACGTCGTATGTCCGAGGGCCCGCCTCCCTCCCGTGCGATCCAGGGCTTCCCGCTGTCCTGCTCGGGGCTTCCCCGGTCTCAGAACGTCCCGCTGAGACTGGAGGCGATCCCGTTGGCGGTACTCGCCACGACCCAGGTGTCCCCGGACATCGGGTGGGGGGATCCCGACCCCCCGAACTGGGCATAGACGACGCCGCTCTGATAGCCGGCCGGGATCGACTGCCCGGCGGCCAGCACGAAGGAGTAGGTGATCGTCCCGCCCGCCACCGACGAGGTCTGGGTGACGATGCCGCCCGGATAGGAGTTGGCCTGGCTGTTGAAGGTGACGCCAGCCGTCTGGGCGACGGTGATGGTGATCGACAGCGCGGTGACGGCGTAGGTGTTCACGACCGAGAGCCGCTCCTGGCCCCCGTAGTTGTTGTAGTTGTCACTGGCCGGCGTCACGGTGACCCCGTTGCTCGGGGGGGCGGGACGGGTCGTGGTCGTGGTGGTCGGCGGCACGGTGGTCGTGGTGGTGGTGGTGGTCGGGGTACTCATGGGACATGGCCCGGACACCGCCAGCGTCGGCCCACTGACGCAGATGTCCGACGACGTCCCGGTGATGGTGTTCGTCCCTCCTCCACCCACGATGCAGTTGCCCGCGCCGGTGTCGGTGATGGTGTCCGCACCGGCACTACCCAGGACGAGTGCGTTCGACCGGCTGTTGGCGAACACGCCGGACCCGGTGACGATGGACGTCAGAGTCAGCCCACTGCAGCCGGCAGGGGCCACCTGCCCGACCTGGAGCACCTTGGACAGGGTGCCGGCGTTGCTGGCCGGGACGCTGTTACTCACGGTGAACACCGAGGTGAGCGTGACCAGAACGGCGATCACCACGAGCGCCGTGCCGCCCCGGGCCAGGAGCGACCATCGGGACCGCTTCCCGGGTGGCGGCGGTGGCTGGCGGCGTCCCGGGGCGGCGGCCAGGACCGGCCCCTCCCCGGCGGTGCCGCGGTCCGGCCGGTAGAGGTAGCGGACCGTCTCGTCGTCCACCGCGTAGGTGGCACGACCCTGCTGCAGCTCGTAGAGGATCGGTCGCTGGAGGAACTGGGCCAGCTCGGCCAGGTGCGCGAAGTCGGGGATCTCGATCTGGGGGGATCCGTCCGACCGGGCCAGCGACACGACCGGCACCACCAGGGCATGCAGCCGGGACGCGGTCAACTCCTCGTCGGTCCGCAGGGTCCTGCGGCGACGGGCGAGATCGTGGGCCACCGCCAGGATCACCGCGAGGAGCGCGAGCAGCGTGCCCAGGACCCGCACGGTGGCCACCTGGATCTGGTACCTGGCCACCGACACGACGTTTCCGACCACCTGGGGGATGCTGCCGGTCTGCACGGGGTTGATGGTGGCGGACAGCGCGGAACTCGCCGTCGGCGCCACATAGGTCGCGCCCGGAGGCGCGGGGGCCACGGTCACGTCCAACGTCACCACCGAGGTACTGATGCTGAACGGTAGGACCGGTGCATAGGTCCCGCTGACCGCCTTGCCACCGACGGTGCCCGAGAAGTGCACCACCGGTTGGATGTCCACCGAGTAGGTGGCACCGGCGGCACCCGACTGCGAGGTCACCGAGTTGGTGAGGTCGTAGAGGCTGCTCAGCGGGAGCGTGGCGCTCACCGAGGTGTGATCGCCACTGAACGGACTGGCCGCCTTGACCGTCGACGACTCCTGCCAGGTGTTGGCCTGGGACAGGACCAGTGCACGCAGTTCGATCGTTCCCCGGACCTGGTGGGGAAGTGCCGAGGTGAAGCGGTACCCGAATCCGAGGGTGACGGCGTCCACCAGGCTCGGATAGATCGGTTGCCCGGTGGAGACGACACCGGTCGGATACACCGCGGTGGTCGCCTTGACCGGAGCCGAGTAGGAGAAGGCACCCGCCTGGCGGTAGGCGTTGGTCAAGGGCACCACCTGTTGCAGCGGCCGACTGAACCCGACCCCGAGGAGCACCACCGCCAACAGGCCACAGACCGCGATGGACACGAGCGACCACAGAGGACCCTCCAAGAACCCCGGCGGACGTCGACGGGCCAGTTGGTCCGGGGTCATCTGGATCCCCGAGCGTCGTTCGTAGGTGCGGGGTGTCGACCCCTCCCCGTTGGCCGCGCGGGATCCGGCCCCGGAGGCTCCCCGCCGCTCCCCGGGCACGGGTGCATGGCCGTCGCTGGTCGGCCCCGGCACGGGTGCATGGCCGTCGCTGGTCGGCCCGGGCTCCGTCATGGCCGCGAAGGTCCCGCGGGAAGGTGCCGGACGCCTCCCCCTCCCACGCTTGCGACGGTCTGCGACGGGCGACTTGAAACCGACCGCCGCGAACACCAGCGCCACACCGCCGGCGAGCAGGCCGGCATGGAGCGGTTTGGCGAACCAGGCGAACGGCGCACCGACGTCCGGGACGAAGAACCAGAGTTTTCCGTCAAGTTCGCTTCGAGTTGCATAGCCCGGGTCGACAAAACCATTGTGGTCACCTTTGAAGAAATAGTTGCCGTTCTGAATCAGAAAAATTCGATGCAAGACCG
>Ga0302267_10005177_pt1 | contig 13863 bp, 6 predicted proteins | sample III_Bog_E1_3_FD_194555 | JGI IMG/M metagenome (GOLD analysis project Ga0302267, IMG submission 194555) | Peat permafrost microbial communities from Stordalen Mire near Abisko, Sweden - III_Bog_E1_3 | ecosystem: Environmental > Terrestrial > Soil > Wetlands > Peat | place: Sweden: Abisko... | reverse complement strand
AGGCCATCGGTGGCACCCAGCCTGGGTGCCCTTCCGAGCCTCCGCTCCCTGACGGTCGCGGTGCGGGTGGCAATGCCCGCACCGTTCGAGAATCTCGCTCGCTCATTTCGTCACGTCCGCGCGACCGGTGAGGGAACCATGTTCATCGACTACACGCTTGAAGAGAAGAAGCTCAAGGCCGAGCTGCGGGCCTACTTCGAGGAGCTCGTCACCCCCGAGCTGCTCGACGAGATCACCGGTAACGACGGGGGCGGGCCCCTCTACACCCGCGCGCTCCGCCGCATGGGCGCCGACGGCTGGCTCGGCATCGGCTGGCCTCTCGAGGTCGGGGGCCGCGCGCGCCCGGCCATCGAGCAGTACATCTTCTTCGACGAGGTCCAGCGCGCCGGCTTCCCCATCCCCTTCCTCACCCTCTGCACGGTGGGGCCGACGCTGATGAAGTACGGCACCGACGAGCAGCGCGCGCGGATGCTCCCGGCCATCCTCCGGGGCGAGCTGCACTTCGCCATCGGCTATTCCGAGCCCGAGGCCGGCACCGACCTCGCCTCGCTGAAGACGCGCGCGGTGCGCGAGGGCGACGAGTACGTGATCCACGGGCAGAAGGTGTTCACCAGCCTGGCCGAGTACGCCGACTACATCTGGCTGGCGGTGCGCACCGATCCCGACGCGCCGAAGCACAAGGGGATCTCCATCGTGATGGTGGACACCAGGCTCCCCGGCTTCTCGCTCACCCCCATCCACACCCTCGGCGGCAACCGCACCAACGCCACCTACTACGACGGCGTGCGGGTGCCGGTGTCGATGCGGGTCGGCCGCGAGAACGAGGGGTGGCGGCTGATCACCACCCAGCTCAACCACGAGCGCGTGGCGCTCATGTCGCCGGGGCCGGTGGCGCGCTTCATCGAGGAGACCACCGCCTGGGCCCGCCTATCGCGCCGCCCCGACGGCCGGCGGGTCATCGACGAGCCCTTCGTGCAGCTCAACCTGGCGCGGGCGCGCGCCTCCGTGGAGGTGCTCGAGCTGATGACCTGGCGCCAGGCGTGGCACATCGATCAGGGAGTGCTCGACGCGGCGGAGTCCTCCACCGTCAAGGTGTTCGGCAGCGAGTCGTTCGTGCAGACCTACCAGCTCCTCCTCGAGGTGCTCGGGCAGCCGGGCTACCTCCGGAGGGGCTCCCCCGGCGCGCTCCTGCGCGGCCGCATCGAGATGTATTACCGCACCACGCTGGTCCTCACCTTCGGGGGCGGGGTCAACGAGGTGCAGCGCGACATCATCGCCGCCGCGGGGCTGCAGATGCCGCGCGCCCCCCGCTGAGGAGCACTGGCCATGGACTTCTCGTTCACCGAAGCTCAGGCGGCTGTCGCCGACCTGTCGAAGAAGATCTTCGCCGAGCGGGTGACGCCGGCGGCCCTGCGCGCGGCGGAGGCCGAGCCGGACTGGTTCTTCCGCAAGCTCTGGGCGGACCTCGCGGCGGCGGGCCTGCTGGGCACGGCCATCCCCGAGGACCTCGGCGGGAGCGGCCACGGCCTGCTCGAGCTGTGCGCGCTCCTCGTCGAGGCCGGCGCGGCAGTGGCGCCCATCCCCCTCTGGCCGGCCCTGGTGCTGGGCGCGCTGCCGGTCGCCCGGCTGGGCACGCCCGAGCAGAGGCAGCGGCTCCTGCCCGGCGTCGCGGCCGGCGAGCTCCTGCTCACGGCGGCCCTCGCCGAGGACCGCGCCACCGATCCCCTGCGGCCCGAGACCCTGGCGACGCACGCCGGCGGCACCTGGTCGCTCACCGGGGTGAAGATCTGCGTGCCCGCCGCGCACCTGGCGGCGCGGGTGCTGGTGCCCGCGCGCACCCACGACGGCGCGGTGGGGGTCTTCCTGCTCGATCCCCTCACCGCCGGCGTCGCCCTGGAGCGCGAGACCGCCACCACCGGCGAGCCCCAGTTCCGCGTCACCCTCCAGGGCGCCCAGGTCACCGAGGCCGACGTGCTCGTGGCTCCCTCGCTCGACGGCCTGGCGGCCCTCGCCTTCCTGGTCGACCACGCCACCGTCGGCCTCTGCGCGCTGGAGCTGGGCGTGGCCGAGCGCGCGCTGCGGATGACCGCGACCTACACCTCCTCGCGCAAGCAGTTCGACCGGCCCATCGCCACCTTCCAGGCAGTGGCGCAGCGCGCGGCCGACGCCTACATCGACGTGGAGGCGATCCGCCTGACCCTGTGGAAGGCCGCCTATCGCCTCGACGCCGGCCTCCCCGCCGCCGAGGCGGTGTCCGTCGCCAAGCTCTACGCGGCCGAGGCCGGCCACCGGGTCGTCTTCGCCGCGCAGCACCTCCACGGAGGGATGGGCTTCGACACCGACTACCCGCTCCACCGGCACTACCTGTGGTCGAAGCAGATCGAGCTGACCCTGGGCTCGGCGTCGATCCACCTGGCCCGCCTCGGCGCCGCCCTCGCGCGTGAGGGAGCGGCCACATGAGCGCCGACGACGCCGACTACATCGTCGTGGGCGCCGGCTCCGCGGGCGGCATCGTCGCGGCGAGGCTCGCCGAGGATCCCACCTGCCGGGTGCTCCTGCTCGAGGCCGGCGGCACCGACCGCACCCGCCTCTGCACCGTGCCCGGCATGGTGTCGATCATCCACACCACCCCCCAGGTGAAGAAGAAGTTCGACTGGGGCTTCTACACCGCGCCCCAGCAGCACGGCGCCGGTCGCCGCATGCCCTACGTGCGCGGCAAGGTGCTGGGGGGATCGAGCGCGATCAACGGCATGGTCTACGTGCGCGGCAACCGCCAGAACTACGACGACTGGCTGGCGGACGGCTGCCCCGGGTGGGGCTACGCGGACGCGGTCCGCTGCTACAAGCGCCTCGAGGACTGGGAGGGCGGCGCCGACGAGCACCGCGGGGCCGGCGGGCCCATCGCAGTCACCCGGTCGAAGAGCCTGGTGCCGGCGACGTCCGCGCTCATCGACGCCATCGCCGAGACCTGCGGCGTCCCCGTGCTCGACGACTACAACGGCGCCTCCCAGCTCGGGGTCGGCCCCTGCCAGATGAACGCCCGCGGCGGGGTCCGCTACAGCACCTCGGAGGCGTACGTGCACCCGGCGAGCAAGCGGCCCAACTTCCGCGTGCAGAGCGGCGCGGTGGTGGCCCGGGTGGTCTTCGAGGGGCGGCGCGCCGTGGGCGTCGAGCTGATCGAGGGCACCGAGCGGCGCGTCGTCCGCGCCACCCGGGAGGTCATCCTCTCGGCGGGCGTGATCGGGTCGGCCCACCTCCTCATGCTCTCCGGCATCGGCCCGGCGGACGAGCTGCGCGCTCAGGGGGTGAGCCCCATCGCCGACCTGCCCGTCGGCAAGAACCTCCACGATCACCTCTTCGTGCCGCTCACCTTCCTCGCGCCCGGCGCCGAGCACCGCGGCACCCCGTGGCATTTCTTCAGCGGCATGATCGCCGAGGCCATCAAGGGCGACACCTGGTTCTCCCGCACCGTCTTCGACGCCATGGGCTTCGTCCGATCGAGCCGCGCCAACGGCGTGCCCGACACCCAGATCCACTGCCTGCCCTGGTCCTACCCCTCGCCCAACCAGGACCTGCCGGTGCGCCCGGTCGTCGACACCCGCCCCGCCCTCACGGTGATGCCCACCCTGATCTACCCCAAGAGCCGCGGCGAGGTCCGCCTCGTCTCCAGCGACCCCACGGCAGCGCCGCACATCGACCCCCACTTCCTCGAGGACCCCGACGACCGGCGCCTGCTGCTCGAGGGGATCAAGCTGGTCCGCGAGATCATGGCCAGCAAGCGCCTCGCCGGCGTGGTCACCGGCGAGCTCCACCCCGGCCAGGGCTTCACCTCGGACCAGGCGATGGCCGCCGAGCTGCCCTCGCGCATCCACACCGTCTATCACCCGGTGGGGACCTGTCGGATGGGCTCGGACGAGCGCGCCGTGGTCGACCCGGCGCTGCGCGTCCGCGGCGTCGACGGGCTGCGCGTCGCCGACGCTTCGATCATGCCCTCCATCACCGGCGGCAACACCAACGCTCCCACCATGATGATCGGCGAGCGCTGCGCCGAGCTGATCAGGATGGTGGGGGCCCAAGGCCCCCCCCAAACCCCCCTGAGCCGCGAGGAGGCGTCCAGGTCATGAAAACGAAGCTCTGCCACGAGCTGGGGATGACCCTCCCGCTCTTCGCCTTCACCCGCAGCCCGGAGGTCGTCGTGGCGGTGAGCCGCGCCGGCGGGATGGGCGTCCAGGCCGCCATCGGCTTCTCCCTCGAGGAGCTGAAGCGGTGCCTCGACTACATCGAGGAGCACGTCGGCGGCCGCCCCTACGGGGTCGACGTGGTCATGCCCTCCGGCTTCGTGCAGCCCGATGGCACCAAGGTGACGGGCGGGGGCGCGATGGCCGCCGCCGCCGACTACCGGCAGATGCTCCCCGCCGAGCACGTCCGCTTCCTCGACGAGCTGCTCGCCCGCTACCACGTGCCGCCCCTCCCCGCGGGCGCCACCGCCGAGCTGGCGATGCACACCTGGACCGATCAGGTCAGCCGCAAGCAGGTCGACCTCGCGCTCCAGTACCCCATCCGCCTCATCGCCAACGCGCTCGGCCCGCCCCCGAGGGAGGTCATCGAGCAGTGCCACGCCCGGGGCGTCAAGGTGGCGGCGCTGGTGGGGAGCAAGGAGCACGCGCGCAAGCAGGTCGAGCAGGGCGTCGACGTGATCGTCGCCCAGGGCACCGAGGCGGGCGGCCACTGCGGCGAGATCAGCACCATGGTGCTGGTGCCGGAGGTGGTCGACGCCGTGGCCCCCACCCCCGTCATCGCGGCGGGCGGCATCGGGGGCGGTCGGCAGCTCGCCGCCGCGCTCGCGCTGGGCGCGCAGGGCGGCTGGTGCGGCTCGATCTGGCTGACCACGGTCGAGGGTCAGATCGACGCGGCAGTCACCCGCAAGCTGCTCAAGGCGTCGTCGTCGGACACGGTGCGGTCGCGGGCCATCAGCGGCAAGCCGGCCCGCCAGCTCCGCTCCACCTGGAGCGAGGCCTGGGAGGATCCCAAGGGGCCGTCGCCCCTGCCGATGCCGCTCCAGTTCCTGCTCACCGCGGAGGCGGTGGCGCGCATCCACCAGCACGCGCGGGAGACCGGCCACGACGATCTGGTGACGTCGCCGGTGGGGCAGATCGTGGGGAGGATGAACGAGCTCCGGCCGGTGGCCCGGGTGGTCGAGGAGATCGAGGCGGAGCTCGAAGCGACGCAGCGGTACCTGGCGTCGCTGTAGAGGTCGCAGGAGCGAGGCGAGGTCGGTCGCGGAACGCTCTCGGGCGTTCCGCAGGAGGACCCGCCTCGCTCCTTCTCGGTCAGGCCGCCCGCTGGGCGCGGCGGCGGCGCAGGCCCAGGGCCAGGGCCACCACCAGCGCGCCGGCGAACTTCGCGTCCTCGGGCGTCGTGCCCCCGCGGACCGCGCAGGCTCCGCCGCTGGCGTAGAAGCCCGACGGCGAGCCTCCCGCGGACCCCGACGAGGAGGACGTGGTGCCCCCGCCCGCGCCGCCCGCGCCGCTGGTCGTGGTGCTCGTGCTCCCGCCGCCGCCGGTGCCCGGGCTCCCGCCCGTGCCCGTGCCCGAGCTGGAGCTGGTGCTCGAGCTGGAGCTGCTGGAGCTGCTGGTCCCGCTCGGCGTGCACACGCCGCTCTCGCACATGCCCCCCGTGCAGGCCGTCCCATCGGTGGCGGTGGGGTTGCTGCACTGCCCGGTGGCCATCGCGCAGCTGCCCGCCACGTGGCACTCGTCGGACGCCGTGCAGACGACGGCGGGCCCGCCGACGCAGGCGCCGGCCATGCACGTGTCCAGCGTCGTGCAGCCGTTGCCGTCGCTGCAGGTGGTCCCGTCGGTCGCCGCCGGGTTGGAGCAGGCGCCGGTGGTCATGTCGCAGGTGCCGACCGCGTGGCACGGGTCGCTGGCTGCGCAGACCACCGGGTTGGCGCCGGTGCAGGTCCCGGCGACGCAGGTGTCGGTCTGGGTGCAGGCGTTGCCGTCGTTGCAGGTGGTGCCGTCGGTCGCCGCCGGGTTGGTGCAGGCGCCGGTGGTCATGTCGCAGGTGCCGACCGCGTGGCACGGGTCGCTGGCCGAGCACACCACCGGGTTGGTGCCGACGCAGGCGCCGGCCTGGCAGGTGTCGGTCTGGGTGCAGGCGTTGCCGTCGCTGCACGCGGTGCCGTTGGCCCCGTTGGACCACGCGGTCGTCGAGGTCGCCGGCGCGCACACCTGGCACGGGTTGGCCGGGTTGACCGTCCCGGAGCCGAAGAAGACGCCGCCGATCTCGCACTGCGCGCCGCAGGAGCCGCTCATGCAGAGCTCGCCGGCGCCGCAGCTCGTCCCGTCCGGCAGGGCCGGGTGGGCGCAGGTGCCCGCGCCGTCGCAGGCGTTGGAGTCGCAGGGGTTACCGTTGCTGGGGCAGGCCACGCCGGCGCCCTTGTTGACGATGGTGCAGCTGGTGCCGTTGCAGGTCGAGCTCGCCTGGCAGCTGGTCGGCGTGCAGGTGAAGGCCGTGCCGGCGCAGGTGCCGGCGGTGCACACGTCGCTGGAGGTGCAGGCGTTGCCGTCGTTGCAGGTGGTGCCGTCGGTCACGTTCGACCACGCGGTCGTCGAGGTCGCCGGCGCGCACGCCTGGCAGGCGTTGGCGGGGTTGATGGTGCCGGAGCCGTAGAAGACCCCGCCGATCTCGCACTGCGCTCCGCACGAGCCGTTCTGGCAGAGCTCCCCGGAGCCGCAGCTGGTCCCGTCGGGCAACGCGGGGTGGGTGCAGGTGCCCACGCCGTCGCAGGTGTTGGAGTCGCAGGGGTTGCCGTTGCTGGGGCAGGTCGTGCCGAGCGGCTGATCCACGATGGTGCAGCTCGTGCCGTTGCAGGTCGAGCTGAGCTGGCAGCTGGTGGGCGTGCAGGTGAAGGCGGTGCCGCCGCAGGTGCCCGCGGTGCACACGTCGGTCGACGTGCAGGCGTTGCCGTCGTCGCAGACCGTGCCGTCGGCGATGTTGGACCAGGCGGTCGTGGAGGTCGCCGGGGTGCACACCAGGCAGGCGTTGGCCGGGTCGACGGTGCCGGCCGGGAAGAGCACGCCGCCGATGAAGCAGTCCGTGCTGCAGGTGCCGCTGGAGCAGACCTCGCCGGCGCCGCAGCTGGTGCCGTCACCCAGGCTCGGGTGGGTGCAGGTGCCCGTGGCGTTGCAGGTGTCCGAGGTGCAGGGGTTCCCGTCGTCGGGGCAGGTCGTGCCGCTCGGCTGGTCCACGATGGTGCAGCTCGTGCCGTTGCAGGTCGAGCTGATCTGGCAGGCGGTGGGCGTGCAGGTGAAGGCGGTGCCGCCGCAGGTGCCGGCCGTGCACACGTCGGTGGAGGTGCAGGCGTTGCCGTCGTTGCAGGTGGTGCCATTGGGGGCGAACGGGTTGGTGCAGACCCCCGACACCAGGTCGCAGACGCCCGCGGCGTGGCACTGGTCGCTGGCGGTGCACACCACCGGGTTGGTGCCGAGGCAGATGCCCGCCTGGCAGGAGTCGGTCTGGGTGCAGGCGTTGCCGTCGTTGCAGGCGGTGCCGTTGTTGGCGGGCGGGTTGGAGCAGGTGCCGGTGACCGGGCTGCAGGTGCCCGCGACGTGGCACTGGTCGAGCGGGGTGCAGGTCACCGGGTTCGCGCCGGTGCAGGTGCCCGCCTGGCAGGTGTCGGTCTGGGTGCAGGCGTTGCCGTCGTTGCAGGCGGTGCCGTTGCTGGCGTTCGGGTTGGAGCAGACGCCGGTGGCCGGGCTGCAGGTGCCCGCGCTGTGGCACTGGTCGAGCGGGGTGCAGGTCACCGGGTTCGACCCGGTGCAGGTGCCGGCCTGGCAGGTGTCGGTCTGGGTGCAGGCGTTACCGTCGTTGCAGGAGGTGCCGTTGGTCGCGGTCGGGTTGGAGCAGGTGCCCGTGACGGGACTGCACGTGCCCGCGACGTGGCACTGGTCGAGCGGGGTGCAGGTGACGGGGTTCGACCCGGTGCACGTGCCGTTCTGGCAGGTGTCGGTCTGGGTGCAGGCGTTGCCGTCGTTGCAGGAGGTACCGTTGGTCGCGACGGGGTTGGAGCAGACGCCGGTGGCCGGGCTGCAGGTGCCCGCGCTGTGGCACTGGTCGAGCGGGGTGCAGGTGACGGGGTTCGACCCGGTGCACGTGCCGTTCTGGCAGGTGTCGGTCTGGGTGCAGGAGTTGCCGTCGTTGCAGGTGGTGCCGTTGGTCGCGATGGGGTTGGAGCAGACGCCGGTGGCCGGGCTGCAGGTGCCCGCGCTGTGGCACTGGTCGAGCGGGGTGCAGGTGACCGGGTTCGATCCGACGCACACCCCCGCCTGGCAGGTGTCGGTCTGGGTGCAGGCGTCGCCGTCGTTGCAGGTGGTGCCGTTGGCCCCGCTCGACCAGGTGGTCGTCGAGGTGGCCGGAGTGCAGACCTGGCAAGAGTTGGCCGGGTTGACCGTGCCGGCGGAGTAGACGACGCCGCCGATGAAGCAGTCGGATGCGCACGCTCCGCCGAGGCACACGCCTCCGGGGCAGGTCGTGTCGTCGGGCTCGTTGCTCCACGTCGCCGTCGAGGTGGCGGGCGTGCAGACCTGGCACACGCTGGCCGGGTCCACGGCGCCGGCCGCGTAGGCCGTGCCGTTGATACAGCACCCGAGCGCGCTGCTGACGCCGGCGTACAGATAGGCCGCGCCTGCCGAGACGGCCCCGGTCTCGTTGTGGTCGTAGGCGCCGACGATCGCGGTCGTGGCGCTCACGCCGACGGCGTAGCCGAAGAAGTCGGAGATGCCGTCGTCGCTCGCGGTGAGCTCGGTGCTCTGGACCCAGGTGGGACAGGTCTGGAAGAACAGGTAGGCGGCGCCCGCGGACTCCGTGCCGGCCACGTCGTGCTGGTAGGCGCCGATGATGGCGCTCGTGCCGCTCACCGAAACGGAGAAGCCGAAGAGATCGCCGAGCTTGCCGTCGCTGGCGGTGAGGTCCTGCTGCAACGTCCACGCGCCGGCGCTCTGGACGAACGCGTAGGCCCCGCCGGCCTCGCTGTGGCCGTTCGCCTTGTGGTACGGCGCCCCGACGATGGCGTTGGTGCCGCTCACCGAGACCGCGGTGCCGAACCCGTCGAAGTCTGCCCCGTTGTCGGCAAACAGCGTCGTTTGCAGGGGCCAGGTCGTGCCGCTCTGCGCGAACGCGTACGCCGCGCCGGCCTCGGTGATGCTGCCGACCGTGTGGTAGGGCGCGCCGACGACGGCGCTCGCGCCGGTCGCCGAGCTGGTGATGGAGACCGAGGTGCCGAACGCGTCGCCCGCCGCCCCGCCGGAGACGAGCTCCGCTTGCTGGGGCCAGGTCGCGCCGTTCTGCACGAAGACGTAGGCCGTGCCCACCCCGGCGGCGGCGCCCACGGTGTGGTTGGGGGAGCCGACGATCGCGGCGTTCTCCTTCGTCGAGGAGCTGATGGAGACCGAGGTGCCGAACCCGTCGGCCGCCGCCGCGTCGCTCGCGGTGACCTCGGACGCCTGGGTCCAGGTGACGCCGCTCTGCGTGAACAGGTAGGCAGCTCCGGCCCCCGCGGCGTTGCCGACCTTGTGGTTGGGGGCGCCGACGATCGCCAGCGTGCCGCTCACCGCGACCGAGGTGCCGAAGCCGTCGCCGGCCGCCGCGTCGCCCGCGGTGAGCTGCTGCTGCAAGGCCCAGGTGGTGCCGGTCTGCAGGAACACGTACGCGGTGCCCGCCCCGGCGCTGTGGTTGGGGGCGCCGATGATCGCGAGCGAGCCGCTCACCGAGACCGAGTAGCCGAAGAAGTCGCCGGCCGCCGGGGTGGGCGCGTCGACCTCTTGCTGCAAGGTCCAGACGACGGGATCGATGGTGAGCGGATAGCGCGCCCCGGCGTCCTCGACGCGGAGCCGCACGACCCGGCCGTCGACCTCGATCCAGGAGCGGAGGATCGCGCCGCTGGCGTCGACGGCTTCGAGATCCGTGTAGTGGGCGACCGTCGTCCCGCGCGCGTCGCGGAGGTCGACGTTGGAACCGTCGCTGGCGAGCGCCGGGGAGAGGTCACCGTCCACGGAGACCTCGAGCGCGAGCGCCTGGTCGTGCGCTCCGCCGGGCGCCGCCGGGAGGACGAAGCCCTGCTCGACGCCGAGCGGGCCGCTCACGTACCACTCCTCGCTGCCGTCCGCGCGCAGGTAGGTCCCGCGGTTGTCGGTGACGCCGGCCGCGGCGCTGGGCCCGGCCACGGCGGCGACGCTCGCGCCGCGCCCCAGCCCGCTCCAGCGGAGACCGAGGTGCCAGCCGGCGGAGATCTCGTTCCCGGAGCGGTTCACGCCGAGCGCCCCGTCCGCCAGGGCGACGTCGATCTGCTGCGCCGTGTTCTTCCCCGTGGCGGCTCCTGCGGTGGCGCGCTGGAAGCGATACTCGGGGCCCCCTTCCTTCTGCCGGGCGGCGATGAAGCTCGCTCGCAGGGCGGGTGCGACGGGGGCACTGGCCGCGCCGATCGCCGGGGTCCGCCCGGGGGCGTTGCCCTGGGGGGCCGGCGAAGGGGCCGCTCCGCCCGCACCCGCGTTGCTCCAGGTGTCCGCCCCGCAGGCCATGAGCACGACGGCCACCACCGCCGCCAGCGTCAGCCCGGATGCCCACCTCGCCGCGGAGTCGCGCTCACCGGCACGGGTCTCCCCGCGGGCGCAGCCTGATGCGTTCTTCATCGATCTTCCTTCTGTATCCAGCACTTCGAGCCACGGTCGCCTCCGGGTCGAGGGACGTCCGATCCTCGATCAGGGCGAGCGGTCCAGGTTGCAAGGGACGGGGCCGAACAGTACCCGAGCCCAGCGTCGTCGATCTACCCACATGGTGCGCAGACGACGCTGGCGCGGAGAGGTCTACTGCGACCAGGCGGTGACCAGGTTGTAGGCGTTGACGGTGCCGAGCCCCGTGGCGTAGTCCCAGCCGGTGGTGGCGGCGAAGGCCGGAGCGAGCGCGGTGGTCGAGCTGGAGAACGCCCCGTCGACCGCCGTGGCGCCGTAGCCGCTCTGGCCGTAGCAACTGGGGTTGGTGGTGGTCTTGGTGTTGGCGCAGTTGACGTCGATGTCACCCTGGGTGACGTCGTTGAAGATGCAGCCCGGGGCCGGCTGCGTCGTCGAGGAGCCGTTGCAGCGAGCGCTCCCCTTGGCCCCCTGCTCGGCCGCCGCGAGCTTGTAGTAGGTGTAGTTCGGGTTACCCGCCCGGTAGGTCCCGCCCATCTTCTGGTTGATGAGCGCCTGGATGCCGGCCATCGCGGGAGACGCGAACGAGGTGCCGCCCGCGGCCAGCGCGAGCGAGTCGGCGGTGCTGGAGTAGGTGCACGGCCCCCCGCCCTGCGCGGTGTCCGTCAGGCAGTAGAGGAGGAAGTGACCGAAGACCCCGTTGGCCGCGAAGAGCGAGACGTCCGGCAGGGTGCGCACGCCCCCCGACTTGGCCGGCAGGCCGACCACGCCCGTCTGCCACGACGGCTGCGGCCAGCCCACGCCCGCGGCGGTGGCGGCGTTGCTCGGGCCGCCGCTGCCAGCGCCGGTGGTGCGGAAATCCGCCTTGCCGATGGTGCTGTTGCAGAAGCCCGTCGCCCCGTAGGCCTGCGTGTAGGTTCCCAGCGCGATCGACGGCGTGGAGTAGACGGCCTTGCTCGCGCACGAGTCGTTCCACGGGATCTCGGGGATGTACGAGAGCGCCGAGCCGAAGGTGCCCGTGTTGGACGCGTTCCAGTAGGTCGAGAGCGACGGACCGCCCTGCTGGCTGTTGTAATAGTCCATGAAATCGGTGCCGCCGACGGCGACGTTGTACGCCGTGGAAGCGAAGCCGCTCACCGCGACCCCGTGGGTGGCGACGGTCTTGTTGGCGTCGCAGCTCGCCGCGCCCTCGTCGCCGGAGGAGACGAACACGGAGACGCCCGCCGTCACCGCCTGCTGGTAGGTGTTCGAGTAGCTCGCGTTCGCCGCGGCGCCGTTGCTGGACTCGCACTCGCCGTAGCTGATGCTGACGATCGGCGGCGGGCTCGCCCCGTTGATCAGGTTCTGCAGCGCGATGAGGCCGCCGAACACCGTGCTCGTGTCCGCGCAGGACGCCAGCTCGATCGCCGCGCCGGGGGCCGAGGCGCCGGCCCACTCGGCGTCGAGCGCCGCCTCGCTCTCGGCGCCGTTGACCCCGGAGTTGCCGCACGTGGTGCTGCCCGTGGCGGTGATCTGGCTGAAGCTGCCGCCGGTCAGGCCGAACGCCGACCGGAACGTCGCCACGTCGGAGGTGTTGGCGAGGAGCGTGTCCTCGATCACGACCACCGTCTGCCCGGCGCCGGTGACGCCCTCGGCGAAGAGCGGGTTGAGGTTGTAGATGGTGGCGAAGTCCGCGGGGGTGACGGCGTAGAACGACTGCTGGCAGACGTTGGTCGTCGTGTTGCAGGTCGCCGGGCCGAGGCAGTCGGCGTTGGTCTGGCACTGCACGCAGGTCTGGGCCGTCGTGTTGCACGACGCCGCCGCGCCGCTGAGCGTGGCCGAGCACTGGGTGCTCGTCGTGCAGTGGCAGATGCCCGCTGCCACGTTGCAGGTGCCGCTCGCGCAATCGGTGTTCGCCGCGCACTCCCCGCCGTAGAGCGGGAAGGTGTCGTTCGGCGAGGGCTTGGGCAGCTTCCACGCGCCGGTGGCGGGATCCCGCGTGGCCTGGCCCCGATCCTTGCGCATCGCGTGGGGCATGAAGTCGTGGAGGGCGTGGACCCCGGCCACGGCCTTGGCGAGCTCCACCGGGATCTGCGGGTCCCGCATGTTGGCGATGTGGTGGACGCCCTCCACCGAGAGGCCGTGCATCTCGGTGTGGAAGGCGGCGTTGATCTGCCCGACCGCGCCGGAGAACTCGATGAACATCCGGCTCGGCGCCACGCTGTCGATCTGGAAGCCGTGCGCGGTGAGCCAGCCGGTGATCACGGCGACGTCCGCCGGGGAGACGCCGTACTGGTCCGCGAACTGCCCGACCGTGAGCCACTGCTGATAGAGCGGCGAGGTCTTGTCGTGGAGCGCATCGATGGTCGTCCCGAGCGCGGCCTCCTGCTGGGCGCTGCGCTTGAGCACGAGCTGCATGTGCTCGACGCGGTAGGTGTCCGGGAGGGGACCCATCGAGAAGGTCGCGTTGGCGTTCGGGTGGGTGTTGCCGGTCAGCACCACCAGCTTGCCGTCGTCGATGGCCGACACGTCGATCCGCGCGCCGGGATCCGCCGGCGCCGCCGGCGTGACACAGCCGGCCGCGAGGGTGGCCAGGAGCCCCCACCTCGCGACGCGACGCGCCGTGTTTCTGGACGGAGGCGTGGACTGCGGGGTGGGAAAATGCTGGTTCAAGGTCCGGCTCCTGGGGCTCATCGTTCAGAGGGAAAGTCGGCTCCCCGAGCGAACATTCATGGGCGAGAGCAGCGGACCGCAGTCTCTGTCTCGGGGGGCGGAGGACGCCGACTCCCTCGAAGCGCCGGACCTGCCGCCATCCCCTCGCGCTCGATCGCGGTCTGCCAGAGCCGAAGCGCCGGAAGCTACCTGGCGTCACCTTTCACTGTCAAGATGGCAAGTGGTCCCACGCTCCGCGGCTCGCGGCGGCAAGGGGCGACGTCGCGCCGCGTTTCTCCCAAAACTTTGGGGAGGAGGCGAGCCCGCGCCGCGTTTCCCCCAAAACTTTGGGGAGGAGGCGAGCCCGCGCCGCGTTTCCCCCAAAACTTTGGGGAGGAGGCGAGCCCGCGCCGCGTTTCCCCCAAAACTTTTGGGGAGGAGGCGGCTTCGCGCCGCGTTTCCCCCAAAACTTTGGGGAGGAGGCGAGCCCGCGCCGCGTTTCCCCCAAAACTTTGGGGAAGGGGCGGCTTCGCGCGGCGTTCCC
>Ga0302267_10005173_pt1 | contig 13870 bp, 10 predicted proteins | sample III_Bog_E1_3_FD_194555 | JGI IMG/M metagenome (GOLD analysis project Ga0302267, IMG submission 194555) | Peat permafrost microbial communities from Stordalen Mire near Abisko, Sweden - III_Bog_E1_3 | ecosystem: Environmental > Terrestrial > Soil > Wetlands > Peat | place: Sweden: Abisko... | reverse complement strand
GCCACCCAAGATGCACACGCGTCTGGCGTAACCGAGCGGACGACCCCGCTGCTGGAGGACGATACTCTCCAGCCGCCGCCGGGGCGCCGTTCCGTAAAGACGTAAGGCCTCGGGCCCCCACCATCGTGATCACCGCACGGCGAAGGTCGGGTTGAAGGCGGCGACCTGGTCCACTTTGCCGTCCGGGCTGCGCAGCTCGCGACGGGTGGCGTTGACGGCGTCGAGCACCGCGACGAGCTCCCTGAAGGGGGTGCGATTGTCGCTGTGCAGCACCGCCTGATCCCGCTTCCGGTCGCTCGCGTCGTAGTGCTCGCGGTGCTGACGCCAGTCCTTCTCGATCGCCCGGGCGAGCTCGGGGTAGCGGGTCAGGCCCTCCTGGAGGGAGGTGCCCCCCGACCGGGGCACGTGGACCTCGCTCAGCACCGTGCCCCCTTGCTTCCAGACCAGGCCGAAGTCGCTCTCGCCCACGGTCACGTGGAGCACGCGCTCCGGCGGGGTGATGACATCGATCTCGCCCGGCGGACCGGGCACCTGCGCGTCGGCCGTGATGCGGGAGTTGGTGACCCACACGGCGGTGATGAGGAGGAACGCGATCGTGCACATGAGCAGATCGATGAACGGGATCATGTTGATGTCGCTGTTCGTCGCCCGCTTGTGCCCGCCCGCTGCCCCGACGTCGATGCCTGCCATGGGACCCTCCTTGTGCCGCTCCGCCGGAAAGCGCCGCTGGTGGCGCACCTGGCAGGCGGTTCGTGGAGGGTGAGAAACCGCCGGCGCCCGGAAGTTCCCCAAAAAGAATCACCAGAGGCGATAACCGCCGCGGACCCCCAGACCGAGGGCGTACTGGGGGCCCGGGAAGGTGTCGGCGGCGAAGGCGTCGTGCCGGGCGAGCTCCAGCGCGCCACGGGAGCCGATCACCTGCTGCAGGGTGAGACCGAGCAACCCACCGCTGAAGTCGAGCTCCACCCCCGTCTCGCTCATCCCGAAGCCGTCCACGCCCGAGGCGCCCTGCCGGGTGATCCCCGGGGACCCCGGCGTCCACCGCACCGCGTCGTACATCACGCCGCCGCTGAAGACCTGGACGAAGCGGGCGCGCTCCCCGGTGGTCGTCAGGCGAACGCCGAGCCCGGCTCGCAGCGACGAGAGCGCATACGAGAGCGGCACCACGCCGCCCGGGGTGTCGGCGAACGCGGGCTTGCCCTCGCCGGTTGCGGCCGCGTGGGCATACTCGACGACGAGCTCGCCCCCGACGATCGGGGTGAGCGGATAGCCGAGCCTCACGCCGCCGGAGAAGCCGGCCGCGGTCCCGACGAAATCGGTCGGCGGCAGCGGGACGAACGCGGTGAGCGCGAGGAGGCCATAGGGCCCCCGCACGGGCCGGCGCGGGCCCTCGGGAGCCGCGCTCCGGGAGCCCTGTTGCGCGGGGCTCACCTCGACCGCCGCACCGGCCACGACCTCGATCGCCATCGACCAGGCGGCGCCCTGGGGCGCGTAGACGTGCACCACGTGCGGGCCCGGCGGCAGCCAGCCTGACCACTCGCCCGTACCGACCCGGCTCTCGTCGACCGCGATGAGGTTCGCGCCGTCGGGCGCATGCACGGTGACGCGCCCTCGATCCGGCGCCAGCGCGAGCTCGAGCGTGGCCCCGCCGCCGCTGCCGAGGGCGATGGTTCGTGCCGCTGGGGCCCAGCCTTCGAGCCTGGCCTCCACCCGGTGCTGGCCCGGACCCACCACGATCGATCGCCGCGGCCCCGTACCGGGCTGATCCTCACCGTCGATCCGCAGCGTGGCGTCGGGCGGTGCGATGCTGACCACCAGCGTCCCGAGCTGGGCGCGCAGCTCCGCCAGCGCCTGCTCCGCAGCCTTCTTCTCGACCTCGTCGAGGGTCGCGGCGTGATCGCGCAGCGCTCGCTCCAGCGCCGCGATGGCCTGGGCCCAGCGCTGTACCGCCTCCGCGCAGACGGCGATCTGCACGAGCGGCGCGGCGCGCGGCTGGGCGGCGTACGCCGCCTCGAACTCGGCCTGGGCGGCGAGCCAGCTCTCGTCCTCGAGCAGCTTCTTGCCGCTGGCCATGTGCTGCTCGTAGCGACCGGTCGCCCCCGGCGGCGGCTCGGCGCGCGCCGGCCCTGTCGCCCCCGTCGACAGCGCCACAGCGACGACGAGCAGCCGGGTTGATCGCCGCCCTAGCACCTTCAGTCGGTCTTGAGCTTGAGGCCGGACGCAACGCCGCTGGTCGTCGGGGCCGCCGTCTCGAGGGGCTTCGGCAGGGTCCTGACCGAGCTCGTCGGGGGCGCCACGGGCGCGGTGCCGTTGTGGGTGGTCTTCTGCGTCTTGCCCTTCGGCTCCCCGGTCTCGACCGGTTGCGGCGTGACGGGCTCCACCGAGGGCAGCGCGGTCGCGGAGAGATCGGGCGCCGGGCCGATGAGCGGAGCTGGCGTGGATGGCGAGGTAACGGGTCCCGTGGCGTTCTCGATCGGCTGGGCCGGGCGGATCCGGGGCTCCCCGTTCGTGACGGTCTGGGAAGGAAGATCGGCTCCCTCTCGCGGGTGGGCCCAGACCCGGGCGAACACGAACGCGCCGAGCCCGCCGAAGACCAGCGCCGAGAGCGCGGTCAGCACGAACATCCGCCGCTGCCGGGCCTCGGCGGCGCGCCTCCGGCTCACCAGCGAGCCGGTGCGCGGCTGGTCCGGCGGCGGCGTCGAGTGGAACTTGAGCGTGGCGTCGAGGGCGGGATCCTCGAGGGGCGCCGAGCGGCGACGTCCGTTCCCGGTCGACGGCGTCTGGCCGGAGCTGACCGGCGTCCCCGCGGGATCGCTCGAGGTCACGCCGGCGAAGCTATCGTCGCCGCCGAGCGCGCCCCCGCGCGCCGAGATGAGGCCCCCCGAGCCCGCCCGCAGCGCGTCGAGGAACTCTCGCGCGTCGTGGAAGCGATCGTCCCGATTGCGGGCGAGCGCGCGCGCGATGACCTGAGCGACGGGTTCCGGCACCACCGGGTTGTGGATCCGCACGTCGTCCGCGTCGTGCATGCAGATGTTGACGATCACCTGCTCGTAGGTCGCGCCCGTGTACGGGGGCCGCCCCGTCAGGCACTCGAAGAGGATGGCGCCCACCGACCAGAGATCCGAGCGGGCGTCGACGTCGGGCTGCGCCTGGGCCTGCTCCGGCGACATGTAGAAGGGCGTGCCTAGCACCGTGCCCTGGCGGGTGAGTGTGTGCACGGGAGTCTCGCCCTGGCGGCGGACCTTGGAGATCCCGAAATCGAGAATCTTGGCGAAGTTGGGGTCGTCGTCGCGATCGACGAGGAAGATGTTGTCGGGCTTGAGATCGCGGTGGACGATGCCCGCCTTGTGGGCGCGGTGGAGCCCGCGCAGGATCTGCGCCGTCACATGGACGGCCTCCGGCAAGTCGAGGCGGCCGCAGCGCTTGATCCGATGCCCGAGATCCTCCCCTCGGAGCAGCTCCATGACGATGTACGGGAGCCCGTCCTCGGAGATGCCGGAGTCGAAGATCTCGACGATGTGGGCGCTCTCGACCGCGCTCGCCGCCTGAGCCTCTCGCTGGAACCGCGCGACGGCATCCGTGTTCTGCACGGTGTCGGCGTCGATGAACTTCATCGCCACGCGCTTGCCGATGGCGGTGTTCAGGGCCTCGTAGACGGTCCCCATCCCGCCGCGGCCGATCACCCGGACGATGTCGTATTTGTTGATCCGCCTTCCCACGAGCGCCTCGCCCGCGGGAGCCGCCGGAGGAGGTGCTGGGGGAGAGCCGGGTTCGGGGCGAGTCGTCATGGTCTGAACGCGAAAACGGGCTGCCCAGCAGGTCCGGAGGACCAGGAGCGAAGCCCACTACGCACCCTACCAAAGAAAGCCGCCGTGGTCTTGGCGCCCGCAAGACTCCAGCGGATGCCGGGTGATCCGGCGGGACGCCGGTGGCTCCGCCATGGGCGGCGCAGATCGCCCCATCGTCGCGCCTCAGCGCGGGAGCGGCGGGGCGCCCGGGTCCGGGCTCTCGGCCAGCAGCCCGTCCAGCTTGCCGGCCTCCTCGAGGGCTTCCAGGTCGCTGAAGCCGCCGGCCGGCTGACCGTTGATGAACACCTGGGGCACGGTCCGCTGCCCGGACGCCGAGACCAGCCAGCGGCGCAGATCCTGCCGGCCGTCGACGTCGATCTCGGTGAGATCGACCTTCTTCTGATGGAGGAGCTCCTTGGCCGCAGCGCAGTAGGGGCACCAGGACGTGAGGTAGATCTGGACATCGGCACGCGCGCTCATGCAGCCAGTGTTTTCGCGGTCGAGGCGCGACGCAAGGCCCGCGTGGATCCGCCGGGCCGCTGGGGTTAACCTCCGCCCCATGGCCGAGAAAGAGGGCACGATTCATCTTGAGCGCTACACCAACGACGCCAAGCACCTGGTCGCGGGCGCGCAACAGATCGCCGACGAGCGCGGCCACTCCGAGGTCACCCCGCTGCACCTCCTCCAGCGGCTGCTCGAGCGGGACCGCGGCGTGGTCGAGGTCTTCCGTCGCGCCGGCGCCGACCCCAACGAGGTGCTCCAGCTCACCGAGGCCGCCCTCAAGCGGCTGCCCCGGGCGAGCGGCGGCGTAGCGTACGTCAGCCCTCGCCTCATGGACCTGCTCGCCCGCGCCGAGCGGGAGGCCACCCGCGACAAGTCCGAGACCGTCGGCGTCGAGCACCTGCTCCATGCGCTGGCCCAGGAGATCAAGGGCCCGGCGGGCGAGATCCTCTCGTCCTTCGGCATCGGCCCGGGCGCGTTCCGCCCGCACGTCGGCGCGCTCGCGGAGGCCGCGCGCGAGCCCGCGGGCGCCGCCCTGGCGGCGGGCGCCGGGGGCAGCGGTGACACCGGGCCGTACGTGCGCGACCTGGTCGCCGACGCCCGCGACGGGCGCTTCGACCCGGTGATCGGCCGCGACGTCGAGGCCCGCCGCCTGCTCCAGATCCTGGAGCGTCGCTTCAAGAACCACCCGCTCATCGTCGGCGAGCCCGGCGTCGGCAAGACCGCCCTCATCCGCAGCCTCGCCGACCGGATCGCCCACGGCGACGTCCCCTCGAACCTCGCGCAGTCCCGCCTGCTCGAGCTCGACACCGGCGCGCTGGTCGCGGGGGCCAAGCTCCGTGGCGAGATCGAGCAGCGCCTCAAGGCCCTGGTCGACAAGCTGCGCGGCCCGGTCGACACCGAAAGCATCCTCGTGGTCGAGGACATCGACACCCTGTTCGGGCAGGGCGTGCAGGGCTCGGGCGTGGGCGAGCTGCTCAAGCCGCTCCTCTCGCGCGGCGAGATCCGCATCGTCGCCACCACCACCCCCGAGGGCGTGCGCAAGATGAACGACCGCGACAGCGGCATCATCCGCCGCTTCTCGGTGATCAACCTGGAGCCGCCCAGCATCGAGCAGGCCACCGAGATCCTCCGCGGCATCGCCACCCGGTACGAGAGCCACCACCGGGTCCGCATCGGCGAGAGCGCCATCGTGTCGGCCGTCACGCTGGCCAAGCGCTACGTCTCCGACCGCGCGCTCCCCGACACGGCGGTCGACCTGCTCGACGAAACCTCCGCCCGCAAGCGGGTCGAGGTCGACGGCGTCCCCGCCGAGGTCGACACCATGAACCGCCGCGTCGACTCGCTCAAGGCGCAGATCGCGGCGCTCGCCGACGACGAGGACAAGGCCAGCGTCCACACCCGCACCCGGCTGGAGAAGGAGCTCGCCGAGCTCGGCCCCAAGGCCGAGGCGATGAGGAGCAAGATCTCCTCGCGCAAGGGCGTCATCGCCGCGGTGCAGGCCATCCGCAAGGAGATGGTCGACAGCCAGAAGGCCCTCGAGCAGGCGCGCAAGGACAACGCCTTCGCCAAGCTGGGCGAGCTCGAGCACGTCACCCTGCCCGACATCCGCCGCCGCCTCGAGGCGGCCGAGCAGGCGGCCGAGCGCGAGGGCGTGGCGCCGACCTCCAACGGCGTGAGCGAGAACGACGTCGCCGCGACGCTCAACGACTGGACCGGCATCCCCGTCGCCAAGATGCTCGAGGGCGAGGCGGACAAGCTGCTCAAGATGGAAGAGCGCCTTGACCGGCGGGTCGTCGGGCAGGACGAGGCGGTGCGCGCCATCGCCAAGGCGGTGCGGCGCGGTCGGGTCGGGCTCCGCGATCCCGGCAAGCCGATCGGCTCGTTTCTCTTCCTCGGCCCGAGCGGCGTGGGCAAGACCGAGCTCGCCAAGGCGCTCGCGGAGTTCCTCTTCGACGACGAGCAGGCGCTCACCCGGATGGACATGAGCGAGTACATGGAGCGCCACATGGCGCAGCGGCTCATCGGCGCGCCCCCCGGCTACGCCGACAGCGAGCAGGGCGGGATGCTCACCGAGGCGGCTCGGCGCAAGCCCTACAGCGTCCTCCTCTTCGACGAGGTCGAGAAGGCCCACGCGGACGTGTTCAACATGCTGCTCCAGGTGCTCGACGACGGCCGCCTCACCGACGGGCGCGGCCGCCTCGCCGACTTCTCCAACACCGTGGTCATCATGACCTCCAACATCGGGAGCAAGCGCATCCTCGAGACCGACCCCAAGCTCTGGCAGAGCGAGGACGGGCGCGAGGCCATCCACGACGTGCTCATGGAGGAGCTCAAGGGCTTCTTCCGCCCCGAGTTCCTGAACCGCATCGACGACGTGGTCGTGTTCAAGGCGCTCACCAAGGAGGACCTCCTCCGCGTCGTCGACATCCAGCTCCGTCGCCTGGAGCGGCTCCTCTCGGACCGCGAGATCAAGCTCGATCTCTCGGCCGGGGCGAAGGCGCGCCTGGTCGAGCTCGGCTACGAGCCGAGCCTCGGCGCCCGACCGCTCAAGCGCGCCATCCTCCGCGAGCTGCAGAACCCCCTGGCGGAGGCTATCCTCGCGGGCGGCTATACCGGCGGCCAGACCGTCAAGGTCGACGTCGACGGCGAGAAGTTCACCTTCAAGGTCTGATCGCGATCCATGCCCACCACGCCCGCTCGACGCTTCCGCCTCCTCGCGGTCCTCTCGCACCCCATCCAGTACCTCGTCCCGTTGATGCGCAAGCTCGCTGCGCACCCGCGGGTCGACCTGATGGTGTGCTTCATGAAAGACACGGGCCTGCGCGCTGGCTATGTCGAGGGTTACGGCGAGACGCTGAAGTGGGACGTCCCGTTGCTGGACGGCTATCCGCACCGGTTCCTCGACAACCTCTCGCCTCGGCCCGGCACCACCGGGCCCCTCGCGCGGATCAACCCGGGCGTGGTCGCGGAGCTAGCCCGCGGCCGCTACGATGCGGTCCTGCTCCACGGCTACATGAGCGTCACCGAGTGGATGGCCCTCGCCGCGGCCAAGGCCACGGGGACCAAGGTGCTCTTCTTCGGCGACGTGCTCCTCGCCTCTCCGCCACGCGAGGGCGCAGCGGCGGCCAGGAGCGACCTCGCCCGGCGCGCGTGGTGCGGCAGCATCGACGCGGCGCTCGCGATGAGCTCGCAGGCGAAGCGGTTCTACGAGCGCTACCAGGTGCCTCCGGCTCGTATTTTCTGGGTGCCGCTGGCCGTCGACAACGATTCCTGGATGGCAAAGTCCGCCGAGCTGCGCCCGCGGTGCGCCGAGTGGAAGCGGGAGCTCGGCCTCGACCCGGACCTGCCCGTGATCCTCTACGTCGCGCACATGCGGCCGAACAAGCGGCCGGTCGACGTGGTCAAGGCCTTCGAGCGGATGAAGGTCCGCGCCTCGCTGGTGATGGTGGGCGGAGGGCCGCTCCACGCGGAGCTCACCCGCTATGTCGCGGACCGCGGCGTCGCGCGCGTCCACCTCGCCGGGATGCAGAACCAGAACGCGCTCCCGCGCTTCTACGCGACGGGCGACCTCTTCGTGCTGCCCTCGGGCCCAGGCGAGGTCACGCCGCTCGTGCTCCACGAGGCGATGTGCTCGAGCTTGCCGCTCGTCGTCTCCGACGCGGTGCCCTCGACCATCGACTGCGTGCGGGAGGGCGAGAACGGCTTCACCTACCCGCTGGGCGACGTCGACGCCCTCGCCGATCGCTTCGACCGCGTGCTCGCCGACCCGCAGACGACGGCGGCGATGGGCGCCCGCTCGCGAGAGCTGATCGCGAGCTGGAGCTACGAGGTCGACGTCGCGGGGATCGTTGCGGCGCTCTCGGCGGTCGGCGCGCGTCAGAGCTGAGCGCCCGAGAGGGCGATGATCTGGCCGGAGACGAACGCCGCCTCCTCCGAGAGCAGGTAGCCGACGAGGCCGGTCACGTCCTCCGGCGCGCAGAGCCGGCCCATGGGGACGAGCGCCGCCTCCTTCAGCCGCTGGCGCTCGTTGGCCTGCCTGTTCATCCCCACGGGCACGAAGGTGGGGCAGACGGCGTTGACGGTGACGCCCTTCCGCGCGAGCTCGGGCGCGAGGAGGCGGACCGTGTGCTCCAGCGCGGCCTTGCCCAGCGAGTACGCGGCGGCGTTGATGGTGGGCCGCTGGGTGCCCGCGATCGAGCCGAGCACGATGAGCCGACCGCCACCGGTCGAGTGCGCGAAGAGGAGCCGCGCGAGCCGCACGGTCTCGTGGGTGCCGAACGCCACCTGGCGATCGATGACGTCGTCCGGAGTGGCGAGCAGGCCGCCGGTGGGCAGGCCCGGCCACGCTGCGTGCACGATCGCATAGAGGCCGCGCCCTCCCAGGGCAGCGCGGACCCGCTCCTCCCAGCCGGGGATGTGGAGGTCGGCGTGGAGCGCGACGACGTGGGGCGCGTCCGCGAGGGCCGGATCGAGCGGCGCGCGGTTGATCAGCGCCAGGACCGAGAAGCGCCGCGCGAGATCGGCGACGAGGGCGCCCCCGAGGCCACCGGCGGCACCCGTCACCAGGACGAGCCGGCGATCGGTAGCTCCATCCGGCCGCGCGGCGGGGTGGACGCCGACCTCGTCGCGGCGCTGCTCGTGCAAGGTGAAGCTCGCCACGATCTCCGCGGTGGTGACGAGCGAGCTGTGCTCGCGCACCACCACGGCGAGCGTGCCGCGGCGCTCCTCTTCGTTGTAGGCCGTGACCTCGCCGCGGACGCGGACGCGGCAGGGAAAGTAGAGAGGAGCCGAGAACCGCGCGTTGGCCGCGCCGAAGAGGGTGTTGCGCCCCGGGAGGTACATTCCCAGCATCGCCGAGGCGAGCCCGACCTGGAACGCGCCGTGGACGATGCGGCCCTGGTAGTTGGTGGACCGAGCGTACTCGGCGTCCACGTGGAGGGGGTTGTGATCGCCCGAGAGCGCGGCGAACGCGAGCACGTCCTCCTCGGTGATGTCGCGCTCGAACTCCGCGACCATACCGACTGCGAGCTCGGAGGCCGCGAGGACCCTGGGCTCAGGAGACACCCTTGTCGCTCCGGAGGTAAGCGAGGATGAGCTCGAACGAGACCAGCTCCTCGCGGTCGCGCGGGTCGATGGAGACGCCGAACTCGTCCTCGATGAGGCTGGTCAGAGTGAGCGTCGCGAGCGAGTCCCACGCGCTGACGGAGTTGATGTTGGCGCGCGGAATCTCCTCCGGTGAAAGGCGGGGAAAGACGGCGGCAAAACACTTCACGAGGTGGGCGTGGGCGTCGGTCACGGGCGCTCCTGAGCTTCCGAGGCGGTGTGGTAGAGGGGGGGGCAGATCGAGAGGAAGCGCGATCGCGCCAGGCGAAGGCCCGGATGGGGCGCGTCGCCGAGGAGTGCGGCGAGGTGCTCGCGCAGGGGCGCGTTGCGATCGGTCGGCGCGTAGTCGAAGACGATCTCGTCGGCGTCGAAGCGCTGGAAGAGCTGCTCCACGCAGCGGTGCTCGATGCGGCGCGCGAAGGCGCGGCAGCTCATCACCCAGGTGTCGATCGCGAGCGCCCGTCCGCGGCGGCGCCCGCGCATGACGGCGATCTTGCCGAGTGGGCCGTACTTGTCGCGGTAGCTGGCCACGAGCACGAACGTGTCGGCGTCGTCGAGCCGGACACGCCAGTCCGCCTCGGTCTCGCGCCGACCGTTGAGATTCCACTGGTTGGTCTTGTTGACGAGCTCGAGCGCGCGGGGGTCGGGTGGCAGCTTGTGGAGGTCGACATCCAGCACCGCCTCGAGGCCCTGGAGGAACGTCTCCGGGGAGGTGAGCGTCCCTTCTCGCTCGGCGTCGGCAGCCCCTCGGAGCGAGGCCACCCGCAGCGTGTCCTCCGCCGTGAGCGTGTCGCGCCCGAAGAGCGCGCGCAGCCGCTCGAGCAGCGCCGCGGCGGCCCCCACGTCGCCGGGGTCGCCGGAGAACCGGAGACACTCGACGTCCGGGAAGGCGGCGCGGACCTCGGCCAGCTCCATCGGGCTGTCGTCGATGAAGACCACGCTGTCGGCGCCGATGTTCCACGCCGTCAGGATGCGGCGCACCGATTCGGACTTTGGCCCCCAGTGCGCCTCGATGGGGAAGATCTGCGCGGGATCCACCAGGAGATCCGAGCGGGCGAGCGCCTCCTCCACGACCGCACGCTCGTTCTTGCTGGCGATCGCCACCAGGACGCCCTGATCGGCCAGCGAGCGCACCACTTGCTGCAGCAGGCCGTGGGTCTGAGCGTGCCCGTCGAGGTCCCACCGCACGCCGCCGGGCCCGTCGTCGCCGACGATCCCTCGCCACAGCGTCCCGTCGAGGTCGACGATGAGCCCCTTCTTCGTCGGAGATGGAGCGAGCAACAGGGCGAGCAGGCCAGCGGTCGCCTCGGCGTGGGCCAGCGTGTAGGGGTGACCAGCGTCGAGCTCCGAGCGCACGTCGAGGCGCTTGCTCGGGGCGGAGAGCCGATCGAGCTCCTGCCCGGAGACGATCCGGACGAGGGGCAGCATGGCCACCTCGACGGAAAAGTCGGCGACCGCGGCCCGGAGCTCCAGCTCGAACGAGCTGGCGTGCCAGGCTGCGGTGGTCGCGATCGGCGGGAGCGGGAGAGTCGGCATCGCGACCGCGATCGGGAGTCGGCCGCCCGTGGCATCGAGCGACGCGCGCAGGTGGTCCAACCGCTCGCGGACGGCGCGTACGATGTCCGGCAGCATGGAGGGGCGCCAGCCGCCGAGGCTGCGCAGGCCCAGGCGCGCGTCGAGATCCGCCCACTCGATCACGACGGCGGCGGCGTCGCAGCCTCCCCGCGCGATACCGGCCAGGGCGCCGGCGAGGTCGCCGAAGAGGCCGGTCTGGATCTCGACCCGCTGCGCCGGCAGGCGGAGCTGGAGGTGACCGGCGAGGAACGTCTGGAGATGGAGGGGAGTGAATCCGCAGGCGAGCAGCGCACGGAACGGCGCCGCGCCGCTCGGGGCCTGCTGAGCGAGCGAGAGGGCGTCGAGGAGCTTCATTCGAGGGTACGGTCCGTGGCCGTGCGGCGATTCTAGACGGGCAGCCGTCCCACGCAAGGCGCGCGTCAGCGATCCTCGATGGCGCGACCGAAGCGCTGCTTGACCACCCGGAGCGGGCTGCCGCTGGCGATCACGCCCGGGAGAACCCGGCCCTGGACCAGCGAGCCGGCGCCGATCACGCTGAAGCGACCGACGGCGCTCCCCGGCAGCACCATCGTCCCGCCCAGCAGCGCCGCGCCATCGCCGATCGTGACGGGCCCCTCGACGATGCACTGGGACGGCCCGGCGACGTACTTGGGGACCGACTCGTAGTCGTCCGGATCGGGCTCGAAATCGTCGCTCCGGTAGTGTTGCGACTGCGAGTAGATCATCGTGTGCGCTCCGAGCGCGACGTCCCGCCCGAGCGCGACGCCGCCATGGCCCTGGACGACGGTGTGGACGCCGACGTGGCTGCGGTCGCCGATCCTGATCTGGCCGCGCTGCCCGGGGAAGGCGCTGTTCGGCAAGATGCGCCGGCTGCGCACGCCTGCGCCGGGCGGTCCGGCGATGAGCACCGCGTAGCTGTCGAGCCACACCTGATCGCCGAGGAACACGTGCTCCGGCGACTGGATGACGACCCCGACGTCGATGATGCAGCGCTCGCCCATCGCGCCGAGGCGCCGCTTCCAGTAGGCGGCGCGAAGGCGGCGACCGACGCCCCCGGGCCACGAGATGATCGCCCACTCGGGCACGCTCAGCGCGGCCCCGGTCAGCGTTTCGATGAGCTTCGTCATGAGGCGAGTCCTCCCGGCAATCCATCTGTCGCGAGCATCATGGCAGCGCAGCCGAGCGGCTACCGGGCGGCCCCGGTGACACCCTCGGCGAGGCCGCCCTCGCGCGGATCGACGGCGCCCCAGGCCACGCCCGAGGCATCGATGAGGATGTCGTTGGCGTCACCGAGCGCGGCCCCCTCGGGGTGGATCACGTGACCGCGTCGCTCGAGATCGGCGAGCGCGGCCCTGGACGGCGGGTTGCCGTGCTCCACGCGCACGCGATCGGGCAGGTACTGGTGGTGGATGCGCGGATGGGCGACCGCCTCGTCGATGGTCATGCCGCCGTCGACGAGGTTGCGGAGCACCTGCGCCACGGTGTTGGGGATGGTGTCGCCGCCGGGCGAGCCGAGGATCAGCGCGAGCTTGCCGCCTCGACTGACGATGGTGGGCGTCATCGAGCTCGCCATGCGCTTGCCAGGGGCGAGGTGATTGGGGCCCGTGGCGGAGAAGCCGCCCATCGCGTTGGCGAGCAGGACGCCGGTGCCCGGGACCATCACCTTGGAGCCGAAGGCTGCCGACTGCGTGTAGGTGCAGGAGACCGCGTTGCCGGCCGCGTCGACCACGGAGAAGTGCGTCGTCTCCGGCGACTCGTGCGCGCCCGGATCGGTGGTGGCGACCAGCGCAGCGGAGGGCGTGGCGTGATCGCGATCGATCGGGGGCTGTCGCGTCTCGAGGTGCTCGCCGCCGAGCAACCGGGCGAGGAGCGCCTTGCCGCCGTCGGGCGGGAGCCCCTCCGGATCGGCGCCGACCAGGCGGCGCTCGGCGTACGCGCGGCGGGCGGCTTCGACGAAGAGGTGGAGCCAGAGGCCCGAGTCGACCGGCGCCTCCCAGGCGCGCTGCCGCTCCAGCGCCAGCATGATCTCGGCGAAGGCGACCCCGCCCATTGAAGGAGGAGGCATCGTCTCGACCGTGAAGCCGCGGTACGCGAATCGCAGCGGCTCGCGCACCCGCGCCTCGTACCCGCGCAGATCGTCGAGCCCGACGAGGCCGCCGTGGGCACGCATCGCCGCGTCGATGGCCGCGGCCACCGGGCCCTCGTAGAAGCCCTTGCGCCCCTCGCTGCCGATCGCCACCAGCGTGCGCGCGAGGTCGGACTGCTTGACCAGCTCGCCCTGCTTGCGCGGCGCCTTGCCGTGGCCCCACACCGTGCGCGCTTCCGGGTCCTTCTTCAGCTTGTCCCAGTACCACGAGAGCACCAGCGCCTGCCGCGCGCCGAGGCGGTGGCCGTCTCTCGCCAGCGCGATGGCGGGCTCGAGCAGCTCGGCAAGCGGTCGGGTGCCGAACCGCTCCAGGGCCAGGGTCATCCCCGCGACGGTGCCCGGGACGCCGGCTGACGCGTAGCCCAGGCCGCCAGCGTCGAGCATCGCCTTGTTCTTCTCGGGGGTCGCGGCGGCCGGCGCGGTCTCGCGGAAGTCGATGGCATGGGTCTCGCCATTGGCCAGCCGCACCAGGAGAAAGCCGCCGCCGCCGATGTTGCCCGCGCTCGGGTGCGTCACGGCCAGCGTGAAGGCCACCGCCACCGCGGCGTCGACGGCGTTGCCGCCGCGCCGCAGCACCTCGGCCCCGATCCGGGTGGCGTTGGCTTCGACCGTGGTGACGAGGCCGGCGTCACCGCGGACGGCGTGCTTGCCCCCCCCGTGGAGGAGGATCGGCGGATCGGGCGGCGGTGGTGGCGGAAACGCCGGTGCGGCGGCGGCGCGCGCGGGAGGCGCGGCGGTGGCGGTGGCGGTGGCG
>Ga0302267_10005170_pt1 | contig 13874 bp, 14 predicted proteins | sample III_Bog_E1_3_FD_194555 | JGI IMG/M metagenome (GOLD analysis project Ga0302267, IMG submission 194555) | Peat permafrost microbial communities from Stordalen Mire near Abisko, Sweden - III_Bog_E1_3 | ecosystem: Environmental > Terrestrial > Soil > Wetlands > Peat | place: Sweden: Abisko... | reverse complement strand
GGCGATGGAGCGAGTTACCTGGCGATTTCCGCCGGCGGGAATCGGCTTTACGCTACGCATATTTATCCGAACCTGGGCATGCACCGGACGCCACCGGAGTCGGAGGTGACGGTAATCGACGCGAATGCCGGGCGGGTGGTGGAGCGGCTGCCACTGCACTCGGTGGCCGGGGCCTTTCACATTGCGCAATCGGGGGATGGCCGGCTGACGGTGGTGGCGCATGTTCAGCCGAAGAACCTGGTGCCGCTGGCGCATGTGGAGCACGGGTGGGCATTTCAGAACTCGATCACGGTGTTTGGAGAGGATGTGGGCCGGACGGTGGAGGTTCCACTGGACGAGCTGGACCGGTACTTCGCGTACCCCTTTGGCGTGGCGATCGCGCCGGACAAGTCGCGAATCTACGTCACGCACGCCGGGTCGGATTGCGTGACGGTGGTGGATGTTCCGCGGATGCTGAGATTCATTCATGGTCATCCGGGGTCCTTTGCGCAGGATCTTTCGGCGAGCGCCAACTATGTGGCGGCGCGCATCGCGGTGGGGAAGAATCCGCGCGGGGTGGCGCTGAGCCGGGATGGGCGGCGGCTGTTTGTGGCCAACCGGCTGGATGACACGATTAGTGTCATCGATACGCCGACCAACCGGGTGGTGGCGACCTTCGCGTTGGACGGGCCGAGGACGGTGACGGCGCTTCGCCGGGGCGAGCAGACGTTTTACACGGCTAAATATGCGTTTCAGGGGCAATTTGGCTGTTCGAGCTGCCATCTGGATTCGACGCTTGACCGGCTGACATGGGATCTGGAGCCGGACGGTATGGGCGTTGACATCGTCGACAACCGGTTGCTGGAGGATCTGCGCGGCACCGAGCCTTTCAAGTGGAATGGCGGGAACCCGGACATTCCGACCGAGTGCGGGATGCGGACGGAGAAATACTTCTGGCGGTCGGAGAACTACGACAGCCGGACGCTGGCCGATCTGGCAATGTATGTGCGGAGCATTCCGCTGCGGCCGAACCGGTGGAGGATGGCGAACGGCGAACTGACTCCGGCGCAGGAGCGGGGGAAGGCGATCTTTGAGCGGGCGGCGGACAAGTTTGGGAAGCCGATTCCGGAGGGGAACCGCTGTGTGAGCTGCCACAGCGGGCCGAAGGGGACGAGCCAGAAGAGCTTTGACGTGGGGACGGGAAAAGCGACGGATCGATCAGGACTGCTGGACACCCCGCAACTGATAAATATCGCGCTGACGGCGCCCTATTTGCACGACGGGTCGGCGCGGACGCTGGAAGAGATTTGGACGGTGTTCAACCCGAAGGACAGGCACGGCAGGACAAACGACCTGGCCAAGGATGAGTTGAACGATCTGGTGGAGTACTTGAGGACGCGATGAAGAAAGCACTTCTAGCTCTGATGTTCCTCGGCGCGACGATTGCGCTACAAGCCGCGCCGCCTGAGATGCCTCGGTTCCGGTTTGAGAACTTCACCACGGCCGAAGGGCTGCCGGACAATCATGTTTTTGCTGTGCTGGTGGATGGCAGGCGGGTTTGGGCGGGCACCGAGAATGGCCTGGGACTCTACGAGAACGGTAAGTGGAAGACCTATACAACGGCCGATGGGCTGGCGCACCGGGCGGTGTTGACGCTGGCGCTGGACAAGCGGACAGGCGATGTTTGGGCGGGGACGATGGGCGGGTTGAGCCGGGTGAGTGGCGGGCGCATCGACAGCTTTACGCAGTTGAACTCTGGCCTGAGTAACAACGTGGTCTATGGGGTAAGCGTGGAGGGGGAAAACGTGTGGGTGGCGACGGCAGCGGGCGGCTGCCGGTATAACACTTCAACTGGCCAATGGTCGTTGTACAACGAGCGGAACACGCCGATGGCGGAGATATGGACTTATGGCGTCTCCGCAACGCCGACCAAGGTCTATTATGCGGTTTGGGGCAGCGGGGTGCTGGAGTATGACCAGAAAACCCAGCGCTGGGATAAGTACGACGACCCGGACGGCGAAAATGAGATTGTGTTGTACAAGGATCAGGGACTGATTCATGAGATTGTGACCTCGGTCAGTTATGTGGACGGCATTCTCTGGGCGGCGACCTACTTTGGCGACAGCCGCTACGATGGGCGGTACTGGCATAACTTCCTGACCAAGGACAGCGGGCTGCCGTCGAATTTCACCAACCAGGTGCGCGGGCTGGACGCGAACCGGGCGTGGTTCTGCACGGACAAGGGGCTGGCTTACTACGACGGCGCGAACTGGGCGATTTACCGGTCTTCGCTTCAGGATGGCAAGCCGGAGATGACGGTGCGGGACGCCGCGGGAGCGGTGACGGCGGTCACCGTCTCCACGGCTCCGGCGCATAACTATATTCTAGGCGTCGACTTGCAGGGGGAGGATATCTGGGTGGCGACGGCCAAAGGGCTGAGCCACGGGATGCGCGAACCGGGCGGGGCGAATCTTCACGGAATCACACACATATCTCATGGAGGCAACAGGAAATGAACGTTATGACTGAACTTATGGAAACTCTGGCTCACGCGCCGATTGAAAAACGGCCCATTACCAACTACTCGGTGTTGAACGAGGCATACGCCTATCCCAAGCCGAGCTCTTTCTCGCGGGGGATGCGGATCGACCTGAACGGCCTCGTGATCCTGCTGATCTCCGGCACGGCCAGCATCGACGAGCATGGGGTGAGTGTCCACAAGGGCGACTTCCGCGCGCAGCTTCGCCGCACCTTCCAGAACATCACGGCGCTGTTGGAGGCGGAAGGCGCTACCTGGCACGACATTGTGCGGACGAGCTGTTACCTCCGGGACATCGACCGGGACTATGACGAATTCAACGAGGAGCGGACGGCGTTTTTCACGGAGCAGGGGCTGGATCCGCTGCCGGCTTCGACAGGGATTCAGGCGAAGCTCTGCCGGCCGGAGCTGCTGGTGGAAATTGAGGCGATTGCGATGTTCCGGATGAAGAAGGAGCAGTAGCTATGGGCAGGGGAAGCTGGACGGCTACGGCGCTTGCGCTGATGTTCCTGCCGGGAATTCAGGCGCAGGAGGCTGCGAGGGTCTGCGAGTGTGGGGCGCATCCTCCGGGACCGGCGCGGGACCGGGCGGTTGCTCCGTACGCGGGCGAGCCGGAGGACATGAGTCCTTACGCCCGGTTTGCCGTCCCATATGACCGCAACTACATCCATCCCAATATCTATTCGGGAGCCGGGCGCGACATTCCCGAACCGACCGACCTGACCGAAGTGCGGATTGGGTTCTTTGGGCCGATCGAGCACCATCCGCAGCAGGAGTTTGGGCTGCGGATGCTTCGTGGGGCGCAGATGGCCGTGGAGGAGGCCAACGCCCGGGGCGGGTATGGGGGCAAGCCGTTCAAGCTTATGCCACATAACGACTACGACAACTGGCAGGCGAAGACTGTGTACGGTGACGATCGGCCGACGGAACCGGCGATCTGGGGCTCGGCATCGAATGAAGTGGTGAAGATGGTCTACGATGAGCGGGATTGGGCGATCTTTGGGTCGATCAGCTCGGAGTCGACGCATATTGCGCTGCGGGTAGCGTTGCGTGCGGAGATCCCGATTGTGAACTCCGCTTCGACCGATCCGACGATCCCGGAGACGTACATACCGTGGTATTTCACGGATTTGCAGGACGACCGGGTGCAGTCGCAGGTGTTGGCGCGCAGGATATTTACCGAACTGGGGCTGAAGCGGGTGGCGCTGCTGCGAATCAACGACCGGTATGGGCGGTTTGGGGTGCCCAAGTTTCGCGACGCGGCGCGGCGCTTGGGGCATCCGGTGGTGATTGAGCAGAAGTTCTTGGCGGGCGCTACGGACTTTTCTCAGCAATTGAGGGTGATTCAGTCTTCGCGAACGGACGCGATTGTTCTGTGGACCGACGAAGCGCCGGCGGCGATGATTTTGAAGCAGATGCGGGCGGCTGGGATGAAGCAGCGAGTCTTTGGCAGCTACCGAACGCTGGGCGCGACGCTGCTGAAGGAGGCCGGGCCGGCGGCGGAGGGATTCGAGGCGGTGTTTCCGTACGATCCGACGCGGAACGATCCGAGCTGGGTCGATTTCCAGAGCCGCTACGGGGCGCGCTATGGCCAGCCGCCGGAGCAGTTTGCCGCGCTGGCCTTTGACGCGATGAATGCGCTGCTGGATTCGATCTGCAAGGCGGGGCTGAACCGGGCGCGAATTCACGATGCGCTGGCTGATCTTGAGGAATACGACGGCGTTACGGGGCATATGATCTTCGATCCGAACCAGAAGAATGTGAGCCCGATGTATTTGGGGACGGTGCGCGATGGGGCGATCTCGTACCGAGTCGCTCCAGTGGAGAAAGCGCCGGTGGCCGCGCTGACGGAGACTGGGAGGCCGTATGCGCGGGTGGGCGAAGATGGCGTGGGTGATGCCGGTCCGAAGCGGCCAGATGCTCCCGGAGGGCGACTGGGCGTGGTGCTTTTCGGCCCGGGCGCGGCCGCTGTGGCGCGGTCGGAGGCGATGCTTGCCGCGGCCGGGACGAGCTGGGAGCTGTTGCCGGTGGAAAGCCAACAGAACTGGGGGGCGGCTTCGGCGCAACTGGTCTCGGCGCTGATGGACGGGTCTGCGCTGGCGATGATTGCGCTGGACCGGGACTCGGCGCACCTGGCCGAGCAAATGGCGCTGAAGGCTTTTGTGCCGGTGGTGGCGCTTGCGGAAGACCGGAGTTTGACTTCAACGAATGTGCCGTGGATCTTCCGGTTGCCTGCCAGGACCGCGCCAGCCGAGGCGCTGCGGCTGCTGTCGGCGGGGGTTGCGCGGAGCGGTTCGAGTGCGGGTCGGCTGCGGGCGGTGTTGGCATCGGGCGTGGAGCTGGAGGGCCTTGCGTTTGCGGCGAACGGTGAGTTGCGCCAGAAGTGAGCGTCCTGGAATCGGCTGCCGGACGGCGATTGGGACCAGACGGTCTGATACGGACTCAGATGCCGACGCGGCCACGGCCGGAGCTCTTGACTTCGTACAGACGTTTGTCGGCTGCTCCGAGCAAATCGTGAACGCTGCGGCCGTCTTCGGGATAGGTGGCGATGCCGATGCTTGAGCCCATCTTGAGTCTGAGGCCGCTGCTCAGGTGGAAGGTGGAGTGGGTGAGGCGGGCATGGATGCTGTGAGTCCAATGCGACGCCTCCTTTCTGGTTGCTCCGGGCATGAGGATGACGAATTCATCTCCTCCGTAGCGGAAGCAGAGGTCGGTGGCGCGGGCGAGTTCGCGCAGGCGCTTGCCAAAGGTGCCGAGCAGTTCGCTCCCGACAAGATGACCGTGGACATCATTAACGCGCTTGAATTGGTCGAGGTCGAGGAAACAGAGGCTGAAGGTGCGATTGTTCAGCCGCGCGTCCGCGATCTCCTGGTCGAGTCGGGCGTAGAGGTGGCGGGTGTTGAAGAGCCCGCTCACATCGTCGGTGATGGACAACTGCTGGGCGCGCTGAATGTATTCGGCGTTCTCGATGGCGATTGCGGCGTAATCGGCGAGGATGTGCAGGAGTGCGATGGTGTAGTAGGGATCTTTGTCCAGAGTGGGATTGAGGATCTCGAGGACGCCATGGGTGCCCCTGCGCCCACGGATGGGGATGCCGATAGCGGAACGGATGGTGAGCGCATGGCCACTGGCCGACTTGGCGATGCGGGCGTCGGTAGCGCCTTCTGGGATGATGAGGGTTTCTCCATGCTGAGCGACCCACCCGGCGAGCCCCTCGCCGACGCGGACACGCAGATCGTGGAGATTTTCGATGTTGGCGCCATCGGCGGCGGCGTAGTAGAGCTCGTTGCTTGAGGGGTCGAGGAGCAGAAGGGCCCAGAACTCGAGGTCGACGAAGCGCTCCATCTGCTCGAGGATGATGCGCAGGATGGCGTCGAGGTCGAGGGAAGAGGTAAGGGAACGGGCGAGCTTGTGGAAGACCATGAGATCTTCGAGAGGCATGCGCAGGTTGGCGGTTCCAGGCCGGGGTGAAATCGGATTGGCAATTCCTGGCATGAATTGGGCCCTGTCTTCGATTTTGGTTCCGCGAAGGAACTGAAGGCATTCTCGCCGCTGAGACACGAAAATGCAATGCGCGGCGCTGGCTGGGCTGGGAGATCAACCGCCGATGTGGACCATGGAGCGGGAGGGCTTGAGGAAGCCTGGTTCGCCGATGTGGTGGCGGGCTTCTTTGGAAAGCACGACGCGAAGGAGGAAAGCGCGCAGATCGTCGTCGCTGGCGCCCTGGCGCAACTGGCCGATGAGGTCGTGTTCGCGGTGGGAGAAGAGGCAGGTGCGAACCTTGCCGTCGGAGGTGAGGCGGACCCGGCTGCATGCGCCGCAGAAGGCCTGTGTGACGGGAGCGATGATGCCGATTTCGCCCGGGCCGTCCTCGAACCCGTAACGGCGGGCGGTTTCGCTGACGGAATTGGGAGCGAGTGGGCGAAGGGGGAAGATTTTGCCGATGCGAGAGACGATTTCTGTGAGTGGAACGACCATCTCGGGGGTCCAGAGGCGGCCTTCTTCGAGGGGCATGAACTCGATGAAGCGGACGATGACGTTTTGCTCGCGGGCAAAGTGGGCGAAGGCCTCGACCTGATCGTCGTTGAAGCCGCGGAGAAGAACGCAGTTGATCTTGACCGGGCCGAGTCCGGCCGCCTGGGCGGCGCGGATGCCGCGGACGACTGCTTCGAAGCTGCCGGGGACGCGGGTGACACGTTCAAAAGTAGCCCGATCGACGGCGTCCATGCTGACGGTGACGCGGTGCAGGCCGGCGGCGGCGAGGGGGGCGGCGAGGGATTCGAGGAGATGGCCGTTGGTGGTGATGGCGATGTCGAGCTGTTTGCCGTCGGGGGTGCGCCAGATGGAGAGTTCGCGGACGATTTCCGGGAGATCGCGACGGAGAAGCGGCTCGCCGCCGGTGAGGCGGACTTTCTCAATGCCGAGGGAGACGAAGACGCGAATGAGGCGGAGGTAGTCTTCTGTGGCCAACTCCGCGTATTGCGCGCCCACTTCGCCGGTGCGGCAGTAGATGCACTTGTAGTTGCAGCGGTCGGTGATGGAGACGCGCAAGTCGGTGATGACGCGGCCGTGGCTGTCAAAGAGACGATTGGGCAGGCCGACGGGCGTCTGGAGTTTGGTGGTCTCGGCGATGGTGGGGAAAGTGGCCATCCGTTGCTTCAGGCTATCTGAAGGATGGGGTAAGACGCCAGTGGAGTGTCAATATTGACTTTTAACCGAACCCCGGCTTAGGCACTGGGCCGCTCAGACCTTGCGGAGCGAAATTTAGTCGAGTTTGGGGGTTCCGCTGCGGAGGATGGTACCGGTGATGCCTCCGACGAAGACGATGCCGAGGGCGACTGCCATGTAGTAGGCGATGGGGTGGGCCCAGCCGGGAGAATAGGTGAGGTCCTGGCCGACCCAGAGGGAGAGGATGCAGGAGATGACAGCGAACTGGCCCGCGATGACCTGGAGGGTGAGGCCCCAATCGCGACGGCGGTCCAGGGCTTCCACCTGGCTGGGGGTCAGATTGCGTTCTTCCAGTGGCAGCAGGGTGTTGGCCATGGCGTTTGTCACTCTCCTCGAAGGGTTGCCGGCGTCTGGGGGCCCGGCAGTGGGTTCATGCTTCCCACCTGAACGATTGTAAACGCGGTCCGGGGTGGATTTGCAATCGATTTGATGAAAGAGGATTGGGTTTATGGTGGAAACCCGTGGAGACCGGGAAGAACGGGTGGCGGCGGAATTCTCGCGGCGGAGGGCATGGAGTGGCCAAAATTGCACTGCGAAGAGTATGCTTGTGTACTACTTTGGTTGCACGTCCGTAACACCGGCTGTTCGGGGCGGGTGCTGGAAGTGGGATTCAAATATTCTGCAATTCAGCCGATTATCTGAATGCAGAGAGGGGCTTTGTCAAGCCCCCAGAGGAGAAAAATCCATGCCCTCTACCGTTGTCACCCTTCCAGATTCGTATGCTGGTTCCGAAATGATGCCATCGTCCAAGGCGGGTTCATTCTCGATTGAAGAAGGGGATCCTTTCTTTGTCTCGAACGCAGAGGCGAGCAAGTGTGCGACCGGGATTTTGTGGGCGTTTGCGATTGAGGCGGCAGCCGCGCTTGGCATCTACGGCGCCTGGCAGCTGTTACACGCGATTCTCTAACGCGGAAAAGCGTTCTGATCGGAACGTGCAGGACGCGCACCGCGGTAGCTCCGCAGCGCAGCAATGACGGCACCGGCTGCCGAAGCGTTGCGCGGCCCGATCCAAACGGGACCGATTGCCAAACGGCGACTCCGATTCAATCTGGCCGCGTTTTGCGCGGCTCACTTAGCTATCCAGGAAGGCCAGGGTCTGCAACGCGGTGATCTCGAACCGCTTGCGGCAGCGGATATTGGCGCAGGCGAGCATATCGTCGCGCCGGACCATATACGGTTGAGCCTTGGCGAAACGGGCGCGGTCCCGTTCATCGGCATGGCGCGGCAATTGGGCTCTTTTCCTTCGTACCACCCAGCTAATCTGATACTCGCCTGGCTTGCCGCAATGGGGGCAGACCAGGGTGTGGGTCCGCTGCTCGTTCGTCTCTGTAAAAAATTCACGTTCTTCCATAGTGGCTCTCAGTCTGTACTTTCGCTCAGGGTAAAAGTATTCCATACTTGCCAGAGCCATGACGAAACGAAAACCTGCAAAGTTCAGTGTGACCAAGGCGGTGAAGGCAAATGCGCGCGACCAGGTGGGCCAGCCGAAGCCGGGCCGCGTGGTGGACGACCGGCCGAAGCCGGAGGGGCGCACGAGCAAACACAAGGCCAAGCTGGAGAATTTGATCGATCAGGAAGCTGGGAGCGAGCCTGGAGGGGAATGACGCGGAAAGGCGCCAGTGTGGGCGGGCAACCCGTGCGGGTGCGGGACTCGAATTGCAGACACGTGGATATGTGAGGTTCGCCGTATACCGTGGCCGTCCCGGAATGAGACGGATCGCCGAAGGCGCCAGAAATTGGCCTCTGGAGGCGAGTTGCTTTGCGGTCATTGTTTTCAGAACGCGGTTCTGACGGAAGCGCACGATAAACCGGGCGCGACGATTTCAAGGCGGAAGCCGAGCTTTATGTGGGTTGCGCAGAAATTGGCTGGCTTTCGATCCATTCGGCAAAATCGAGATGGCCTCGGTCGCGTGCGAAAGCGGCGGCGGATTTGCCGAGGTCGCTGAGGTGGTGCGGGTTGGCTCCGTGGGCGAGGAGCAACTCGGCGAGGTTGCGGCGGTTGGCGGTGGCCGCGGAGAAGAGCGCGGTGTAGCCGCCGGCCTGGGTGGCGTTGGGATCGGCTCCGGCCGCGAGGAGGAGCTGAATCGACTGCGGATTGCGGCCGAGGGCGAGCGCGGCGTGCAGGGGCTGATTGCTCTGCGGATTTTGGGAAACGGCTGAGACGCTGGCTCCGGCGGCGAGCAGGGCAGCGACAGCTTCCGGCGAGCCGAAAGCGGCTGCGAGGTGGAGCGGGGTCCAGCCGTCGCCGGAGTAGCTTTGGACTGAATCCGGTGCAAGGCTGAGCGCGTGGGCTACCGCGACGGAGTCGCCCACGGCGGCCGCCTCGAAGATGTCGAGCGACTGGCCGGCGCGGGCGTATTGCGCGAGAAGGAAATCCCGAACCAGAGGCTGGCCGAAGTAGATGGACCAGAGGAGGGCGGAGACGCCTTGCGGGTCGCGCCAGGAGGCGAGTTGAGGGTCGTCGGCCACGGCGTCGGCGATTTCGGCGGTGGCCCCGGTTTGAATCCACTTGAGCAATTGCTGGGACATGGCGAGCCTCACTGGCTGGGTGGGGGCTGGCGGACGGTGTAGGGGCCGGGTTTGGTCGGCTCCGGGGCTTTTTCGGCTTCGGGCGCGGCGACCGAGGTGCGCTTGGAATAGATGCGGAAAAGGACCGCGAGATCGAGGGTTTCGGCTGCGGGTTTGCCGTCTTTAACCGCGGGCTGAAAGGCGGCTTTGCCGATGGAGGAGACGGCGTTTTCGTCGAGGCCGAAGCCGATGGGGCGGACGACGGCGATTTCGCCCGGCTTGCCGTCCGCTCCAATGACGACGCGGTAGAGTGCGCGGCCTGCGACGCCGGCGGCCTGGGCGTAGTCATTGGAGTCGGGGGTGATGGAGGTGAGCAGCTTGGCCTGCTGGTCGACCGCTGTGGAGCGAAGGACGGTGGGGTCCTGGGGGCGGTAATCGACGCCCGCGGCCTGGGCCTTGTAGTAGAGCTGCCAGAATTGAGGCATTCGGGCACGGACCTGATCGTCGAGGCCCTGGGAGAAGATGCGATCGAGGGCATCGCGGAGAAGCTTACCGGCGTGGGCTGGGGAAGTAGTGGTGGTGACGCTGGTGGGGTCGGCGGGGCGCTCGGCCTCCGGAGTGGCGGCGATTTCGGCCTTGGCCTGGTCGGCTTCGGAGGGCTCGGGGGCTGTGGCGGAATCGGGAACTGCCGGGGCGGCCGGGCTCGGGGATTGACTTGAGGTTGGGCTTGCCGCTGGATTCGGGGCAGGCGCCGGCTTTTTACCCTTCTCTTTGGGCTCTTTTTTCGGTTTGACGATCTGCTCGCGGTCGATGGTGATCTTGAGCACCTTCTTTTTGGGGGTGATCTTGACGAGATCGACTGTTTTCGAGGGGTCTTCGTACGGAAGCGCGCCGAGAAAATGCATGCCGTAGCGGGAGCCTTCGAGCTCAACCTTGTGTTTGGTGAGGTGAATTTTGTCGATCTGGACGCCGGAAAGGGTGTAGGAGCCGATCGGGGGATGGTTGATGGGGTCGCCGTGTTCGGTGAAGCTGAGTGAGTCGCCGAGGAATCCTCCGCGGAGGTAGAGCGGCTTGCCGACGAGCAGATGGCGGAGTTCGTCTTCGTTGATGCCGCCGGACTCTTCCGGGGCAACCGCGGGCGGGGGAGTGGCGGCTGGGGATGTCGCGGGTGTGGCGGGGGCCTTTGCCGGAGCCTCCGGCTGCTGCGCGGCGGGGGCGGCATCGGACGCGGGAGCCGGAGGTTGCGCCGGCTGCTGCGCGGGGGTGGAAGGCTGGGGTTCCTGACCGCGGCCACGCGCGGCTCCAGAGATGAGGAGGGTTGTGATGAGCGCCAGTGGAAGCAGAATGCCTCGGCGCAACCTGGATGCATGGGTCCGGATTTGGAGGCGGCTTCGGGCTCCGGCGGCTCGGGGAGATTTGACTTCGGCTGAATCGCGCATAGTGGACCTAGCCCGAAACTTTAGCAGGGTTGAGCCGGAATTCGATGGAAGTTCTTCAAATTTTCCCGGAAGGCCGCCCAAGTTGCCAGAGAATGCGGCGAAACAGGCCCATCATGCGGCGCAGGTCGGCATCCGCGGGCATGAGGCGGCGGAGGAGGACGCGGAGCGCCTCGCCGTTGGCCGAACGGAGGCCGCGGGTTGAATAGTTGGCGCGGTCCATGGTCTCTTCGATGAGGCAGGCGAGGCGGTCGAGCTGAGCGGAAGTGGGTTGCTCCACGTTTCTTGCCGCTTCTTCTCGGGCTTCGGGCCGAGCGGGATCGCGCGAGATTTCGTAGAGGCAGACGGCGACGGCCTGGCCGAGGTTCATGGAGGGCTGCTCATCGGCGGTGTCGATGACGACGATGGAGTGGCACCAGGAGAGGTCTTCGGCGGTGAGGCCGTGCTTTTCCGAGCCGAAGAGGAGGGCGACGTGGGGGCTGGTGTGGTCTGAAGGCGCAGCGGCGAGGGTTTGCCGGATTTGGTTGGCAGCCTGGGGCAGAGTGAGGATGGCCTGGACGGGGTTGCGCTTGTCGAGCGAGCCGGTGCCGAGGACGAGCGCACAGGGGCCGACGGCCTCGGCGAGCGTGTCATAGACGCGGGCCTCGCGGAGGAGGCCGGGCGCGCCGACGGCGGACTTGGCCTCGGACCAGTTGACGGCGAAGGGAGCGACGATGGAGAGGCGATGGATACCGAAGTTGGCCATGGCGCGGGCGGCCGCGCCGATGTTGAGGGGGTTGCGCGGGGAGACGAGGACAACTTCGAGCAGGTCGGCTTGGGAGGGGGTGAGCAAAGTACGATTTTACTGCCGAGCGGGTCTGAAAGAATACCCGTATCGGATTCTTGGGGGATGCATGGCGGCGGTGGAGTGGACGAAAGAGCTGTTCGGGCAAGCGGAGGCGTTGTGCCGGGTGGCGCATGAGAGCGCGCGGCGCGGTTGGGTGCCGGCGACCGCGGGGAACTTCAGCTTTCGCGACGAGGCGAGCGGGCGCATCTTCATTACGGCGAGCGGTCTGGATAAGGGCGCGATAGTGCCGGCGGATCTGCTGGAGATTGATGCGGAGTGCCGGGTGCTGGCGGGAGTGGGAAGGCCTTCGGCGGAGACCGCGCTGCATGGGGTGATCTACCGGGAGCGGCCGGGAACGAGGGCGATCGTCCATGTGCATACGGTTTGGAACACGCTGCTTTCCGATCGATTTGCGGCGGAGGGTGCAGTGCCGCTGGAGGGGTATGAGCTGCTGAAGGGGCTTTCCGGGGTCGGGACGCACGAGCACCGGGAACTCGTGCCGATTCTTGACAATTCGCAGGAATACCCGGGACTGGCGCGGGAACTGGCCGGTGCGCTGGAGCGATGTCCTGCGGCGCACGGGGTTTTGCTTCGGCGGCATGGGCTTTATACTTGGGGGCAATCGGTGGCCGAGGCGCGGCGGCATTTGGAGGCGCTGGAGTTTTTGTTCGAGGTGGAAGGGCGTCGGCTGAGCGGGGCATTTGGTTAGCGCGGGATTGGCTGGAGGTTGGAATGGCTGTGGTTTCTGTGCCCGCGGAGGGCCTTTCGATTCAGGATGAAGCGGGGATGCGCGCCGAGCTGGCGACGGTAGGCGTGGATTACGAGCGTTGGGATCTCTCGCGGGTGACGGCGGAAGCGAGCGCTGACGAGGTGCTGACCGCCTTTGCGGGCGAGATCGATGCGATGAAGCGGGCGGGCGGGTACACGACCGCGGATGTGATCGACGTATGCGCCGAGACGCCTGGCCTGGAAGCGATGCTCAAGAGATTCGACCGGGAACATACGCACTCTGAGGATGAGGTGCGGTTCATTCTCGCCGGGCGCGGGATTTTCTTCTTGAACATCGCCGGGCGAGTGCTGTCTGTCGAAGTGGGGCCGGGGGATCTGCTCCGGGTGCCGCGCGGGACGACGCACTGGTTCACGCTGTGCGAGGAGCGGAGGATTCGGGCGATCCGGTGGTTCCAGGAGACAACGGGGTGGACGCCGCACTATACCGCTTCGCGCGTAGACGAAGAGTACCAGCCGCTGTGCCTCGGGCCGGCGTACCTGGGAGCGCGGGCGGAGAAGACGCTGGCGGTATGAGCGGAACGCGGCTCTACCTGCTGGATGTCGAGGGGACGGTTGCGCCGATCTCGCTGGTCTACGAGAAGATGTTTCCCTATGCGCGGGCGCATCTGAGCGCATATCTGGCTGGACATTGGGACGAGGTCGCGACGGATTTGGAACTGCTGCTTGTCGAAAATCGCGCGGAGACAGATGCCCGTGCGCCGCGTATGGATGCTGGGGCGGAGCCGATCGAGTACCTGCTGTGGCTGATGGATGTGGACCGGAAGTCGACGGCGCTCAAAAGCCTGCAGGGCAAGGTTTGGAAGGCTGGGTTTGAATCGGGAGCCGTGACAGGCGAGGTTTTCGCGGATGTTCCGGGTGCGCTGGAGCGGTGGTCGCGGCGGGGGCTCGTGGCGATTTACTCGTCAGGGTCGGTGGAGGCGCAGCGGCTGTTCTTCCGCTATTCGTCGGCAGGCGATTTGACTGGGCGGATTGCTGGATACTTCGACACGCGAACCGGGGCCAAGGGCGATGCGGAGAGCTACCGGCGGATTGCGGCGGCGATGGGGGTTGCTCCTGGGGACGTGCTGTT
>Ga0302267_10005163_pt1 | contig 13881 bp, 10 predicted proteins | sample III_Bog_E1_3_FD_194555 | JGI IMG/M metagenome (GOLD analysis project Ga0302267, IMG submission 194555) | Peat permafrost microbial communities from Stordalen Mire near Abisko, Sweden - III_Bog_E1_3 | ecosystem: Environmental > Terrestrial > Soil > Wetlands > Peat | place: Sweden: Abisko... | reverse complement strand
ATCGAGGCCCTTCACATCCCATTGATCGGGGTGAATGTTCTCCGCGGCGAATTCATCGAGAGCGCTGGAGAGGATGCCGCCGACATAATCCTCGAGGATGAGCTCGCGCTGGTCGAGGCCTTCGAGGAGGCGGCGGCGCACGCCATAAACGGCCTCGCGCTGCTTGTTCATGACATCGTCGTATTCAAGCAGGTGCTTACGGGATTCGAAGTTCTGCGCCTCGACGGCTTTCTGCGCGCCTTCGATCCGGTTGGAAATCATTTTTGACTCGATGGGCACGCCTTCTTCCATGCCCAGCCGCTCCAGGAGGGTGCTGATCCACTGCTTGGCGAAGATGCGCATCAGGTCGTCTTCGAGCGAGAGATAAAAACGCGACTCGCCGGGATCGCCCTGGCGGCCGGCGCGCCCGCGCAACTGGTTGTCGATGCGGCGCGACTCGTGGCGTTCGGTGCCGAGGATGAAGAGTCCGCCGACGTCGATGACCTGCTCGTGATCCTCTGCCGCGGCGCCGGCGTGCCCCTTGAAGGTCTCAGCCCACTCCGGCTCGGAGACTTCAAACTCCTGGCCCTGGTAGTAGAAGCGCAGGAATCCCGCCGGCGCCATGGGATTGATCGCACCTTCGTTGGCGCTGATGGCGCGCGCCTTGCTCTTCTTCACCATTTCCTGGCGGGCCATGAATTCGGGATTGCCGCCCAGAAGAATATCGGTGCCGCGGCCGGCCATGTTGGTGGAGATGGTTACCATGCCCAGCCGTCCAGCCTGTGCCACAATCTCCGCCTCGCGCTCGTGGAACTTGGCGTTGAGCACCACGTGACGCACTCCCTTGCGCTGCAGGATGGCGGAGAGGCGCTCGGATTTTTCAATGGAAGTGGTGCCAACCAGCACCGGCTGTTTCTTCTCGTGGAGCAGGGCGATGTCGTCGGCGACCGCTTTGTATTTTTCCTTTTCCGTGCGGTAAACCACGTCGGGGTTTTCAAGCCGCCGCATGGGTTTGTTGGTGGGGATGACGACGATTTCAAGCTTGTAGATCTTTTCGAACTCGGCCGCTTCGGTTTCGGCGGTGCCGGTCATGCCACTCAGCTTTTTGTAGAGGCGGAAGTAGTTTTGGAAGGTAATGGTGGCAAGCGTTTGATCCTCCTTGCGGATGGTCACGCCCTCCTTGGCCTCGATGGACTGGTGGAGGCCGTCAGACCAGCGCCGGCCCGGCATCAGGCGTCCGGTGAAGGTATCGACGATGATGACCTCGCCGTCCTTGACCACGTAATCGACATCACGCTTGTAGAGCGCGTGGGCCTTGATGGCCGTCTCGACGTAATGCTTCAGATCCCAGTTTTCGGCGTCGGCGATGTTGTCGATGCCGAGCAATTTTTCGATGGTGATCCAGCCTTCGTCCGTCACGCCGATTGTGCGCTGTTTTTCGTCGACAATGTAGTCGCCGGTGAGGAACTTTTGCCCCTCTGCGAGTTGCAACCCGAGCTCTTCCTGACGTTTGTGGTCGGTTGCTTCAATCTCTTCGCCCAGTGCCAGTTGCGGCATGATTTTGCGTGCGCGGGCATACTTGTCGGTGGTCTGGTCGGTGGGGCCGGAGATGATCAGCGGGGTGCGCGCTTCGTCAATGAGGATGGAGTCGACTTCGTCCACGATGGCGTAGTAGTGGCCACGCTGGACGCAGTCCTTTAACTCAAATTTCATGTTGTCGCGCAGGTAGTCGAAGCCGAATTCGTTATTGGTGCCGTAGGTGATGTCGGCGGCGTAGGCGGCGCGGCGTTCGCCATCATCCAGGTCGTGAACGATGACGCCCACAGTGAGCCCGAGAAACTCGTAGATCTTGCCCATCCACTCGGCGTCGCGCTTGGCCAGGTAGTCGTTTACTGTAACCACGTGGACACCGTGGCCGACGAGCGCATTCAAATAGCAGGAAAGCGTGGCAACCAGTGTCTTTCCTTCGCCGGTTCGCATTTCGGCGATCTTGCCCTGGTGGAGCACCATGCCGCCGATCAACTGCACGTCGAAGTGACGCATCTGCACCGCGCGCCAACCGGCTTCGCGAACGACAGCAAAGGCCTCCGGCAGGATCTCGTCGAGAGCTTCGCGCTCCGCGGTTTTCAGCGCTTCTTCCTCCGTAATGCCTTCGAGGCGGGCGGCAATTCTCGCGCGGAATTCTACCGTTTTGGCACGCAACTGCTCGTCGGAAAGCTGCTTGATCTCCGGCTCCATGTCGCTGATGGTCGCGACCACGGGCCAGAGCCTCTTGATAATGCGTTCGTTCGAAGTGCCAAATATCTTTGTTAGTACCTTATCGATCAAGACACAAATCTCCGTATACAAGTGTAAATGGCGAAGGTTAATTCACGGGCTCTGCGAACTCCTCCACTACCGCTTTGAGCCGGTTTACGCTATGCGCGCCGCCCAAGAGAATCTTACGGTTCGGTCGTCTCGTGAAGGGTCTTGGGGAATGGCCAGAGACTGAAGGGCTTTCTCTTTCCATCGCTTTCGGGAAGACCGCAGGCCTTGCGGGCCATCCTGCGGATGACGATCCACAGTGGCGAGCTTTTCTGCGCGCGCTGCGAGCCGATGTCCTCAATCTGGCGGGCAATGGCAGGGTCGTTGGGAATCTTCCACTGGGCCGGCCGGGTCAGCGCCTTGGTAAGCTCCTTTTCATCGAACCCCAGGCCTTGCTTGCCAAAGCGATTGAGAACGATCTGCAGCCTGCGGCCACGGCTTGAAAAGAACTGGGAGATCAGGCGGTTGGAGTTGCGTAGTTCGGAGACGCCGAACTGGGTGACCAGGTAGATGGTGGCGGAGGCGTCAAACAGGGTCGAATCCTTCAAATCGAGCCTGGAGCCGGCATCGACCACCACGTAGTCGAAGCTCTGCCGCGCAACGGCCATCAGCTTGTCGATCGCTTCAATCGAGGGCATGGTCTGGGGAAATTCGCTGGGGGCTGCAAGAACCGACAAGCCGGAGCTGTGGGATGCAAGCAGGGAGGTGAGAAAATTTCCGTCGAGCCGCGTGGTGTTGCGAAAAGCGTTGTCCGTCGAGTATTCAGCGATGATGCCGAGGTTGAGCGCGGCATCTCCGAGTGGAAGGCCCATGTCGATGAGCAGGACTTTCTTCCCGGATTCCCGGGCCAACGCAACACCAAACCGCGAGGCGAGGGTGGTAACGCCACATCCGCCCTTGGTGCCGAGAAACACGGCCAGGCGGCCGGCGCGCTTTTTGACCGGACGCTCGCCCGGAACGTTGACGGAGAAGCGGGCCAGGGCGTCGGCCACTTCGGTGGCGGCCAGTGGCAGGGCGAAGAATTCGCGGGCACCCGCGCGCATCGCCCGAACCACCAGCGTCCGATCGGCCGTGGCCGAATAGACCATGACGGTCGCCGCGCTCTCGCTGCACAAGCTCTCCACCACGTTGAGGGCGTATTCCGGGTCGCTGTCGAGGTCGACGAGGACGATGTTGTGATGCTGCTGGAGCATCTGGGGCAGGTCGTCGAGGTCAGGAGGGTAGGATGTGAACTCCCGAACCAGCACCCCCGGGAATCCAGACAGGGCTGCGGCTACCTCTTTACGGCGATATTCATCCGGGCCAATCAGCGCGATGGACAAGATGCCGGCGCCAGTGGCGCCAGAAACCTGGGTAGACCCCGACATAGCGCTTTGCAACTCCCCGTTGCCTGCCACAGTCTCTAGTCTAACCTGAGTCCGCATTCTCGTCAGCGCCCGGCCAGAAAGGAATGGTACTTAGGGCACGTATGCATCCCGCAGTGGGCCTGGCCTATCGGGATGCGGAAGATTGGTCGACGGCCGCGAAGGTGAGGTCGTTTGCGGTCGAGGCGTGCTGTTCGCGCCAGGCTTCAAAGAGGCGGCCGTAGCTCAGGGTGATGTAGTCGGTGGGTTGGACGGCCAGACGGGCGGCGGCGCGGTCAATCCAATCGGCGGGGCCTTCGAGCTCGGCGTAATTGCCGATGGGAGTCTCGTCTACGACGCAGTGGCCTTCGCCCGCGGACCACTCTGTGCGCCATTTTTCATAGCGAAACGCCGGAACCAGGCCGAGTGACTGAAAGACCCGGGCCAGTGCATCGCCGTCGGAGACCTCGGTCTCCGTCTCGATCCGGTGCTTGTGGGTGTCTTCGCCGGGGCCGATGTCGGGGAGGCGCTTGTGGGTCAGCAGGCAGCGCCCGGCGTAGTTGCGGATGCGCAGAATCTCAGTGCGGGCGCGCATTCGGCGGTCGGGAAAGTCGTACAAAACATTGGACTCGAAGCTGCGTGGGGTTTCGAGCACGAAGCCGGCAGCTTGGAGGCGGTCGGTCAGGCTGGAGAGATCGTCGACGCGGAATTTGATTTCGGTCTCGACGGGCATCGTAAATCAGCTTTCAGCTTTTAGCCTTTAGCTACACCGGTGTTAGGTTGTTGCCAGAACATTCGGCGACGCCAGGAAACGAGCAGCGTTGTCCGTGAGTATACGGCAGCGGGTGGCCTTGGGTTCCGGTTTACGGAGTCGGAGCGCTCAGATGCGGATAGAGGTGCGGATTTGAGTCAGAAGGGCAGTTACTTCCGGATAGCAGACAATCCGACAACAACTCTCCTCTTGCTTGTTCTCACTCGTCAGACCACCTGATACAGTTTTCAGGGTTCGCGTCTATCCCCATCTGTGCGACCTCGATTAAGGTGGGTGGCACCCAACTGACTAAGGCACTGTTTGAAAATCCGACCCAAACGTCCCAAGGCGGTACGTTATCGGCATCGTAGAAGCCTCCTGAACTGACCTGCGCAGCGCCATCCGCAAGGTTTTCTTGTGGAATGTACAACAGGATACGTCCGCCTTTCGCGTAGGCAGAAACCTTTTCGGTCCACTCCTGTTTCAAAACCTGCGAACGCTTGACGATAAGCTCACCTACCGCATTGGACCAGTCAGAATCTGACGGGTATCGGTCGGTGGGGAGGCGCGGCCTAAGCTGCGAGCTTCGCAATTCGTTAACAGTCGGCCCGGACAATTCGAGGACTTCAGCGAAGATCCGTTGAGCAGCTTTCCATTGCTCCGTGTCACGAGTGTTCCGCGCTCCCAATCCGCTTTTCGCCACCTTGATAGCCTCTTGCCAGAGCTGATCGCCCTCTTCGAGCAGAGTGCGACGATGCGCAACCGCTGGCGAGTCTCTCTCCTGAGATATCAACGGCAGTCCTGCACACCAGCGGATCGCATCTTGAAGCGGTCGCTTGAATTGGTTCAATTCCACGTCGAACATAGAGGCATTGTAGCTTTCAAGGTCGTTGCGCCCGAATTACCGGCAAATCGGAGAGCAATCGTCAATTCTGGCCACCGCCCAACATCGCGAGATAAGTTCCCGCTGGTTTCACAGGCGACAATAAGAGTGTGAAGACGCTGCGATTACGAGTGGATCCGTCGCGCCTGGATACTGTCGAGGCTCAGGAAACTCTGGGAAGGGCGGCGGAGATTCTGCGCGCGGGGGGGCTTGTGGCCCTGCCTACCGAAACGGTCTACGGGCTCGGAGCGCATGCGCTTGATCCCGCGGCGGTCGAGCGCATCTTCGCGGCGAAACAGCGGCCGGCGTGGGATCCGGTGATTGTGCATGTCGCCAATCTCGACACGTTGACGGGTCTCGTCGGGGAAGTTCCGGTGCACGCCCGCCGATTGATGCACGCGTTCTGGCCGGGGCCACTCACGCTGCTGCTCAAACGGACTGCGGCGGTGCCGGATGCGGTGACGGCTGGACGAGCGCTCGTCGGCGTGCGGATGCCGGCGCATCCGGTTGCTCTCGAACTGATCCGGCTGGCCGGTGTTCCAGTGGCAGCGCCCAGCGCGAATTTGTTTGGACATACTAGTCCGACCACGGCGGACCATGTGCTTGAGGACCTGGATGGGCGGATCGATGCGGTTGTCGATGCGGGACCGACGGGGCTTGGCGTCGAGTCGACTGTAATCGACGTTTGCCAGAGCCCGATGCTGATTTACCGGCCGGGGGCGGTGACGGCGGAGCGGATTCGTGCGGTCGCCGGGCCCGTGGAGACGTTCCGGAGCGAGGTATTGGAAACGACGCCGCGTGAAGCGATGCCTTCGCCAGGTGTGGGCCTGAAGCATTATGCGCCTCGGGCGCGGCTGGTGCTGCTGGATGTTCCCTTTCGTGAGATTGAAGCGCGGCTGGCGGAGTTGGCCGGTCGCTCGCCCGCTGAGCGGGTGGGGGTGATGCTGCCGGCCGAGGTTCGAGCGCCGGCGGGCGCTCAGGTCTTTGCGTGGGGTCGATGGGATGCGCCGGAGGAGATGGCGCGCGAGCTGTATGCGGGGTTGCGTGCGCTCGATGGGCAGGGCTGTACGGTGATTCTCTGTCCTCTGCCGCCGGAAGAGGGAATCGGAGCGGCGATTCGAGACCGGCTGGGAAAGGCAGGGAACAGGGACTAGGGACTAAGGACTAAGGACAAAGGACTAAGGACTAAGGACTAGGTACTAAGGGACTAAGGGACTAAGGGACTAAGGGACTAGGCATTAGAGATCACTGTTTACTGACAACTGACAACTCAAAACTGACAACTGCCCCTACTGTCCCGGATCGCCGTGCTTGTACATGTACTTGATGGCGGACTTGTAGACCAGGGTCTTCGAGCGACCGCGGACCTTGAGGGTATTGCGGTCGTACCACTCGATGCAGCCTTCGATGCGTTCGCCGTCTTCAAGCACGATGACCATGCGGGTCTGCGACTGAATCTGCTTTTGCAGGTAGAAGAGCTCGGCATGGCGGTGCGGAGCTTCGTCCTCCACGGAGTGTGCGGGAAAGTGGACCGGCAATGGGATGGGCGAAGGCTTCCGTGAGCGCAGTTGCGGCCGCGTGGTCCGGTTGGAAACGTCGGGAAGAATGGCTTGACTCGAAAGACTGGACATGGGGAAACGATCCTCCCTTGGGCAAAACTGAAGAAGTGAAAAAGTGAACGAGTGAATCAGTGAACAAGTGAAAAAAGTGAACAAGTGAAAAAGTGAACCAGAAAATCAGTGAACAAGTAAAAACTGGGGAACTGCAAATGTCGTTCGACGGCTAGAAATCCTTGCCCTATGAATCAGCTGGCACTCTTCAATGACGAAAATCGCGGCGGAAAAGCTTCTGAATCGAACAAGACTCCTGTCCGCGCTCAGGATGCGCCAAGAGATAGCTGTGCAGGCGCAAAAGCCCGACGAGCCCCGGAATCCGTGCGTTGGCAGGGTTGCTTGTATCTGAAGAGATGCGCCAAGGTGCTCCGAGGTTGCTCTTTTGCTGCAGGAATACGCGGCAACCATCGGCTGATACCGGTTTCTAAGCTTGTTCACTGATTCGCTTATTCACTTTTTCACTTGTCTAGTTGCGGTCGAGTGAGACGGCCATTGCGTCGAGTGAAAGAGAGCGGAGCAGGTTGCGGCGCATTCCCTGCTCCACCTGGACGAGGGCGCGGGCCGCATTGTCAATCCAGTCGATAGTCAAGTTCTGGGCAAGGCGTTCAAGCTCGGCGCCAATGTCGATGTTGCGGATGAGGTGGGGCGTGCCGGCCACGATGAGGAGAAGATCTTCGAGCAGGCTGCCCATTGCGCGGAGCAGGCTGATGGTCTTTTCCTGCCCGTCGGCGCCTACGCGATAGCTTTCCGTGGCGTGGAAAAGCTGGCTGTAGTCCGGTTCCCGGAGCGCGGTGCGGAGCAGGATGAGTGCGTCCTGACGGCTGGTGACGTAAGCGGCTAAATCGATGGTGAGCGCGCGGCCGACGGCGCCTTGCGCGAGGCGAGCAGCAAGGGCGCGGTCGGACTGCTTCAATTCCGGACGGCGCTGGGCGAGCAGGACCTCAAGGTCTGAGGCCGGAATCGCGCCGAGCCGATGAATCATCGCGCGTGACCGAATTGTCGGCAGCATCTCCTGGGGATTCTCAGTGAGCAGGATGAGCGAGGTGTGCTCGGGCGGCTCTTCGAGGACTTTCAGAAGACTGTTGGCCGCTTCTTTCATAAACGCGGAAGAGGTAAAGATGGTGAAGGTGCGCGCCGACTCCACCGGGGGGCGGTAAAACGCTACATGAATGACCTGCCGAACCTGGCCCAGTTTGATGAGCAACTGCGGCGGGTCGGGCGGGACGATGAGCAGGTCGGGATGGGTCTGGATGAGGATGCGGGTCTCGCGCTTGTCGGTTTCGCGCAGGCCGTCGCGAGCTTCGACCGCTTCGGCAACCAGGGTTTCGAGGTTAGCGGAATCGGCGATGCGGAGGCAGTTGGAACACTGGCCGCAGAAGTCGGGAAGGCCGTCCGATTCCGTTGGATTGAGGCAGTTTACCGCCTTGGCGAGCATCAGTGCGAGCGTGTATTTACCCGCGCCGCGAGGGCCGGCGAGAATGAGCGAGTGGGGAAAGCGCCCGGCGCGGATCGACTCTCGCAGATGGGTGACGGTTTGCGTGTTGCCGAGGAAGTCCTGGAAGCCCACCGTTTGAGCGTAGAGCAAATGGGCAGCAGTGTCGAGGAGGACAAGTTCACGAATCGTGTGCCCTCAAGCTGTAAGATGGCTGCCATGAATCCTGATCGCCAAAGGGGATAGCTCAAATGAAATCGAAGCTGGCAATTGTCGCGGCTGTTGTTGGAATCGCTGGCGCGCTTCATGCGCAGGTACAGGGCCACGTAGGCCCGGCATTCTCCCAGGCGCCGGTGGAACATTTCTCCACTTCGCTGGCGCGGCACGATTTCTTTTATGCCGGTGAGTCGCATGATCGCAACCTCTACATCGTGCGCGGGGGAAAGATTGCGTGGAGTTATTCCGACCCGGCGGGCAAGGGAGAAATCAGCGACGCGGTGATGCTTTCCAACGGCAATATTCTCTACACACATCAGTTTGGGATTGTTGAGGTTACGCCGCAGAAGGATGTGGTGTGGACCTACGACGCTCCGGCGGGCACAGAGGTGCATACCGCGGTGCCTATCGGCAAAGACCATGTGCTTTACATCCAGAATGGCGACATTCCGGTAGTTCGTGTGGTGAACACGTCAACCAACGCGACAGAGAAGGAGTTCCGGCTCAAGACCAAGCTGCCGCCAAGCACGCATGGGCAGTTCCGCCACGCGCGGCTCACTCCGCAGGGAACCCTGTTGGTGGCGCACATGGACCTGAACAAGGTTGTGGAGTACGACACGGACGGCAATGAGCTTTGGTCGTTTCCGGCGGACCGTCCCTGGGGCGTGACGCCGCTGGCCAACGGGAATGTGCTGATCACAGATAGCAAAGGCGTGCGAGAAATTACGCGGCGCGGAGACACGGCGTGGAGCTGGACGCCTGCGGATGCGCCGGGCTATACGTTCGCCAACCTGCAACAGGCCTGGCGGCTGCCGAATGGAAACACGGTGATCAACAACTGGGTGAACGAATGGGAAACAGCGCCCGCCGACATGGTGGGGACTCTGCAGGCGATCGAGGTGACTCCAGCCAAGCAGGTGGTGTGGGCGCTGAAGTCGTGGAGCGGGCCGGAGAAGCTGGGGCCGGCGACGACGATTCAGTTCCTGGGCGGACCAGCGGCGGAGGACGTGCACTTCGGTGAGTTCAAGTAACCGCGATTTGGCGGCATCCTTTGGTTCAATCGGGAATCTCTTTCCTGAAACTCGATTTCAATCGATGAGCCCTGCGCAATCAGGGCACAGGAGAAACAATGACTGAGAGGAAGAACGACAAGGCGTTACGCCAACATGTGGTCAAGCTGCTCAAGGGCAGGGATGCGCACGCGGACTTCGAAGCCGCAATCAAGGATTTCCCGGTGGAGTTGAGAGGCAAAACGCCCAAGGGCGCTGAACACTCGGCGTGGGAGCTGCTGGAGCATTTGCGGATTGCGCAGTGGGACATTCTGGATTTCTCGCGGAATCCCGAGTACAAGGCCCGCGAGTGGCCCAGAGAATATTGGCCCGAAACGCAGGCCCCGCCGAATGCAAGCGCATGGACCAAAAGCGTAAAGGCGTTTCAAAAGGATCTCCAGACAATGTGTGACCTGGTGGTGGACGAAAAGACGGATCTATTCGCGAAGATTCCGCACGGCGACGGGCAAACGATCCTGCGCGAGGCGCTGGTGGCCGCGGATCATAATGCCTACCACCTGGGCGAGATGGTGCTGCTGAGGCGGCTGCTGGGAGCGTGGAAGCGCTGAGGCAGCGAGTTAGCCGCGCTGCGCGCGTGTTGGCGGAGTCAGGGCCGGGAGTGTGGTGGGCCAGCGAGCTGCCCTGCCGGCGCGGGGTAGAGAGTCACTTTGGCGTTGGTACCCTGGCAGGGCTACTGCTGGAAGGGGTACCGGGCGTCCAGCTCTTGACACCTGGACTTGACACTGGGACTGGGGCTCTCGGGGTGACAGGCCAGGTCATGGGTTGGATTCGGTGGGGGGGTGCCCCCCATCTCTGCAAGGAAGTAGCTTCTTTTTCAACGGGATAGGGCATGCGCTGCGCTGTAAGCGGATGATTGCAATGGAGTTCTTTGCAGATAATAGAAAGCAAAGGGGTTACGGGCGCTTTGTCTCCGGTGTCAAACGACCAAGGGCCTGAAGGTCTGTGCTGCAGGATGTCATGAATCCATTATGCGCCGAAAGCAGTTAATTATCGGCAAACCCCTGCGGTGCGGCAGACAGCACCTGCGGTGCGGCAGACGCTCGCTATTCGCTCGCACGGGCTTACAGCTTTTCGCCCTTCCAGGCCCAGGGGTCTGGTGCTGGAGCACCGGGCGCGCGGGATCTTCATCTGGGTGGCGTCCGAGTAACTTCCGAGTTGGCGACTTCCGAGTTGGCGACCATCCGACCGCAACGCAATACTTTGAATTGCAGTGGCCTGGATGAATGAGTCGGTCTATCCTCGCCACGTGGCAATCGAACTTACCGAAAACCGGGCATCGCGGGTGGCGTGGCCCCATCAGGCGCCGCCTCCCAGCGCGAGCGCTCGGCTCATCGCGCGCCGGTTTATCATGAACCACATTGGAGGAAGCGATGAATAAAGCTCTCTTTGCGGCAAGCCAAGTGGTCGCACTCGCCCTTCTCGCGCTGCCACCGGCCTCTCGCGCGCAGACCAACGCACAGCAGAGCCCAGCGGACGACTTCCGCACCTCCGCGCGCTGCGCCAACTGCCACAACAAGCTCAAGACCTCAAAAGGCGAAGATGTCTCCATCGGCCTCGAATGGAGCGCGAGCATCATGGCCAACTCCGCGCGCGATCCCTACTGGCAGGGCAGTGTGCGTCGCGAAGCCATCGACCATCCCGAATCAAGCGCCGCCATTCAATCCGAGTGCGCCAGTTGCCACATGCCTCTGCAATACCAGCAGGACAAGGCCAAGAATCGCGAAACGGCGCTTTTCTCGCGCTTACCGCTCAGCTCTGGCCATGCCGAAGACGCCGCCGCAGCCGATGGCGTGTCCTGCACCGTCTGCCATCAGATGCAGGCCGCCGGCCTGGGCACGCCAGCAACCTACAGCGGCAAGTTCGCCGTGGCCGCGCGCGGAACCGAGCCCCGTCCCGTTTTCGGCCCTTTCGTCCCAGACTCCGACAACGTCAACAAGGTGCACGTCATGGCCGCCGGCTACTCACTGGCACAGTCCGACCATATTCGCGATGCCGGCCTGTGCGGCAGTTGTCACACTCTGTACACTACGGCCTACGGCCCGGATGGCAAACCAATCGGCCAGCTTCCCGAGCAGATGCCTTATCTCGAGTGGCTGCACAGCGGCTTGAACGGCAAGCAGACTTGCCAGCAATGCCACATGCCCGCGGTGAGTGAGCCGGTGGCTGTTGCTTCTCTTCTCGGCAAGCCGCGCGACGGCGTGCGTCTCCACACTTTCACCGGCGCCAACTTCCTCGTGGAAGGCATGCTCGGCGCGCATCGCGGCGATCTCGACGTGACCGCGCAGCCGGCCGATCTTGCCGCCGCCTCCGCGCGCATCATGTCGTTCCTTCAGTCGCAGTCCGCGCGCGTCACTCTCGGCCCCGCGAGCCTTGCCGGCAGCGATCTTTCCTTTTCCGTCCGAGTTGAAAACCTAACCGGCCACAAGCTTCCCACGGCCTACCCTTCGCGCCGCGCCTGGCTCCACGTCGTCGTTACCGCCGCCGACGGCCACATCGTCTTCGAGTCCGGCAAGGGCAACTCCGACGGCTCCATCGCCGGCAACGCAAACGACGTCGACCCCGCGCGGTTCTCGCCGCACTACACCCGCATCACCCAGCCCGATCAGGTCCAGATCTTCGAGCCCATCCTTGGCGACAGCAAGGGCCACGTCACCACCGGCCTGCTCTCCGCCACGCAGTACCTCAAGGACAATCGCATCCTCCCCGCCGGCTTTGACAAGTCCACCGCACCATCCGACATTGCCGTCAAGGGCGAAGCCGTGGCCGATCCCGACTTCACCGCGGGCTCCTGCACCACGCGCTACGACCTCTCCACCAACAGTGCTACCGGCCCCTTCCATGTCTCTGTCGAATTCCTCTACCAGCCGATCGGCTTCCGTTGGGCTCACAATCTGGCGTCCTACCAGGCAACCGAGGCACAGCAATTTGTCCGCGACTACGATCAGGCCGCCGCGCACTCCGCCGTCGTTCTGGCCCACGCTGAAGCCATCGTCAAAACGGCCCAATGACGGAATCCGCAAACGTATCCGGTGTCAACGAAGCTTCTTCAATTTCTATTCAAGATTGAGATTCCGGGCGGTGACCTGCTAACCGGAAGTTACTCTGTTGGGCTGGGGTGGCTCGGGTGAGTCTGCGTGGGCTGACCGCTGACGCGGCGCTTGAGCGGACTGAGGTGTTTGGGATGATTGGGCGACAAAAAAGGCCATCAATAGGATTATCCCAGGTCCGAAAGTCCTGACCGTGGTTTACCCGGCAAAACGCATTCCTCAGGGGCTGAAGCCCAGAGTCGGGGCGTCTGTTGCGGCACGACTGAAGTCGTGCCCTTTCAAAGGGCGATGTCCGCAGGGACCGGGGCCCTGGGACACCGTGGCCTGGACAGAAAGAATGTAGAAGATCACTGCAATTTGATCTTGCCTGCGATCTCTTTGGTGGATTTTCGCGATACGTCCGCCAGTTCGGCATAGCAGGGCCAGTTGGCCACGACCCTCTTTACCTTCGCCAGAATCTCCGCCGCGTTCTTTATCCCATGCTGTTTGCCCAATGCCTGAAGTTGGGCTGTGCCGGGATTCCTTCCCTCGCCCATGACGAGCATGCTTTGCTCGCCGCCCGGGCCATAGGAAAAGACCAGGTCGTAGGCGGACGCGAAAATCCACTCGTTTCTCGCGTTAAGGAGGAACGAAAAGTTCTTCACGTGATCGTCGCGGTTATGAGCAAGGACGTTGAAGCAGGCCAGCGCATAGGCCTTTTCGGCATCCTCGATATTTCTGGTCAACGCCAGGGTCACGCGCAGAACCATATCGTAGTCGAGGCTGGAACTACGATGATCGGAATGAAACAGGCCGCCAAGGCTATGCATATCGTGAATCGAGCCGCGCACCTCGAAAGGGCGGGAGCATCACGCCTCGGCCCTTCTGTTTTCTCTCCCGGTGAAACCACTTCCGCGCCGTCTCCGTTATACTTCTTCGCAACCCCATCATGAAGCGCCACGTCGTCATCTTCGGTCTCGTCGGCGGCCTCCTCATCGCCACCCTCCAATACACCGAATACCGCTTCGTCGTGATCGAGCACTCCGTCGAGCTCTACAGCGCGCTCGTCGCCATCCTCTTCGCGGCCTTCGGCATCTGGCTCGGCCTCCGCATCACGCGGAGTCGCGAAACCATCCGTGAAACGGTCGTGGTGAGGGAAGTGCTTGTCCCCGCGGAAGCCCTCGCACCCTTCGCTCCCAATACGGCCCGCCAGCAGACCCTGGGCATCACGGCGCGCGAGCTTGAAATCCTCACCCTGGTCGCC
>Ga0302267_10005155_pt1 | contig 13901 bp, 6 predicted proteins | sample III_Bog_E1_3_FD_194555 | JGI IMG/M metagenome (GOLD analysis project Ga0302267, IMG submission 194555) | Peat permafrost microbial communities from Stordalen Mire near Abisko, Sweden - III_Bog_E1_3 | ecosystem: Environmental > Terrestrial > Soil > Wetlands > Peat | place: Sweden: Abisko... | reverse complement strand
CACAGGAGCAGCGTGTTGCCGACCTTATCGGTCGATTGACGATCGAGGAGAAGGCGGCACAACTCAACCACCTGAATACTGGCATTCCCCGGCTCAATATCCCCATGTGGGGAGGTTGGAACCAAACGCTGCATGGGGTTTGGTCGAAGGAGCCGACTACGCTCTTTCCTGCCCCCATTGCGATGGGCGCAACCTGGGACCCCGACCTGGTACACATAGTTGCGGACGCGATGTCGGATGAGGCGCGTGCGCTCTACAACGCCAAGGCCGATGGACCGCGTTCGAAGCATGGACTGGTATACCGTTCGCCTGTCATTAATGTCAGTCGCAATCCGCTGTGGGGGCGCATCCAGGAAGTTTTCAGCGAAGATCCTTACCTCACAGGTCGTATGGCCGTCGCCTACGTGAAGGGCTTACAGGGTGACGATATTAATCACCTCAAGGTCGCCGCTACCGTCAAGCATTACGCGGTCTACAACGTGGAGACGGGCCGGCAGCATCTTTCTGCCGATGTGGACGAGCGCAACTTGATGGAATACTTTCTGCCCCACTGGAAAGCGGTGATTACGGAAGGTCATGCCCAGTCCGTCATGTCGTCCTACAACGCGATCAACGGTATGGCGAACGCGGTCAATCACTACATGCTGACGGATGTGCTGCGTGGCATGTGGGGCTTTGACGGCTTCGTCACCGATGATCTGGGTGCGGTGGGATTGCTTTCAGGAAATCGCGCGGGGCAGCACGTAACAGAAGATCCCGTAGTCGCCACCGCGATGGCGATCAAAGCTGGGAACGACTCCGACGACGCTGAGTTCCAGACCAACGTCCCGCTAGCGGTGAAACGGGGCCTGCTGACCGAGAAGGATGTCGATTTGGCGCTGACCCGCGTGTTGCGGGTTGGATTTCGTCTCGGCGCGTTCGATCCGCCAGAGTCGAGCCCGTACAACAAAATCGGAATGAGCGTGGTGCGTTCGCCGGAGCATCTTGCACTCGCGCTGAAGACGGCGCAGGAGTCGATCACGCTGCTCAGCAACCGTAACGCCTTTCTGCCGTTGAAGCGGGCTACGATCCACTCGATCGCTATCATCGGGCCTGCCGGAGACACAGACTATGAGACCGGCAACTACTATGGAACGCCGGCGCACAAGGTGGGCGCGGTGGCTGGTCTGCGCGACCTGCTCGGGCCGGACGTGTCAATCGCGTACGAGAAAGGCGCGGGCTTCGTCGACGCGGCTGACCCGGCCGCCATCGGGCGTGCGACCGCGCTTGCTGCGAAGTCCGATGTCACCGTGGTGTGCCTCGGAACCAGCCTTCGCGTGGAGGCGGAGGGCCGCGATCGCCACGATCTAAATCTACCCGGCGCGCAGGAGCAATTGCTTGAAGCCGTCTACGCCGCCAACCCGAAGACCGTGCTGGTGCTGATGAACGCCGGTCCGCTCGCAATCAACTGGGCCAACGACCATCTCCCCGCGATTCTTGACGCATGGTACCCCGGGGAAGCGGGTGGGATCGCTATTGCCCGCGCGCTCTTCGGAGACGACAATCCGGGCGGCCACTTGCCCTATACCGTTTACGCAAGCCTGGACGGCGTGCCCCCGCCCAACGAATACGATGTTTCCAAGGGTTACACCTACATGTACTTCAAGGGGCTGCCCCTGTATCCCTTCGGGTATGGCCTCAGTTATACCCGCTTCGAATACAACCATCTCAAGCTGTCTGCTCCATCCATCTCACCATCCGGTAAGGTCGATGTATCTTTCGACGTAAAGAATGCGGGTGATCGCGCTGGTGCCGACGTTGCCCAACTCTACATGCATCAGCAGAACAGTGTCGTAGTGCAACCCATCAAGAGCCTCCGTGCCTTCGCGCGGGTCACGTTGCAGCCGGGCGAGACGACCCATGTGCAGTTCACGTTGCCGGCTTCGCAATTGGCCTATTGGGATGTTCATGCTGGGAAGTTTGCTGTTGAGCCTGGATTGTTCGATGTCATGGTCGGCTCGTCATCAGAAGACATTCGCTTGCGCGACCGACTCGTTGTCTTGAAGCAAACCAAGTAGCGGCTCAGGGCCCTCCGGCAAAGGTGATGATGGCTTCGCAACCCTGAAGATTACCAACCAGGCTGTCTTAGTTCGAACGGAGCAGGTCTATCATGTCAAACAACGCAAACCAGTTGAGCCGCAGAGCCTTCGGAGTGCTTGCCACCAGTGCCGCTGCCGGATGTTCTCTTCTTGGTACCAGGAGCGCTTGGGCACAGCGAGATCCTCGATCCGTACTTCCGCTCTTTGACGGCAAGACGTTGGATGGGTGGATCCAAATTGAGAACGATGCCACATCATTGTCTGTCGGCGCAATCACAGATCAGGCTGCGTTCGTGGGCAAACTGACAAACGGTACCGATGCGGTCTCTTTGTTCTTGCGAAGCCGCCTTGAGGATCTAGTGAAAGCAGATCTGGCGACATATTCGGCCACGAATCCAAATGCGAAGATCTTGCTGGCCGCGGTTGTGAAAGATGTCAATCAAGTTATCCGCGGGTCCTCGATCTTCGATGTTGCACGCTTCAGCAGTGTGGCACTCCGGCCCGAAACCGAGCAGCTTCTTCAGCAGGATGTTCACGGCCTGCAACTGGCGCGCCTGAATATGCTTCTCCTCGAAGATGTATATCCTGCGGAACTGGCGAAGAGTTCGGCGACCGGTTGGGTGGCGAAGGATGGTGTCATCGCCAGCAAAGGTGTCGGGCGCGGCGTGATGTATACGGCGAACGATTACGGACGCTACCGTCTCATGTTGACGATGCGACACGTCTCCGGCAAGCCCGACCATCCTGCCTGCGTCCTGGTATTTTGTACTCGACCACAGCCGGGTGAGATGCCGCTCGATGCTCTTGGAGGAATTCAGTTTGATGTTCCATCCGGCGGCCACTGGGACTATAGGCCGGGGATGAACCGAGATGGGGGCTCAGAGTACGCGACCGTAGAAAAAAGATCGTTTGATATTTCCGCCTGGAGCCGGATCGAGCTTCTCGTGGATGCCACAAAGGGGACGGCCCGTATGGCTGTCGCTCAACCACCCGGGAGCAAGGCCGTAGAGACGCTTGATTTCAAGGAGCCGACTGCCGGGAAAGCTGGCCCGATAGCGCTGCAGATGCATAACGCTGGCCTATTCGACGAATACAAGGACATAAGCATTGAAGTCGATCCAAGGGAAGACCGGCTCATCACAACGGAGTAATCAGTGCCTACCAAGATTTCATATTGTGGAGGCGCACAGGTGAGACGCCGGTGCACGCGGAAACTTTACCGGCCTTAAGTTGCAGGAAGATTGGAGAGGTCCATGCGTATTTTACCGACCGCAATACTTCTGAGTGTGGTGTCTTTGGTTACGTGTATTCAGGGACACGCAAATGCTGCTGCGGGTTCTTCGCCGACGTGGGCGGATCCAGCGACTTGGACGAAAGTTAAGCCAGTGGAGACGGACAATATTGTGTTTGCGAATGTGCCGTTGATTGCGAACCCCAGTGCGAATCCCGACCCGGGGACGCCCGGTGGGATTCGCACGCCGGTGCCGAATACGGGCAAGCCGGGGACGAAAGACCTGCACCTCGATGTGTATCAGATCTCTTCTACAAAGCCGACTCCGGTGGTGATTCAACTACATGGCGGGGGATGGATTCGCGGGGACAGGCCCAACTCCTACAACACATTTCGCGCGCTCCTGGCGGCAGGTATGAGCGTGGTCGCGGTGGAGTATCGCAATGCGAAAGACGCCCCTGCGCCGGCGGCGCTCCAGGATGTCCGCTGCGCGATGGCCTGGGTGAAGAAGAATGCGAAGAAGTACAACTTCGATACGAATAGGGTGGTGATGTATGGGGGTTCTGCAGGTGGGCATCTGGCACTGATGGGAGCGTATGCGCCTGGCTCGTACAATCCGCCGGGATGCACCAACCAGCCGCATGTGGCGGCGGTGCTGGATTTCTATGGCGACACGAATCTGGAGAGACAATTGTCGGAGTCCGACGGCGCGGACACGGTCCACCAATGGTTGGGGATGGACCTGCCGTTGCCGAGCGCGGGCACGGCCGCGGACGGAAAGCCTGCGCCAAAACGTTGGCCGGAGCCGGATGCGAAGATGCTGGCGCGTGCCAGGGAACTATCGCCGGTGACCTACGCGAAGCACGGCGCAACGCCGACGTTCATAGTGAATGGAAGCCTGGACCATCCAGCTCGGCATGCGGAGTTGAAGAAGGACCTGGATGCGGCGGGGGTTCCAGATGGGCAGTACATTGTGGTGGGGGGTGGGCATGGAAACTTTCCCAAGCCGGAGGCGGACAAGGCGATGCTGTTGTGTCTGGAGTTCTTACGAGCGCAGGGCGTTTTGAGGTAGATATGGCCTGCAAGGGGCCTTAGAAATCAACTCTTCCCTGAAACGCGATCATGCGCGGGGAGCTGTCGCCGCCGAGCCCGACACCCAGCAACCCTGTCGGAGGGGAGATGGTGCTGGTCAGTGCGCCGAAGCCCGTCTGCGTCGCAGGTTCGCCCGGCGTGCCTGCCTGGTTGGTGGGCAGCGCAAAGTTCGGATGATCGAAGACGTTGAAGAACTGGGTGTCGAAGCGGAAGGTTACGTGTTCTGTTATCGGGATCTTCTTCGTCACATACACCTCAGAGTACGTGAAATGTGGCCCGCGATAGTTGTTGCGGCCGGAGTCGCCGAACTGGCAGTTCGCTGGCGAATCGCCTCCAGCGCAAGCGCCCGTGCCTGGATCGATCACAGAGGCGAACGCATTCGGATTCAGCCACTGCAAGCTTCCCGGCTGAGTGACGCCTGTGACCGCAGTCTTGCGGTAGAGCGGGACGCCGGGGACACGGTTGGCGAACTGCGGCCCGCTGCCCTGGAATATCCCATTGTTGTTCGCGGTGTACGGCGCGCTCAGCACGCTGAACGGAACGCCGCTGTGCAGGACCGCTGTCCCCGACACCTGCCAACCACCCAGCGCGCCTCGCAGCAACGCATGGCTGGAGCTGAACGGCACTTCATATACGGCGAAACCAGAAAAGTTGTGGCGGACATCGTAGTCGCAGTTGCCATACTCCGGACGCAGGCTGCCCGGAAGCGGGGCGAGGATGCCAAGTGAGGAGAACGGTAGCAGGCCGCCGTTGGAGACCTCGTCGATGCAGTGGCTGAAGGTATAGTTGGCGCGCACGGTAAGCCCGTCGAATTGCTTCGAAGCGGCAGTTTGGAGGCCTGCGTAGTGGCTCCCCGCGCCTGTACGCAGCTCGTTGACGCTCGCGAAGCGAGAATCAAGCGGCTGATTGAAGGCGAAAGGAGCGAAGCAACCGCTACAAACGGTCTGATAGCCGTTTAACTCGACTTGATATGGTTCCTGCACGGAGCGGGTGCCGACGTAGTCGACGCGGAAGGAGCCGCGGGCACCGAGTGTGTGCTCGAGGCCGAGACTCCACTCGAGAAAGTAGGGCGTCTTAAGCCTGCCGCTGGGGAAGGTGTTGAGGTCGACCGCCAGTGGAGTAGCAGAGTTGGAGCGGAAGGCGGACTGGAAGGACTGATTGGCCTGAACCGTGGCGTCTAGGGCGCTGTTTGGGACGCCGGGGACGATGCCGATGCCGCCGACTTGTCCGTTGATTCCGCCAACGAAGACGGGAGCGTACGGAGGGTTGGTTGCGCCGAGATCGACGACCTGGGCAGGGATGATGTCGTTGAAGACGCCACCGCCGGCATGCAGGGCGGTGAAGTTGGAAAGCTTGTAAGCGACGGACGCACGCGGCTGCCAACTCAAGAGCGGCGTCGCGGGAAAGAGAGTGCGCACGTTGGTCTGGATGGCTTGGCTGAGTGGCTGGGTGAGGCTGTGCTGCATGTCGAGGAATGAGCCGGCGGGCCGCGCGAAGAGACCGTGCTGGTTGACCGGGTCGGTGTTCCAGGTGTCGCGCAGGCCCGCGATGAGGGTCCATCTCTCGCTGAGTTTGAAGGTGTCCATGGCGTAGAGGTCGAGGTTGCCGGCGGCGATGCTTTCTTTCTGCGTGATGGGGAAGGCCGCGGTAACCGTGGATGCAGCGCCGTAGGCAAATTGGGCGAGGTCGTTGTATACCGCGATGGGAACCACGCCTTCACCCAGGTCGTAGTCGCTGATATCCAGGCGGCGCGAGTTCTCGCCGAGCTTGAAGCTGTGGCGTCCATGCGTCCAGATCAGGTTGTCGTTGATCTGCCACTGCGTGACTTTGCGGCCCTGAGTGTAGGTCTGGTCGTTCCCACCGATGGTCGTGAATGGAGCACTGGAACTGCCTCCGGCAAGAACGATTGAGAAAGTTGCCAGCACCTGCGGGTAGTTGTTGGGCAGGAAGAGGCTTGAGTACCAGCTTGCGCCAGGGTTGAACTGATTGACGAGGTTGGGAGTGAACAGATGAGTGTACCCGGTGACCAACGTGCGCTGCGGCTGCGGAGAGTAAGAGTTGAAGATCGAGTTGATCGGGTCGGTGTAGGCCGCCTGTAGGCCGGTATCCTGCTGGAAGCGATACCAAACTGTATTGTTCGCGTCGATCGTGTGGTCCACTTTGAGGACGATAAGGTTCTCGCTGTCGGAGTTGTTCAGCGACTGCGTGCGCTTGTTGGCACAGCCGGAGCCATTGAAGAGATTTGACGAATATTGCGCGCCGGAGAATAGTGCGCCGTTCGCGTCGAGCGGACAGGAAAGAACGGGTGTGGGCGTGCCCATGGTATTGCCATAGAGCGCGAACATGTTCTGGTAGAAGGCGGCTTCCTGCGGTTGCGCAGGTAGGACGGTCGAGGTGACAGGGTCGGAGCCACCAAGCGGCAGCTGTTGCAGTACATATTGCTGGTAGGCAAGGGATGGAACGGTGGTTCGGGCAACGATAGGCAGCGCGATGCGGATGCCTTCGTAGTGGGCGAAGAAGAAGAGTTTGTTGGCGCGGATGGGACCGCCTACGCTGACGCCGAATTCGTTGACGGTAGAGCGTGGTTTTCTTGCTATGTTGCCGGGCGTGTCATTAGCGTGGAGGAAGAAGTCGGTGGCGTTGAGAAGCGAGCCGTTCCATATCTCGTACGCGTCACCATGGAATTGGTTGGTGCCGGATTTCGTGAAGTAGTTGACCTGTGCGGCACCATAGCGGCCCTGGTCGACGGCGTAGGAGTTGGTGTTGACGGTCGCCTCCTGTAGCGCGTCGAGGCCAATGACGAGGTTGGTGGAGAGCCCGACGTTCAGACCGAGGAAAGGATCATTCGAGTCGAAGCCGTCGAGCACGTAACCGTTTGAGGTAGCAGGCAGGCCGTTAAACTCGACATTGCCGTACCCGCCAGCAGCCTTGGCGTCGTTGGACGATCCGGCAGTATATCAGTGCGCCTTCGGCGAACTGCGCGACGTAGGTGAGGTCCTGGCCGGGGTTGGGCAGGTTCTTGATAGTCTTGGCTTCGAGGGTGGTGGACGTGTTTGCGTTTTCGAGACTCATCAGGCCGGACTGCGCGATGACTTCAACCGCCTGAGAAGAGGATGCGAGCGAGAGTGTGAAGTTGACGGTCGCAGTCTGGCCGACGGAGACGCTGGTTGCCTGCGATGTTGCGACGGCGAAACCGGCGGCGCGTACCTCGATGCGGTAGGTTCCAGGATTGACCTGAGAAAACAGAAAGCGACCGTCGGTGTTGGTTTGGAGGGAGCGGGAAGCACCGGTGTTAACCTCGGTTGCGGTGACCTGAGCGTTAGCAATGACGGCGTTGCTCTTATCTGCGATGGTCCCCGCCAGAGCGCTGCTGGTTCCGTTTTGAGCGACGAGCCGAGGCACACCTATCCCGGCCATTACGGTAAACAGGGTTATCGCTGTCCATTCGATTCTGACAATAAGATGCATTTAGGCATACCTAATTGTTAGGTTAACCTAATATTATTACCTTGTCAAATCCGAATGCCGGCCATGCGCAGACGTGCTGTCAGCTTCCACGTCCACACCATTTTGAAGCGGGCCTAAACGTCAGTCGGCCTTCAGAAACGATTGTCGCAGCGATAGCCGAACCCGATGGCGAGGTACGAAGCCTTGGCACGATTCCTAACCGGATGGAATCGATACGCAAGCTGATCAAGAAGCTTGGCCCGGTAGAGAAGTTGCGGGTCTGCTATGAAACCGGGCCGACTGGCTATGTACTTTACTGGCAGTTGGCCGAGCTAGGTGTGCAGTGTGAGGTGATCGCCCCGTCACTGGTCCCGGTAAAGGCCGGCGACCGGGTGAAGACCGATCGGCGCGACGCCGAGAAGCTGGCACGAAGCTATCGCTCTGGCGATCTGACGGGGGTCTGGGTTCCGGATGCGGGTTCTGAGGCGCTGCGCGACCTGGTGCGTGCGCGTGAAGCGGCCAAGCAGGATGTGTTGCGAGCTCGTCACCGACTGGGCAAGTTTCTACTGCGCTCGGGTCACCGTCCCCCGACCGGAGTTCGATCCTGGACTCACAGACCTGCGCATATCATCTCGCAAGCGGGGGGTTTCAATTTACGAGAACAGTCATCATGGAGTGACCGGCGCCGATGCGCCGACCGTGGGTTAGGCTGTGAGTTCGCAGAGAACCACAGTCCAGAGCCACAAGCGGAAGGGAGCCGGTCATGAAGAAGAAGTTACGATTTCTGGGCATGGTCGTCGAAGCAGTATGGAGTTATCATCGTCCTGCTGCCCCATCTGGGCTGGATTGCGAAAACGACAGCAGAGTGCGTCGCAAGAGGCCACAGAGATTGCGTGGAAGGCACAACACCGACTGTACAAGCGATACGCGCGACTGGCGGCGAAGGGGAAAGACAAACGAAAGATCGTCACCGCGGTGGGCCGCGAACTGCTGGGTTTTATATGGGCCATTGGTACCATTGCGGAAGCAACTGTAAGCCAGCGAATAGCAGCTCGAGAAAAGCATCGAGCACAGAGCCAGCAGCAGCCGAGGTAAGCACGAAGGAGAATCCTCGAATGGCCTACGCGACAGGCTCAGCCGGACTCGCGATAACAATCAGAGGCAGCTCCCGACGGATCAAGATTATGCGGTTTCGACCCGCGAATATCGGACTGATCAATCGTCGCTGAAAACTGCCCCGACTGCTGCTCGCTCTGTCCTCGAACAACGGCGTAAACGACAACAACCCCCCCCGGGATTGCTCAGGTTGACACGGTCACTCCATATCAGGCCATATCACGTTTTCACGGCCCGGCTCTCTGGAATTGCGCTGAGGCGATTTTGCTTCAAATTACGATGCGCAAGGATCGCCGGAGCCCAACCACATTCGGCTATTCGCTTTTCGATGCCCGTTCCAAGAGCTACTCGGCTTTGTAGCCGCTGATTAGCCCTTTTGAAACATCGCAAGTGCTTTATAAGCTGCGGTTTCTGACCCAGAATTTCAGCCAAAATGCCCGACGCGTCCCACTGAAAGCAATAGAAGCGAGAATACCAAAGCACCATTCAAAACCCTATGGATACAAAGGCAGGTGACTGTCGACAACTTGTTGGTGTGAAGAAAGCGGTCTATCGCTTCTTTGCAGGTTCTGTTGCTAATGCCGCGAGTTCAGCCTTTGCCTGGATCAGCACGGGGAGAGATGGTTCGGCGTGCGCCCAGGCGTTGAGAAAGTGGCGATAGCAGGCGATCGCCTGATCATCCAGCCCTTGCTGCGCGAACGATCGTGCGAGGCCAAGTTCGGCAAGCTCTACTACGGGGGCAGGTGGATCGCCGACCCAGGGCTGTTCGGCGATCTTGCTGAACTCGGCGGCTGCCTCTTTGCCGCGGTGCGCTTCGAGATATGCCTGCCCTCGCAGATATGGCACCGTCGGGTCGCGCATCTCATAGGGCTCTGCGGCCTGCAATAGCTGGATCGCGTCTTCCGGCCTGCCATTGCGTAGCGCGACCGCTGCCCGCACAGAGGGTACAAACTCCACGGTCATCAGAGTATCCGTCGGCGCCTCGGCCAGTTGCTTCCTGGCTTCCTCCAGCGCGGGCTGTTCCAACCCCAGTTCTGCTTCGGTAAAAGCCTTGTCCAACGACGGATCGTTCGCGGGCAGAGTTTGCAGCAGACTCCGCGCCTGGTCGTTCAGGCCGAGTTCGACCAGCATACGGGCATGGTAGTCGTCGAGATCGGTCAAGGTCGCCAGCAGGTTTTCGCGTCTGGCCGCTGCGGTCGCCTGCTGAAAGAATGCCTCGGCTCGACGTACCTGCCCCGCGGCCAAATACGCCGATCCAGCCTCCTGCAGCACGTGCACTTCGTCCGGCGTTCCATGCACCAAAGCAATCTGTTGATCGATGCTGGCTTGGTTGCCGTCGGCCGCTGCCAGTTGGAGCATCAGACCATGGATCGCCGCATCGTCCAACTTTCTTTGCACCGCATCCTGATAGGTTGTGCGCAACTTGTCTGGCATATGCGCGTGAAAGTAGGCGCGCGCCTCGATCTCCAATGTGATGCCATTGTGAAGGTTATGGCGTTGCTCCAACGCTTGTAGATGGTCGGCATCGGAAGCCGCTTGCGCGAATTGCCCCGTCCACGTTTCAAAGTTAACCAGGTCACCCAGAGGAAGGTTGTCTTCGGGGTAGATCGCCGACCACTCGTGGAGCGTATCCAGCAAAGCATGCAGGTCTCCGGTAACACTCTGTGCATACCGCAGTTCGATGTAGAATCGCTCTCGCTCGTTCACCACAGCGCGAAGAGAATATGCTTTCGTGGTCGATGCCTTCGAACATGACGTATCGCCGAGGTTGTAGCACATGGTGCCCATGTCCGCATAGGCCACCGCGAACTGCGGATCCAGTTCGACGGCGTGACGGAACAGCGCAATCGACTGAGTGTACTTTCCTGCATCGCCCAGTCGCTCGGCCTCAGAGTATGCCTTAAGCGCGTCTAGCGAGGAGGTCTTCTCCTCGTAGAAGGGCTTGTCAAACTTTCTCAATGATGCGCGCGATTCTCCAACGTCGCGTCTGGCAGACGAGATCATTGCGGTGAACTCGCGCAGCACCTCGCCCTTGGAGGTCAGTTCTCTTTGTTGCGCCGAGAGCGCACGACCGTCGACGCAGTCGTTGGCAAGTAGTGAGAGGAGATAGTGCCCTCCTAGAGACGCGACGCTGGGCGTGAAGTATATCTGTCCGTTCAGGCGCTGGCACACCTCGCGCGCCAGTTGATCCGTCAGTCGCACCTCGGAGGGTTGCCCCATCAGCGCGAGCGTCTTGCGGGCCCGGCCATCACTCACCACACTGAAGTATGGGGATTGCTGCAGATCGACCTGTAGCACTTTGTTGAGTGTGTGATCGAAGTCGGCATCTCCCGTCGCATTGTCGAGGTCGGCGATCACCGTGTCGATATGCGGATAAACTTGGGGACGCCGCAGGTCCCGCACGGACCACCCAGCCGCGGCCGCAGCCGCCACTGCGAGTGTCAAGACCACTGCCAGGCCTCGACCTCGCAGCAGCAGCCTACCAGTAGCTACCTTCTGCTCATCGTGCTCGGTGAAGATGTGCGTGCGCACCATCCGGTCCTCAAGGAGGAGGGCATTTGGTGGAATGATCGGTTGCGGCGTTTGGTGCGGAATCTCGTCGAGGGGAGTTGCCGGGATTTCCACTACCTGCGCGACGAATTGATAGCCGCGCCCCGGTAGCGTGGCGATGTAGTTGTTGTCTCCCGGCCGCTCGGCCAGCGATTTGCGCAGGGTGGAGATGCTCTGGGACAGAGTGTTCTCGTCCACGAATGTGTCAGACCAGACACCCTTAATTAAGTCCTCACGGCTGACGATCTCGCCAGGGTGCCTAACGAACAAAAGCAGGATGTCAAAGGATCTCCGAGTGAGCGGAATACGCTCGCCATGCTTACGCAGTGAGCGTGCTACCGGATCAATTTCAAAATCCCCGAACTGGAGTACCCCTTTGCTTTGCATAGACATAAAGGCACTTCACACGGTGTCACAAGTCGTCATATCTGGTCACTTGCGTTTACCGGCAGGTTGGCACAATCTCTGGATCACAAACGCGAGAGGTTGCAAATTGACTGGACTGGTTCAACTCTATCAACGACTCAGCGCACGGGCAACGAGCTACTTCCTTTCTTCCGGTCGAAACAGCGTAACGCACACCGTACGAACGGAAATAACGGTGGAGCACGAGAGTCGCGTCTGGCTGCTTCGGGAGAACCCCCGAGAAACTAGTGCGCAACCGCGGGAACCAGGCGCCGCGCCAGTTGAACCAGTCCGTTGCGCCGCCATTTCCGCCCTTCCTGCCTCCTCGTCTACGAAGCCGAACCTTGAAGGAGAATCACGGTGATTTACAAACGCGTTCGTTTGCTCGTTCTAATCTTGTTGGCCGCCGCCGGTCTTGTGAACGGCGAAGCGTATGGGCAAGCCTCCTTCCGCTATGGAAGCCAGGCGCTGGTCGTGAATAACAGTACCAGTTCATATGATGCTTACAAGGGGATTGCGATCGATAGCAGCGGGAACATCTACGCCGCGCCTTGCGGTGCAAATAACTACAGCAACGTTTGCAAGGAAACGCTGCTGTCCAATGGCACCTACACTGAGACCATCCTGTTCAGCCAGGCCGCGAACGGGCTCAACTCGCCCAACTACGTTGCCGTCGACGCCGGTGGCAACGTCTACATTGCCGACGTGCTGAACAGCCGTGTCCTGAAGGAAACCCTCACGGGCAGCAGCTACACCCAAAGCGTGGTCACGGACTTCCATAACGGCCTGACCTTTCCAAATCAAATTGCCGTCGATAGCAACGGAAACGTCTATGTCACGGATCCGGATAACAAACGAGTTTTGAAAGAGACCCTCTCCGGCAGCACCTACACCCAAAGCATTATCGGCAGCGGATTAAATCTCCCATATGGCGTTGCGGTCGACAGCGTCGGGAACGTCTATATAGCCGACAACGGTCTCAGCACGCTTTTCAAGGAAACACTCTCCGGCGGGAGCTACGTCCAGAGCGTGATCGTCAACGACACCACGTTCAACTGGCTGAACAGCGTGAATAACGTGGCGGTCGACGGACACGGGAACGTCTATATAACGGACGGAAACGGTCCCGGGTATAACTCCGGCGCGATTGTGGTGGCGACTCCTACGGCGGCCGGTTACTTGATCACAAACCTTTCCGCCGACCCACAGAGCAACGCCGCCGATCCGCGCTTTGTCTCTGGCATTGCGGTTGACAGTCAGAACAACGTTTACGTCAGCGGCTTCTCGTACCAGATCACGAAGTTCTCTTACCCTTCGACCAACTTCGGCCCCGTAGCTGTGGGTAACACTGGGGCCGCCGTCACAATACCGTTCTACTCGCCCCAGGGATACGGTGGACAGACCGCAGGTACCCAGGTATCCGCAGCTGCAGTGTCTATGGGCACGTCAGGGGAGTTCACCGATACCGGCACAGGCACATGCGACACGAACGGATCGCATATCTATGCAAGCGGTGAAACATGCACCGTAGTGGTTACCTTCAGCCCTAAGGCGCCGGGCATCCGCAAGGGAGCGGTGGAGGTTGTGAACGGTTCGGGGGTCGTACTTGCAACCGAGTATGTCTCCGGTATCGGAACTGGACCGCAAGTGGCCTTCTCCAGCGGCCCGCAGAGCGCCGTCGCCACCGGCCTGGTGACGCCGACCGGAGTCGCGTTGAATGGAAGCGGCGTAGTCTACATCGCCGATCCCGGCACGCGCGGATACATCTTCGTTGAGACGCCTTCCGGAAGCGGCTATACGCAATCCACCCTCAATGAGACCGGCAATGCGTCCTTGAGCAGTCAGCCGATTCCCGGAGGCGTCGCGATCGATGGCGCCGGCAATCTTTACTTCTCCAACAGTTGGAACAACAATACCTACGGCAATTCGATCAGCGTCGTGCAGTACTATAACGGGTCCATTTACATGACTCAACCGCTGGC
>Ga0302267_10005150_pt1 | contig 13910 bp, 8 predicted proteins | sample III_Bog_E1_3_FD_194555 | JGI IMG/M metagenome (GOLD analysis project Ga0302267, IMG submission 194555) | Peat permafrost microbial communities from Stordalen Mire near Abisko, Sweden - III_Bog_E1_3 | ecosystem: Environmental > Terrestrial > Soil > Wetlands > Peat | place: Sweden: Abisko... | reverse complement strand
GTCCCAGGCTCACCGGGCATCGTGAGCTTCTCCAGGGTAGGCATGAGTGGAGATGGTACGCAGGCGCTCTTCTACACGAGTCATGTGTGTGGTGGACTTTGTGGGGGCGGCCAGTTCGTGGTCATGGAGAGACGAGATGGCCGCTGGTTCATCGAGAAAGAGATTGACATGTGGATGTCGTGATTTGCAAAGGACCCCTCGCGATTATCTCTCGCCCATTCACCTTAGAGCTGGGTTCTTGGCGTATCACCGGCTATCCGGAAGTAATCCGGGATTTAAGGTAACAGCCCATTGCGCTCATACTGTGTGATTTAGATGACGGTAGCCGGATCAGTCCCGGCAAACGCCGCAGGGTCTTGAAGTGCAGTTGTGCTTGGATCGTCGCCTAGCCGGAAACTCGACACCTTCCCGCGCGCGGTTTCGGATTGTTTTACGTGAATGATGTAGCAGCCACTTGCTTGCCGAATCCAGACATCGAACCCTGGGGCTGTATCAAAACGAGACAATGGCCTATAACCGCGATCATCCGAAGCGGGCCTTTTTTACCGTCTGACGGAAGTCTTCGCCGGTCATCTCGATGCGGACGCACATCTCGGCCAGCCGCGACCTCATGCGGTCGCCGATGCGGTCGCCGAGGGTGGGTTCGCGGGCGGCGCGTTCGGGGTCCGTCAAGCCACCGCCGGCAGCGGGCAGGTCGGCATAGTTGGTGGTGATGATGGTGGTCTGCTTGTCGTTGTAGCGGGCATTTAGAATCAGCGCGACCGTGTCCCAGACCCACTCGTTGGGCTTTTGCGCGCCCAGATCGTCCAGCACCAGCACCTCGGCGGCAAAGACCGGCTTGAGCAGTTCCAGCTCGGTGGTGTGCACCTGGGGGTTATAGCTGTTCTGAATGTTCTTGAGCAGCTCGCGATAGTCGCAGAAGAGGCCCTTGACGCCGCGCTCCTGCACCAGCCGGCGCAGTACGCCCACGGCCAGGTGGGTTTTGCCCACGCCGATGGAGCCGGTAAAAAGCAGGCCCTTGCCGGCGGTATCCACGGGATAAGCCTCGACAAACTTCCGCGCGGTGAGGTGGGCGCGACCCAGAGAGGCGTCTGCGCCGCGAAAGGCGGTCTCATAGCCGTCCAGGGTGTAGTGCCGGTAGCGCTCGGGAATGTGCGCGGCGGCCAGGCGGCGTTCTTCGCGCACCATCTCCTGGCACTCGCAGGCGCGCGAGACCCACCGGCCGTCCCCGTCGACGACCCTTACAAGCCCGACTCCATCGCAGATTACGCAGACGCTCATGTGAGTTCAAGCCTAGCGCAAACGGGGAGGGAAGGGGCCAGTGATTTATCCAGCACGGAATGTGGAAAAGGACGCTAGAGCCGCGCCAGCCGCCGTTTTGGGACAAAATACACCTGGCTTGAAACAGAATGGGCGGCAGAATATGACGTTCTCTTCATTTTCTTAATTCAAGTTGACTTTCCCACAATGTGAGGCCTACATTTAGGGCCGGATTTGCATAAAGAATCGGGAGGGGCCCATGTTCCGGAAGAGCGTCGTTCTCTCTGGTCTCAGGATCAGTGCGGTTGTTTGTCTGTTCGTCGTCACAATGATTGCGGTTCTCAACCTGTCCGGTTGCGGCGGCAGTTCCAGCCCGGTAAGTGTTGCCGTGACGGCGTCGGCGGCTACGGTAGACGCCACGGATGCGGTGACGTTGACCGCGGCGGTGACGAACGACAAGAACAGCGGAGGGGTGACGTGGAGCGTGAGCGGCGGCGGAACGCTGTCGAATACCTCGACAACTGGGGCAACCTACACTGCGCCCGCGGCTTCCAGTTCGGCTTTGTCGGTGATCGTCACAGCGACCTCCGTGGCCGACACGACCAAGACCGGGACCGCGACTCTGACGGTGCCTGCGGCGCCCGCGGTCACCACCGGCGCGCTGGCGGCGGCCGCCGTGGGGACCGCGTATTCGCAGCCGCTGGCTGCTTCAGGCGGAATTCCCCCTTACGCATGGACCATTACCAGCGGCACGCTGCCTACCTGCATGACCATGAATGCGGCGGGCGTGATCTCGGGTGCGCCCACCGCATCTTGCGTGGGGACGGCTAACCTGACCTTCAAGGTTACAGATTCTGGTACGGCGACGGCTCTGAGCGCGACCAGCGCGTCGCTCGGCCTGACCGTCAATGCGGCCCCGGCCATCACCTTCACGGGCCTTGTGCCGGCCACCGCTACCTATGAGTCGTCTGCCCCTTATGCGGGCTTTGCAAGCGCAACCGGCGGTGCCGGGGCGCTGACTTACAGCCTGTTGAGCGGCGCCTTCCCGCCTGGGATAGGTCTTTTGTCCACAGCCAATGGCCAGATCGGTGGAACGCCGACCGCTGTGGGCACTTACTCATTCACCATCAAGGCCGTTGACGCATTTGGCGACTCTGGGACTCAGGCGTATTCGATTGTGGTCAGTTATCCCGCGCTGACGATTACCTCGCCAGTGACGCTGCCCGTTGGCTATGCGGGAGCGGCGTATTCGCAGACCCTCTCGGCCACAGGCGGCTCGGGCACAGGCTATACCTGGACAGTGACCGGGGGAGCCGCCAGCCTTGCGGCAGCGAACCTGAGCCTTTCCAGCGGTGGCGTGCTCACCGGCGCACCCTCGGCGGCAAGCGCTCCGAGCTTTACTGTCAAGGTGACGGACTCGGCCTCGAATACGGCCAGCGCGACCCTCACGGTGAACATCAACCCCGGCCTCAGCATCACTACCGGAACCACGCTGCCAGCGGGCTACGGCGGAACAGCGTATTCGCAGACTCTGGCGGCCTCGGGCGGCTCAGGCACGGGGCTTTCTTGGAGCGTTACGTCGGGCGCCAGCAGCCTTACGGCAGTCGGCCTTAGCCTTTCCAGCGGAGGCATTCTGTCGGGCACGACTCCAATAGCCGGTAGCGCAAGCTTTGGCGTCAAGGTGACGGATTCGGTTTCGAATACAACCACGGCCACTTTCTCGGTAACCATCAACCCCGGCTTGGCCATCACCACGGCGGCCACGCTTCCGGCAGCCTATGGGGGAACGGCCTATTCGCAGACTCTTGCGAGCTCGGGCGGCACGGGCACGGGACTTTCATGGACGGTTACGTCGGGCAGCAGCAGCCTGACGGCGGTCGGCCTAAGCCTGTCCAGCGGCGGCGTTCTTTCCGGCGCAACGCCGATCACTGGCAGTGCAAGCTTTACCGTCAAGGTGACGGATTCCGCATCGAATGCGGCCAGCCAAACGTTCTCTGTCACAGTCGGCGGAGCGTTGACCGTCACCAGTCCCGCGACGCTGCCAACAGGTTACGTCGGCACCGCTTATTCGCAGACTCTGACGAGCTCTGGCGGCACGGGCACAGGGCTCACCTGGACGGTTACATCGGGCAGCCCCGCGACAGTAGGACTGACTCTCTCCAGTGGCGGCGTTCTTTCCGGCGCAACGCCTATCGTGGGCAGCGCCAGCTTTAGCGTCAAGCTGACGGACTCGGCCTCGAACACGGCCACGGCCACTCTCTCGGTGACCATAAGTCCCGGCCTGACCATCACCACCGGGACCACGCTTCCGGCAGGGTACGGCGGAACAGCCTATACGCAGACCCTGGCGGCCTCAGGCGGTTCGGGTAGTGGACTTGCCTGGACGGTTACATCGGGAAGCCCGGCAGCAGTGGGCCTGAGCCTCTCCAGCGGAGGCGTTCTGTCTGGCGCGGCGCCGATAGCGGGCAGCGCAAGCTTTACCGTCAAGGTGACGGATTCTGCATCGAACACGGCCACGGCCACCTTCTCGGTGACCATCAACCCCGGCCTCGTCATCACCACCGCGGCCGCGCTGCCGGCGGGTTACGCGGGAACGGCCTATTCGCAGACTCTTGCGAGTTCTGGCGGAACAGGCGCTGGACTTTCCTGGACGGTTACATCGGGCAGCCCTGCGACAGTGGGCTTGAGCTTGTCCAGCGGCGGAGTTCTTTCCGGCGCCACACCGATCGCCGGCAGCGCAAGCTTTACCGTCAAGGTGACGGATTCAGCGGGGAACGCAGCCAGCCAGACCTTCTCAGTCACCATCAATTCGGCGCTGACCATCACCACCGGAACCACGTTACCGGCCGGTTTCGTCGGAACGGCCTATTCGCAGACTTTGGCAAGTACAGGCGGCACGGGCACCGGGCTAACTTGGACGATTACATCGGGCGGCACCAGCCTGACGGCGATCGGGCTGAGCTTGTCCAGCGGAGGCGTTTTGACTGGACCGACACCGACAGCGGGAAGCGCAAGCTTTACCGTCAAGGTGATGGATTCGGCATCGAATACAGCCAGCCAAACATTCTCCATCAATGTCGGCACCGGGCTGACCATCACCACCGGCAACCCGCTCCCTGGAGGCTATGTCGGCACTGCCTACTCGCAGACTTTGGCGAGCGCGGGCGGCACGGGCACGGGGCTTTCCTGGACGGTTACATCGGGCGGCAGCAGCTTGACGGCGGTCGGCCTGAGCCTGTCCAGCGGCGGCGTACTGTCTGGCGCTACACCCATAGCCGGCGGCGCAAGCTTTAGCGTCAAGGTGACGGATTCGGCCTCGAACACGGCAACGGCTACCTTCTCGGTAACGATCAGCCCCGGCCTGACCATCACCACTGCGGCCACCTTGCCGGTAGGTTACGCTGGAGTCAACTATTCGCAGACTCTGACGAGCTCGGGCGGCACAGGCTCGGGACTCACCTGGACGGTCACGTCGGGCAACAGCAGCCTTGCGGCGGTCGGCCTGAGCCTCTCCAGCGGCGGCCTCGTATCCGGCGCCACACCGATAGCGGGCAGCGCGAGCTTCACCGTCAAGGTGACGGATTCAGCATCGAACGCGGCCAGCCAAACGTTCTCTGTCACGATTAACGGAGCGCTGACCATCACCAGTCCAACCACACTCCCGGGGGGCAACGTCGGGGTGTCCTATTCACAGGCGCTGACGAGCTCGGGCGGCTCCGGCTCGGGACTCAACTGGACTGTTACTTCAGGCGGCAGCAGCCTTGCGGCGGTCGGCCTGAGCCTGACCGGCGGCGGCGTCGTCTCCGGCGCTACACCGATAGCCGGCAGCGCAAGCTTCACCGTCATGGTCATGGATTCGGCATCGAACACCGCCAGCCAGACATTCTCCGTGACAATAAGCCCCGGCCAGCAAGTAAGCGGCCAAGTATTCCTCAACAACTTCTGCGGCAGCCCGAGCGTGCCCGAGATTACGGTCGAGCTCTATAGCAGTCCCGGTGGAACTCTTCTCCAGACCGTAACCACCGACAATAGCAATGGAAACGGAACCGGGAACGGGAACTACACATTCGCGAGCGTGCCCAACGGAAATTACACGATTACTCCTTCGATCGCGGGAGCGGGGGTGAGCTCTCTCTTCTATCCGGCCAACCTCAGCGTCACGGTGAATAACAGCAACCAGACAACGGAAAACTTCGGCGCGGCGCTGGGATACACGGTCTCCGGCACGGTGAGTTACACCACCGGCGGTACGGCGCAGACCGGACAGACTTATCTGGCGCTCCAAAACAGCAGTTGCGGCGGGTCAGGAGGATCGGGAACCAGCATCACCGAGAGCGCCCTCACCTCCGGAGGAGCTTTCACCATCCGCGGCGTAGCACCCGGAAGTTACACATTGCTAGCGTGGATGGATCCATTGGGCCAGGGCCTGACAAACGCCATCGACCCCTCTGGCAACTCCCCCGTGACGGTTCTGAACGCGAACGTTTCCAACGCGGCCGTCACCATGACCAATCCCACGTTTGCAACACCGACCGAGGATCCCACGATCAGTGGGGTCATCCCCAACGCGCAAGGCGTGCTGATTCCATTCAGTCCGAGCACGAACAGCAGTGGCATCGAAGACGCGAATCAATACACGGTGCAATGGAGCACCAGCCCCACAATTGGCGGCGGATCCGGCGGCGGACAATTCGCCTCCATCGCCGGCAGCCACACGTTTACGGCGAGCGGGGATAAAGGCGTCTGGGTCCTCAATAATGCGGTGCTTGGCGCCGGTACTTTCGCCAGCGGCCAAACATACTACTTCCAGGCCCGCTCCTTTAACACGCTGGACACCGCCAATCCGCATCCGACGGGGTGGTGCAACTACACGTCAACAGGGTGCAGTGGGACCACCGGTTTTGTGGGTGTGACCATCGGCACGCCCGCTTGCACCGGTACCTGCACCGCGGTTTCAAGCTCGGTGACCATTCCGGCAGGCATCGTCATTAACACAGGCGCGCCGTTGTATCTGGGCCTGATCCAACTGTCGAGCGCTGGCGGCAACCCGATTGGATTCTACGTCACCGAGATTGCCAACCCAGTGAACGGCGTGAATCAATTTCCTGCGCCGATCGCCGTTCCAAGCGGCTCAAACTATGCGGTCATCGGTATCCTGGACCAGAACAAAGACGGCGGATTCGACGCCGGGGCCGTAACCAATACCAACGACAACCTCTCGGCGAACCTGACTATATCGGGCAGCTCGCAGACCGTACCTGGCATCACGCTGCCCGCGACAAATAGCACGGTTCAAGTGCAAACGCAGTACATGCAGAGTACGTCCCCGTCTGGCAGCTCGACGAATTATCAACTCAATTTTGACTTGCGTGAATCGAACAAGCTGCCGGTGGCTGTTACCCTGACCTCGGGACCCAATGTGATTGCCCCGGTGGACATTAGCAACTACTGCCAGAATTGCGGAAACGCGGAGTTCCAATACTCTGCCACTCTTCCCGGCGGCACACCCAACGTTGGCGATACTTACGACTTCACCGTGACATACAGCGATGGGACCCAGGATACCGGAACCACCGTAAACGGCGCGGTCACAGGATGGAATGGCACGAGTTCGGTGGTGGGCGCAAGTGATATTGCCACCAACCTCTCGCCCGTCGGGAATGGCAGCAACACGCAACCCACCTTTACCTGGACCTACCCGGCCAGCGCCAGCAGTTACACGTATTCGTTCTATCTCTGCTGCGCGAACAACAGCAATGTTTGGCAGATACCGGGCAACAACTCCAAATCGAATGGATTCACCAGCTCCCAGATTCCGGCTGCGTCCATTCCCTGGAGCACAACCACCGACCCGACCGGAGCGTCCAACGCGCCCACAGTGACCAGTCTGACTGGCGCGACGCAGTACAACTGGTCGATTCAAGTGCAGGACAACAACGGCAACCAGGCAGTCACGCAGGTGAATTACACCCCGTAGTTCACTGCGCCTGCTTGACCCACGAGGGCGGTCAACCATCCAGTTGGCCGCCCATGTTGTATGTGGGAACTTCGATTGGACTGGGGGCCGGGACTGGCATATGGTGCAGACGTCGCGCCCGGCCTACGCTGCGATTGACTATAATCGGAGCGCGCGTCCGAACCTGGCTAGCATTGCAGCGCAATTCGTAGAAGAAGTGGAGACATTCTAGTGAATCGAAATATTTTGCGAATCGTCATGGTTTGCCTGGCAGGGATTGTGTCCGCGACCTTGGTTGAGGCCCAGAGTTCGGCTGCTCAACCCGCCCAGACTCCCGCAATCGCTCAACCGGCGCAGGAACCGGGCAGCTTGCCGGAAACGAAGGCTCCGGCCGCAGCACCGGCTCCCGCCGCCAATCAGCCTGACCTGGAGGCCGAGCCGACGCCGAAGCCGTCGTCAAATTGGCTAGAGGAATACAACCAGCAGATGGCAGACGACTGGCCGTACCTGGGCCGGTTCAAGAAGGCCAACCTGAAGCTCGGCTCGCCCGTTCCAGGCGAAAGCCGTGTGGTTTTCATGGGCGACTCGATTACGCAAGACTGGCAGATTGCGGGCATGAAGGGTTACTTTCCCGGCAAGCCTTACGTCAACCGCGGGATCAAGGCGCAAACCACTCGCCAGATGGTGTTGCGGTTCCGGCAGGATGTGGTCTTGCTCGAACCTAAAGTGGTAGTGATTCTGGCGGGCATCAACGACATCGCCGGCAACACCGGCCCGGAGACGATGGATGAAATCGAGGGTAACTTTGCCTCAATGGCCGATATGGCGACAGCCAACCAGATTCGGGTTGTACTTTGTTCAACCCTGCCCGCGAGCAAGATCGACTGGGCGCAGGGACTCAAGCCGGCGCCGCAGGTTGTGGCGCTCAATGCGTGGATGAAGGCCTATGCTGCACAGAAGGGCTACGTCTATGTGGATTTCCACACGGCTATGAAAGACGAACACGACGGGCTACCCTCCTCGCTGAGCAAGGATGGCATCCACCCGCTGCCGGCTGGGTATGCAATCATGGCGCCCCTGGTAGAGGCGGGGATCGAGAAGGCGATGGCGCAGTAGAAGGTAAAAGGGCAATGCCATTTGCCTGCGGTGTTCTGACCCATCTAGGGCTGGACCGGCGGAAATACGGAGGTATCGCGCTCCCAACCTTCGTTTTCGAGCTTGATGTGTTCGATGGCAATGGCGTTGGCGTTGGCGTCGAGATCGGGGAGGGCCCGGTATTGCGAGGGCCAGCAGCGGAAGACCTTGTAGGCGCGGACGAGCTGCCCAGCTTCGTTGTAGAGTTCGACAAAGATGTCTTTGCGGAACTCGTTGAGCGCCACTTCGGAGCCGAGGCTTGCTCCGAGCTTCCAGACCAGGTTGGCCCAGTCTTCAAAGGCAGCGTCGTCGGTGAGCCCGCGTTCGAGGGTGATGGCATCGAACTGGGTGCGGCCGGGCGCTTTGCGGCTGGTGCTGGGGTCGCCGCCTTCCCGGTGCTCCACGACCTCCGTGGAGCGAAGAAGGCCGGTTACGCGTGAGATTGCAGGGATGTACTGGCCATCCCACTTCACGCGGAATTTGAAGTTCTTGTAGGGGTCGAGGCGAGCCGGGTTGGTGGGGAATTCTGCCATGGGTGGAAGCATAGCATTTGAAACGGGAGATCGATTGGAGAATTGAATAAAAATCCGCAAACGTAGAGGCTGCGGTTGGGGCAGTGGAGTTTGCGCAGTGTCCTGGCTTCGATTAGCCTAATGCGCGTGAGCTACATCGATCAGACACGGGGAATAGAGCGATGTAAGGTGAGCCAGTGAGTTGAAAGGAAACAGATGACAGATGAAGTTGTTGTGGTAACGCCCAGAACGAATTCTGGCGCGCTGCTGGCCGTGATCGCAGTGGCGATACTGTTGGGCGTGGGCGGGCTTATCTGGAACTACACGCTGAGCAATAAACTGGATGCTCAGCAGCAGGCTTTGACGGATGCCGCGACGCAGAACTCCAAGCTGAGTGCGGCGCTCAAGAGTACCGATGCGCGGTTGAATGTGGCCACAGACGAGTTGAAGACCTCGCTTGGCATCACGCAGAAGCAACTGGATGCACGGGCGACGGAGCTGCAGGTTCGCGAGGTTCGCGGGGAGCAGGCGTCAGCACGGCTGGCAACCGCGCAGAAGGAGACGGAAGGGCAGGTGGCCGCGGTCTCAACCGCCGTGACCGACGTGCAGACGGATGTGGGCGGCGTGAAGACCGATGTAGCCAAGACGAAGAGCGACCTTGCCGACACCAACGTTCAGCTGACATCGATGAAGGGCGATTTGAACGGCCACAGCTCCCTGATTGCGCGCAATGGGGAGGAGTTGGAGGTTCTAAAGCACAAAGGCGACCGGAACTACTACGCGTTCACGCTGGTGAAGGGTGAGAAGAAGCAAGTAGGGACAGTGAGCCTGGAACTGAAGAAGGCCGACTCGAAGAGGAGCAAATACACCATCGCCGTCTATTCCGACGACAGGCAGTACGAGAAGAAGGACAAGAGCCTGAATGAGCCGCTTCAGTTTTACAGCGGCAAGGATCCCGTGTTGTTCGAGATTGTGGTCAATAACGTGAGCGCCAAGAACACGGTGACAGGCTATCTGTCTTCTCCAAAGGGTGCGCCGGTACCGGTGGTGATTGCCCAGCGGTAGGGCACCGACTGTAGACACTGCTTCGCGGCGCAGCGACGCCGTTCCTTCGATTCTTTCGCGCACGCGCGATGCGCTTCAAATACAGCGAGAGCCGCAGCCCTAACTAAGGCTACGGCTCTTTTTGCGGCTAATGTTAGTCGAACTGTTACATCTCTTTGACGCCTTCGACAAAGGCCTTCAGTTTGCGGCTGCGGCTGGGGTGGCGCAGCTTGCGCAGGGCCTTGGCTTCGATCTGGCGGATGCGCTCTCTCGTTACCTGGAAGCTCTGGCCAACCTCCTCCAGGGTGTGCTCGGAGCCGTCTTCAAGGCCGAATCGCATCTTGATGACACGCTCTTCGCGCGGTGTGAGAGTGCGGAGCACCTGCGAGGTGTACTCCTTGAGGTTGACGCTGATGACCGCCTCGGAGGGAGAAACCGCCTGGCGATCTTCGATGAAGTCGCCGAGGTGGGAATCTTCCTCTTCGCCGATAGGGGTTTCCAGCGAGATGGGCTCCTGCGCGATCTTGAGCACCTTGCGCACCTTGGCCACGGGAATGTCCATGCGCTTGGCGATCTCTTCGCTACTGGGCTCGCGGCCCAACTCCTGCACCAACTGGCGGCTGGTGCGGATGAGCTTGTTGATGGTCTCGATCATGTGCACCGGGATGCGGATCGTCCGGGCCTGGTCCGCGATGGCGCGGGTGATGGCCTGACGAATCCACCAGGTGGCATAAGTCGAGAACTTGTAGCCGCGGCGGTATTCGAACTTGTCTACCGCCTTCATGAGGCCGATGTTGCCCTCCTGAATGAGGTCGAGGAACTGGAGGCCGCGGTTGGTGTACTTCTTGGCGATGGAAACGACGAGACGAAGATTGGCTTCGATCAGCTCGCGCTTGGCCTGCTCGGCATCCATGTCGCCCTGAATCATTTCGCGCTGGGTTCGCTTGAGTTCGACGATGGAGACGCCGGCGTCAGCCTCGGTCTTTTCAAGATCGATCTTGCAGTTCTTCTGCTGGCGGCGGTACTCCTTTTTCAGCTCCTCGCTCTTGCTGGCTTCGTGCTTCTGGTCAAGCGAGCGGATCTGGCGCTCGAGCGTGCGCATGGTGTCCACGGTCTTATTGACCTTGTCCAGCAGGCGCTTGCGCTCAATGGCGGTGTACTTGAGTTCGCGAACGATGCGCGAAATGAGAACCTTCTCGCGGGCGATGAGCCAGCGCGCGTGCCGCGCATCCCGGACCTTGGCCTTGGATGCGGGCGCCGGGGCGGCCACCTTCTCCTCGAGCTGCGCAATCTTCTTCTGGTGCTTCACCATCAACTCGACGCGGGCCACCGTGGCCTTGACGCGAGATTGCACCACCTCTTCGGTGAGTTCCTCTTCGTCAAAGACAACAACTTCTTTGACGTTGCGCACACCGCGCTTCAGGTCCTCGCCCAGGGCCACGATCTCGCGAATCACGATGGGCGAGCGGGATATGGCCTTGAGTACGCGGAGCTGTCCGCGCTCAATGCGCTTGGCGATTTCGACTTCGCCCTCGCGGGTAAGCAGGGGCACGGTTCCCATCTCGCGGAGGTACATGCGCACTGGGTCGTTGGTCTTCTCCAGCGTTCCAGGGGTCAAATCGAGCTCGACGTCCTCGCCCTCTTCAAGCTCGAAGTCCTTGTCGGAGCCGAATTTGGGGCCATCCAGCAGGTCGATTCCCTGCGTGCCGATGGTGGTGATCAGGTCGTCCAGATCTTCGGGCGAGGAACCCATCTCATCCGGCAGCATTTCATTCACATCGCCGTAGGTGAGATAGCCCTTTTCCTTGCCTACTTCGATCAGGCTGTCAATATCGTGTTCAAACTTGTCGTCAATCGCCAAATTACTCCTACTCTCTAGCGCAAAGCAGATTCAGCACCGTTTTGCGCACCGGTGCGGGGTCCAGATCCAAGGCGCTCAAAAACAGATCTCCATGAAAAAGATGCGGAAATCCATCGCGCGCGTAGACATAGACCTGCGGTCACCCGCAAAAAAAGCGGTTTCAGGTGGTTGCTCGGAAAAGGATGACAAGCGCTTCAGGTTTCGCCTGGGTCGCCCGCGAGCCGAAGCTCATAGTTGGGGCAGAGGGGCGCGCATCCTCACAGAGATTTAAAGAATACCACACTCTGCCATGGTTGCGCCAACAAATAAGACACGCGCACAGGCAATCGCATGAACATCATTTGAGCCCGAGGAGTTCGGCGCGATAGGAATCAGACGTGGCGGCGATGATTCTTCGCGTTTTGATGCTTCCTTTCCGTTTGATCGGATCGAGTCGGATGAGGTTGAGGGTGATTTGCTTGAGAACCGCGAGGTTGTGCGCGGCAGCCTTGGTACGGGCGCGCATTTGGTCGTCATTGAAGGTCACAGCCATGACCCAGTGCAGCCGGTTCTCCACCGTCCAGTGGGCACGAATGGCATGCGAGATCCGTTCGGCGTTCGGAGCCAGGCTGCTGATATACAGGCGCTGTTCATGGGTGGTTTTTTCGCCGATGGTGCGTTCCGATTCAAGCACGATAAAGCAGCGCAGCCCTTTCCATTGCTGTGGTTTGTCGAGACACTCCAGTTGATCGAAGACGGTACAGCGACGCGTTTCGATCCGGCCATGGCTCTTTTCCACGCTCTCGGTAGATTGATGGGGAGTGTACATAGCCGGATGGGCCCGGAAAGTTCGCCAGAAGTCTTGAATCGACTCGGCCAGTTTGGGCTGGTTATCTTTGACCGCCAGCACGTAGTCGGCGCCGCGCTCCTGAATCACCTCAGCAATGGCGGTCTGCGTGCCCATGGCGTCGATGGTGACCGTGCAGCCGGTCAGCGACAGGGTCGAAAGCAACTCAGGAATGGCTGTGATTTCGATGGATTTTTCCGCCGTGGCCCGCTGTCCCAGCACCAGTCCCGCCCCGGCGGCAAAGGCCGAAACCAGATGCAGAGCCGTGGCATCGACTCCGCCCGATCGGCGGCTGGTCTTGCCGTCGATCGCCACGATCTCCGCGCCCAGAGCGGGCAAAATGCTGCTCGTCCATCGCCGGAACGCGGATTCAAACTGATCCGGGTCGATCAGCCCGAAGATGCGCCCGAAGGTGTCGTGCGAAGGAATTCCATGGCGAAGTTCGAGATAGCCGCGCAGCCATTCCAGCTTTTCCTCGGCCCATAACTCAATCTCTGCAAACGTGTCGGCTCCCACCAGAACCGCGTTGACTGCCACCACCAGCAACTCCACCAGGTCGTGCTTCACTTTCGCCGACTGACGGGGATCATCAATCGATACAAACACATCAGCCAATCGTAATCTGCATTCTGTCTCCATCACTCCTCCTGGAAACAGAAAAAACCCGGCAGCAAGCAAAAACGAGTGTCAACCCTGATCCCGCATCTACTCAGACAACATCTTCGTTCATGCGATTGCCATGGACAAGCGCAGTTTTTGACACCGGGCGGGTCAGTTGATAAACTGTATCTGCGGGGTGGAGCAGCCCGGTAGCTCGTTGGGCTCATAACCCAAAGGTCGCTGGTTCAAATCCAGCCCCCGCAACCAAATAAATCAATAACTTACAAGAATTGGTCGCTTTCGGAAAGTTCTCATCATCCCCCATTTTGCGCCTTCTTCGCCAACCGGCGCCATGATCGCTTCATGCTCGGCCGGTACTCAGGGGAGAAAGTCCTTTTTCACATAGACCGTTTCAGGGGCTTCCACGGCAATTTCGTCCTGCTTCCGAACCACAGCTTCAGATGCCATCGCGCCCTCCTGTTCTCTGAATTCTAATCCCAAGATAGTGCGAATGAATGATGACCTTCGCCTCCCGTCGTCCTTTGCAGAGATTTACCTCAAGGCAGCGCACAATAGTTCCATGGGATGCCTACATACCCCTGAATCCGCTGCCCCATGTCCACCCCTCCCAAACGCCGTAGTTTCCAGAAATTGAATAGCCGGGCGGAAGTCCGACATTTCAGACCGGGCACATCTCCGACGTTTTTTGTTTATTAG
>Ga0302267_10005141_pt1 | contig 13926 bp, 12 predicted proteins | sample III_Bog_E1_3_FD_194555 | JGI IMG/M metagenome (GOLD analysis project Ga0302267, IMG submission 194555) | Peat permafrost microbial communities from Stordalen Mire near Abisko, Sweden - III_Bog_E1_3 | ecosystem: Environmental > Terrestrial > Soil > Wetlands > Peat | place: Sweden: Abisko... | reverse complement strand
TCTGCTGGTGCTCGCCGTCATTCTCGTCATCGTCCAGCTGGTTCAAGGGCGGAGGGTGATCTAGGGCAGTCATGTCCCATCCGTCTAAAACCGGCGCCCCCCCGCGGCGCGCAATGGTGCGGTGGTCTGTCCTCAAGAAGTCCATCGGCAGGCTGCTCGTCTGGTTTGAGATCCAGCCTCTGGCGATCAAACTTTCCGTGCTGGCATTGCTTGTCCTGTTTCCGGTCGCAGGGATCTATTCGTCCAGGCTCATCCACAAGCACGCTGTCCTCGCGGAACAGGTTGAGACCATGGTGGTCGACGGCCATGGGGGAGAGCGCTTGTGGTCGCTCAACGGCCAATTGCCCGTGGTGTTTGGCACCAGCTCCGTGCTCAACTTCCTGGCCACGAATCCGGTCGAACGCATCAACGTGATCTACAAGCCCCTTCTGTGGAACGTCTCCGAACGCATCATTCTGATCGAATCCCAGGGCAAGCAGTACGCTTATTACCCCAGCGACATGGAGACCAGGATTTTCACCCAGCAGGCTGTCACGGCGCCGTGGGGCGCCAAGCTGGTCTTCATCCCGCGAAGCGAACTCAGTGCCGGCAGCCGCAGATTGATCGAAAGCCTGGATTTGCGCTTTTCCGGAGCCCGGCCGCAGTCCGAGAAAAACGCCTGGGCGACGGTCGCGAGTGGCCTGCTGTCGGCCGTGCTCCTGCTCGGCGTGCTGGGGTTCCTGTTCCTCCAGTTCAAGGGCCAATTGAAAACGCTCAAGTTCATCGAGCCGTCGCAAGTGCATGGCTCCATCGACGACCTGGTGGGCATGGACGACATCAAGGCCGAGGTGGCGCAGATCAAGGACCAGTACCTGCGCCGGGCGGAGTACGCCGAGTACGGCATCTCCAAGCCCTTCAACGTGATGTTCAGCGGCCCGCCGGGCACCGGCAAGACCCGGCTGGCCAGCTACCTGGCCAAGGAGCTGCGGCTTCCGATCCTGTTCCACTCCGCGGCCAACCTTGAAACGGGCCTGGTATCCGGTGGTTCAAATACCCTCACCCGCATCCTGGCGCTGGCGACGCGGCGCAAGCGCTGCATCGTCTTCCTCGACGAGGCACAGGATCTTTTCATGAAGCGCGGTGGCCGCCGCAAGTTCGACGACGACACGTCGAATACCTTCCTGGCCGTGTTGGACGGGGTGCGCAGCAGGAACGGAGTGGAGATCCTCTGGATCGTGGCCAGCAACTTCAACAGCGAAACCATGCCGATGGACGAGGCGATGCTGCGCCGCTTCCAGATGAAGGTGGACTTCCGCATGCCGAACCAGGAAGAGCGGTTGGCGATCATCCGTTTCTACCTGGGCCAGCGCGCCGACAAGGTGCTGCCGGACTTGGACTTTCACCACCTGGTCGCAGTGACCGAGGGGCGTAGCCCGGCGGACCTGGAGACCATCGTCAATCAAGCCGGCATCACCGCAGTGCAAGTGGGGGGGATGATCGGGGCAGACACCCTGATGCAGGCCGCCGAGCGCGTGCTCGTGGGCAACGTCAACATCGACACCACCCTGGAACGCCAGCGCGACCGCCACATCATCGCGACGCATGAGTGGGGCCACTTCCTGGTCGACCTCGACCACGAACGCAAACGGACCAACGACAACTGGGAGCAGATGCTGGATGAGGTGAAGACCATCAAGATTTCCCTCAAGGCCAACCCGCGTACCAACGCGCTAGGCTTTGTTTTCCACAAGCAGGGGGTCAACCTGCTCAAAACCAGGGGCGACATTGAACACGAGGTGAGGGTGCTGCTGGGCGGCATGGCCAACGAGGAGCTGTTCTTCGGCGAAGACGGCACCACCAATGGCGCGCACAACGACATCACCCGCGTGACCAGACTGCTGCACCATGCCGCGGGCGAGATGGGCATGTACCGCAGGACCCGGCTCAACTTCGGCGCGCTCGTCGAGGACAGGTCCGGCGGCCAGGAGGTGGACGAGGAAACGCGCAGCATCATGGAAGCCCAGAGCGAGCGCCTGTATGGAGAAACCAAGGCCATCCTGGCCGGGCTCATGCCGCTGACCCAGCATCTGGTCGGCAAGCTGCTGGATGCGAATGAGATGAGTCTGGGCGAGGCGCTGCTCGAGATCCGCAGCTTCGAATCAGGCTGATACGTCATCCAATCCGGTAGGGTCCGGCCCTCGGTACCTTACTGTTTCCGGATCAACCCAATCAGATGGAGACAACTCGATGAACGACAACCAAGACCAGCGCACATCGGATGACGAGTCCGGTCACTATCGTAAATTATTTCGCGTCGAGCCGGGGCGTCCCCTGCAGCTCAAGGACTTCGATCCGAGTTATTCCGACAAGCACCAAAATAAAACAAAGGCGCTTCCCGAGATTGAATTGCTGCGGCAACGGATGGACCAGCTGCAATTCCAACTTTATGCCGAACAGAAACGGTCCTTGTTGATTTGCCTTCAGGCTCCCGACGCTGGCGGCAAGGACGGGGTCGTCCGGCATGTTATCGCCTCGATGAATCCGCAAGGTTGTCGCGCTATCAGTTTCAAGCAGCCATCGGTCGAAGAACTCGCACACGATTTTTTGTGGCGGATCGAGCGCCAGACTCCCAGACGCGGAGAGATCGTCGTTTTTAATCGCTCTCAGTATGAGGATGTCCTCATTGTTCGCGTTCACGATCTTGTGCCCAAAAAGGTCTGGACGAAACGCTATGAGCAGATCAATGAGTTCGAACGACGACTCATTGCTGGCGGAACCCATATTCTGAAATTCTTCCTACATATCGGCAAGGATGAGCAGTTGAAACGCTTCAAACAGCGGCTCGATGATCCAAGCCGGCAGTGGAAAATCAGTGAAGCGGACTATTCGGAACGAGAATTCTGGCCTGAATATGAGAAGGCCTACGAGGCCGCACTTGGCAAGTGCAGCACCGACGATGCGCCGTGGTATGTGATCCCCTCCGAACACAAATGGTTCCGGGACCTCGCCATTGCGCAAATAATTGTTGAAACCATGGAAAAACTTGGCATCGAAGTTCCGCAGCCGACCGTCAACCTTGACGATATCCGCCAGAAGTATCACAAGGCGGAAAAGGAGGGGTGAGATCCGGAGGGTAACGAGTCGCCGCACGTAACCTCCACCGTTCGGCCGGTGACCCGGTTGCCAGTGATGACCAGTTCGCCAACGGACACGGGCAGGCTGAAGCGGCGGGGGCCAGCACTGCCGGGATTGATGAAGAGGACCCCATGGCGCTCCTCCACGATGGGCTTGTGCGAGTGCCCTGAGACGACAATCCGGATCCCACGGCTGCCCGGTTCGAATGCCATCTGGGCCAGATCGTGGATTACGTAGAGCAGGAATTCGCCCACCCGCAAGGACTCGGTTTCCCGCAGTCGTGCCGCCCAGGGTTCCTGGTCGCAATTGCCTCTTACGGCCGTGACCTTGGCGATCTTCGCCAGCTCATCGAGAATGCTTGAACTGCAAATGTCCCCGGCATGGACGATGCAGTCACTGCCTTGCAGGAAGGCCCGTGCTTCGGGGCGCAAAAGCCCGTGGGTGTCGGAGATCAGGCCCACCCGCAGGGACCTTGCCATCGAGGGTTGATCCTTGGTCAGGTTGGGATCTGGGGGCTTATTTGGGAGAGCAGGCATGGTTGACGGTCCGGACATGATCCAGGGTATCCCTGCCGGCGCCTGGGCGGTGGAACCAAGGACTGCCGGTCATGGTCCCACCCATCCAGGGTGTTACGATCGAGGGACCCAATGTTTCCATTCCGTTGCGTGGGAATCTCATGAATATCCGCCCTGCGAAACCAACCGACGCCCTGGCCATCAGCCTGCTGATTCGCAGCGTGGCTCATTATTTCACCCTCCATCCTGAGGGGATGGGCGCGGAGGATTTTCTGCAGACCATCTCTCCGGAAGCCATCCTCGAATACCTCAATGCGCCCCATTTCCTATACCTCGCGGGATTCATTGATGCTGAGCTGGTTGGCGTGGTGGCAATCCGGAACCAGCAACATCTTTTCCATCTATTCGTCGCCCCCCAGCACCAGCGCCATGGCCTGGCAAAGGCGCTCTGGAATGAGGCCATGGCTGAGTCCGTTCAGCGCGGCAATGCAGGCGTCTTTACGGTCAATGCAACGCCTTTTGCCGTGCCCGTATATGAGTCGTTTGGGTTTGCCGTTGCCGGGCCAAGGGTCGAGACCCACGGTATCGCTTTTGTCCCGATGATCCTTTCCCGGGAAGTGCGGTTCGCGCCTGAAGGCGCTGCCGCGGACCTGCGGGTGTGAAGCCAGGGCCGGAATACCCTCCTAGGAAGGCGCAGTAGGAATGTGGGGAGGATTGCCCCAGTCGCCCAACAATGCCCGAAGCTCAATGCCGCCCACCCCCCCCTCGGAGGCTGCTGGATCCGCCGTCGTCGTGCCCGGCCCTGAAATCGAAAAGCAATCCTTGGAGCGACAGCAATAGTGGATTATAAAGTTAGTTGATATTTCACTCATGCACTTGGGTCCGGCAGGGGGGTGTTTCGGCCGGGATGGGGTTGCAGCCCGGTTCGGCGAGGGATGATCATGGCCATGGACGACCCGGACCTCCGGTTCCACTTCCTGTTTGAATCCAGCCGGGATGGGATCGTCTACACCGATCTGGAGGGCCGCATCCTCCAGGCCAACTCCGCCTACCTGGACATGGTGGGCTACAGCGCGGCGGAGCTCACCCGGATGACCTACCTGCAACTGACCCCGCCCCAATGGCACGGAATGGAGGCGGAGATCGTCCGGGACCAGATCCTCCTCCTGGGCTATTCGGAGGTCTACGAGAAGGAATACCTGCGCAAGGACGGAACGGTCCTGCCCATCACCACCCGGGGCTGGCTGATCCGGGACGAAGCCGGTGCGCCCACCGGCATGTGCGGAATCGTAAGGGACATCACCGGGCCCAAACGGGCGGAACAACGGCTGGCCGACACCCTGGAACGGGTCCAGCACAGCGAGGCCAAATACCGGATGCTCACCGAGAAGATGGGCGAGGGTCTGATCGCCACCGATGCCGCTGGCACGCTCACCTACTGCAATCCGCGCTTCCTGCGCCTGCTCGGTCTCCAGGACCGGGAGGTGCTGGGCAAGACCTTCTTCGAGCTGACCGCCAACTACGACCGGGAGAACTTCCTGCGCCGGCTGCGGGATCGAAGGCAGGAGCTGGGTGAGAAATACGATGTCCAGCTGCGGCACCGGGACGGGAGGCCGGTGGAGACGACGGTCTCGGCGGAACCGCTGTTCAACGACCGGGGCGAATTCATTGGCACCCTGGGCATCATCGCCGATGCCCGGGACCGCAAACGCCACGAGGCGGAACTGCGGGAAAGCGAAAAACGCTACAAGCTGCTGCTGGACTCGGTCACCGATTACACCTATACGGTGCATCTGGATGACGGCCGCCCGGTTTCCACCGAGCACGGTCCAGGCTGTGCGGCGGTGACCGGCTATCGGCCGGAGGACTACCTGGGCGATGCGGACCTCTGGTACCGCATGATCTATGAGCCGGACCGGGCCGGGGTGGTGGAGCAGACCGGCCGGATCCTGGCGGGCGGCACGGTCGAGCCCCTGGAACATCGGATCCTGCACCGGGATGGTTCCCTGCGCTGGGTGCGCAACATGGTGGTGCCCCACTACGACGGCCAGGGCCACCTGCTGACCGTGAACGGGCTGATCCAGGACATCACCGAGAAGCGCAGGCTGGAGGATCAGCTGCGCCAGGCCCAGAAGATGGAAGCCATCGGCCAGTTGGCCGGCGGGGTGGCCCACGACTTCAACAACATCCTGCAGACCATCATGGGCTACGGCAATCTCGCCCAGATGAAGCTGGCGGCCGATGACCCCCTGCAGCATGCCCTGGACCAGATCCTGGCCGCTGCCAACCGGGCGGCCCGCTTGACCCAGGACCTCCTGGCCTTCAGCCGCAAGCAGGCGATCCATCTCCAACCCCTGGAACTCAACGAGATCGTGAAAAGGGTCGAGACCCTGCTCCAGCCGGTGATCGGGGCGGATATCGAATTCACCACCCAGCTGGCCGAAAGCGGCCTGGTGATCATGGCTGACGAAGGGCAGATCGCCCAGATCCTGATCAACCTGGCCACCAACGCCCGGGATGCCATGCCGGCGGGAGGGGCGCTCACCATCCGCTCCGAGTTCCTGGAACTGGATGAGACTTTCGCCGCCATGCACGGCTACGGCCAGCCGGGCCGCTACGCCCTGATGACCATCGCCGACACCGGGACCGGCATGGACAAGCCGACCCGGCAGCGGATCTTCGAGCCCTTCTACACCACCAAGGAACAGGGCAAGGGCACCGGCCTGGGACTGTCGATCGTGTACGGCATCGTCAAGCAGCACGGCGGCCTGATCAACGTCTACAGCGAGCCGGGGCTGGGCACGACCTTCAAGATCTACCTGCCGCTCCTGAACACCGCGGTCGTGCCCACGGCCAACCGCAGGCCCGATGCGCCGCCCGGAGGACGGGAAACCCTGCTCCTGGCCGAGGATGATGCTCAGGTTCGGACCCTGACCAGCAGCGTGCTCAAGGGGTTCGGCTATCGGGTCCTGGAGGCGGTGGATGGCCAGGACGCCCTGGACCAGTATGGGGCCCACGCCGCCGAGATCGATCTGCTGATCCTGGACGTGATCATGCCTAAACGCAGCGGCCAGGAAGTGGCCGATGCGGTCAGGGTCCTGCGGCCGGGGGCGAACATCCTCTTCACCAGCGGCTACGCCGCGGACTTTATCCACGCCAGGGGATTTTCCGAACAAGGAATCCAATTCATCTCAAAGCCATGGGACCCTCATTCCTTCCTGAAAAAACTTCGGGAAATCCTCGACTGATCCCCTGCAAATCCAAGAAAAGAGTTAACCTTTGGGCCTCGATTGGGATCGTGGCCCATGTACACTTCGCGCGGGTTCCGGGAATGGGAGATCGGCGACATCGATGTGATCCGCCGGGGCGGGAAGTACCACCTCTTCCACCTGGTGCTGCCGAACCACGACTACATCGCCCACGCGGTCTCCAGCGACGGCATGGAGTGGGAACGCACCCGCAACGCCATCTTCACCGGCGAGCCGGGCACCTGGGACGACGACATGCTCTGGACCATGCACGTCACCCGCAACGCGGCCCTGGGGCTGTACGAGATGTTCTACACCGGGCTGCACCAGGCGGAGAACGGCTATATCCAGCGGATTGGCCGGGCCGTGTCCCGGGATCTGGTGGCCTGGCGCAAGGAGAACCTGCAGAACCTGCCCCTGCTGCCCCGGGGGGAGTTCTACGAGGTGCCCGGCGAGGCGGCCCGGGGCTGGGTTTCGTTCCGGGATCCGTTCCTGTTCTCCCTGGAGGGCAAGGAGTGGATGCTGATCTGCGCCCGCACCCGGGAAGGGATGGTCAGCCGGCGCGGCTGCGTCGGCCTGATGCGGCGCACCCCGGACGGGTTCGAGACCGAGCCGCCGCTGTTCTTTCCGCGGATGTACGATGACATCGAGTGCCCGTGCCTGGTGCAGCTGGGCGGGAGCTTCTACCTGATCGGCTCCATCCGCGAGGACGTGGAAGTCCACTACTGGTGGAGCGAGACCCTGAACGGCGAGTACCGGGCCTTCCGCAACAACATCCTGCTGCCTCCCGGCAACTACGCCGCCCGGATCATGCGCGACGGGGACCGGGTGCTGCTGTACGCCTTCTACCTGGCGGGCTCCAAGGTCGAGACCGGAAACCGCTCGCTGCCGCCGCCCAAGGAACTGCGGCGGCGGCTGGATGGCAGGCTGGAGCTGGTGAGCTTCCATCGCTGGGAGGAGAAGATCCTGAAAACCCAGCCCATGCCCCTGGACGGTTTCCGCCCCTGGCTGGGCAATCCCACCGCCGGCCAGGAGGCCGCCGGGGAGGCCCTGGGCTTTAAGTCAAGGAGCGGTTTCGAGGTGTTCACCACGGCGGTGGAGGCCGGCGCCTGGATCTGGGAGGGCGTCTGGCAGACCCGCCAGCAGGGCCGTTGCGGCCTGGTGTTCGGCCTGGACGACCAGTTGAACGGGTTTTTCGTGTTCCTGGACACGGAACGGGGCCGGGCCCGGATCCAGGTCTGGGGGGCGCTGCCCGAGCGGGTGTTCCAGAACTACATCTTCGAGAACCTGCAGACCGGGGAGTTCACGCCGGTGGACGACCGCCGCCACACCTTCCGGCTGATCCGATGGAAGAGCTACATCGAACTGTCGGTGAACGGGGTGGTGTGCCTGTCCCTGGTGGACCCGCGCTTCCTGGGGCGGAACCTGGGCCTGTTCATGGAGAGCGCCGACGTGGCCCTGTCCGGGCTCCAGTTGCACACCCTGGAACTCCAGGGCGATCAGATCCGGTAGCGTTCCAGCCCCTCCAGCACCCCGGCCGCCCCGGCCTGCCCGGCGAAATGGATCCGTTCGCGGCCCCGCAGGCGCGCCAGTTCCGGGCTGTGGTTGGCCACCACGATGCCCCGGGTGTCCCCGGTCAGCATGTCGTAATCGTTGCCGCTGGCCCCGGCCACCAGGAAATGGTCCAGGGGCAGCCCCCACTTGATCGCCAGGTAGCGGACCGCCTGGCCCTTGGAGGCCCCCTGGGGCAGCACGTCCAGCAGGCTGGAGCGGGAATAGATCAGCTTGGCGCGCAGGCCCTGCTGGTGCAGCAGGGCATAGATCTCGCTCAGTTCGGGCAGCTTTTTCGGATTGACGTGGTAGCTCAGCTTGTACGGGCCCTGCATCCGCTGGGCCTGGGGCCTCAGGCCCGGCAGCGGCCGCAGCACCCGCGCCAGTTCCTCCCGGCGCCAGCCCTTGCCGATGTGGTTCTCCCAGCCCTGGTCCGGGCGCCAGTCCGGGCCGTACTGGATGGCCGTGCCCACGCTGGTGATGAGCAGGTCGGGCGGGTCGATCCTGGCCTTGCGCAGGAGCCACAGGGCGCTGTCCAGGCTGTGGCCGGTGGCGATGCCGAAAGCCACCCGGCCCTGGTTGTTCCGGACCCAATCCTGGAGCCGCGCCAGGGATTCCGGGTCACCCAGCAGGGTTGCGTCCAGGGAGCAGGCGAGCACCCACTGGGCCCGGAGGAACGGCGAAACGCCGCCCGAGCGGATGCCGGCCATTTCCCGGCGCCGGCGCTTCTGGCCCTTGCGCAGGATCCGCCGGACGCCCTTGAGGTAGCGTGCCACGTGGGCTTCCCAGGTGTAGAAGGAGCGGACGCCCCGGAGGCCATTGTGGGACCATTCCCGCCAGCGCTGGCGGCTGGCCAGGGCCTCCTTCAGCGCCCCGGCCATGGCGGCGGGATCGATGGCGTCGAACAGCACCCCGTTCCGGCAGTTGGCCACGATGTCCGCCGGCCCTCCGGTGCCGGTCACCGCCAGGGGCAGCCCCGAGGCGGCCGCTTCGATCAGGGTCAGGCCGAAGGTCTCGGCGAAGGACGGGCATACGCATAGCCCACGCCGCTGGGCCGCCAGCCGGTACAGATCCGGGATGTCCGAGGGGTCGTGGGTCTTGGGAATGGCCACGTGGCCGTAGAGATCGCAGCGGTCGATGGCCAGCAGCAGCTGCTTCCAGGTGGCGCGGCTCTCCTCGTCCAGATCGGCGATGTCCTGGCGGTTGCCGGCGACCAGCACCAGGTTGGCCCGCTTGCGCAGGTCGGGATCCTCGCCGAAGGCGCGCACCAGGCCCTCGAGGTTCTTGCCCGGAACCGGCCGGCCGATGCAGAGCAGCATGGGCAGACTGGGCGACCGGAGGAACCGGTCCACCTTCCCGGCGACGGCGCACCCGGGCAGGGGCCCCCTTGGCGGCGCGAACCGGGAGGTGTCGGTGCCCGGAGCCAGGACCGTTGCCCGGGCGGGGTGGAAGTTGGAGTACAGCCCATACTGCTCGGCCACCTCCTGCCGGGTGCTGGCGATGACCCTCACCGCATGGGCCAGGACCTCCTCCTCCACCTGGATCCGCCGGCCGAAGTGGAAGGTGGCTTCGAGCCGGCCCGGCTTCCGGCCCGCGGCCAGCAGCCGGGCCTGTTTGCAACGGCCCAGGGAATGGCCGGAATGGATGAAGGGGATCCCCAGCAGGCTGGACAGCCGCAGGGCCACGTAGCCGGCGTCGCCATAATGGCTGTGGATGAGGTCCGGCAGCCGCGGCAGGGATCGGGCGAAGGCCAGGTAGCTGTCCACCAGGTAATCCAGGTGGTCCCACAACAACTCCTTGCGGATATACCGGGCCGGGCCGAACGGCAGCCTCAGGATCCGGGCATGGGGCCCGAGGGCCTCCTCTGGGCAGGCATAATCCGCCGGGAGCCCGGGGTCCTTCACCAGCCGGGTCAGCAGGTCCACCTGGGCCACCTGGGGGTGCCGGGCCAAGGCCCGGGCCAGTTCCAGCACATACAGCACCTGGCCGCCGGTGTCCGGATCCCGGCCCAGTTCGGGTTCGCTCCGGATCAGGCCGTGGACACTGATGAGCAGGATATAGATTCCCTTGTCCTTCAACCAACGCCTCCCCGGGTCCAGAGTTTCATCAGCATCTCCAGAATGCCTGCGGGTCCCGGCGCCTCCGGGATGACCATCCGCGCCCGGCCCGGCCCGGCCAGGGCAGGGGCCAGGGGGCTGTCCGCCATCAGGACCGGCAGATCCGCGACCCGCCAAAGGCCCAGGTCGTTTTCCGAGTCGCCGCAGGCCACCATCGGCAGCGGAATGTTCAGGTGGCGGACCGCGGTGCCCTTGTCGACCCCGGGGGGCAGGACGTCCAGCAGCTGCTGGTGGGAAGCCAGCACCTCCGCCCGGATCCCCAGCCGGTCCAGCAGGGCCCGCAGCCGGTTGGCGGCCAGCGCCAGGTCTCCGTGCTCCAGTTCCAGGGCGAGCCGCCGGCTGGAGGCCACCCCCGGCTGGAGCCGGACCCCCTCGGGCAGGCCCGCCCGAAGCAACGTCGCCGCCAGTTTTGCGGGCCAATGGCGTCCGGCCCAACGGGCGTATCCCCGGTCCTCGAGCCAGCGGCCGTCCGGGGCCCGGTGATGCAGGGTGGTGCCCACGTCGGTCGCCAGGTGCCGAGGCAGGAGGGCGACCCGTTGCTCCAGCAGGGCGAGGGCCGAAGCCAAGCCACGGCCGGTGGCGAAGGTCAGGACGATCCCGGGATGCCGCTCCAGGAACGCCTCCAGGGCCTTGAGCCCCGGGACCGGATCGGCCGCGGGGAGCCAGGTGCCATCCAGGTCCGAGACCAGATGGAGGGCGAGGCTCCTGGGCTGTTGCACCGTCATTTTCAATTCCCGAACGTCAAGGGGCCAGCATGGCCCGGCAACGGGGGCTTGGCAAGGGCGGAGCGCCAGGGGCCGGAGCCGCGCCTCCGGAATGACGCTCAGCCATGGGCGGCCGCGAGCTCCGCCAGGAAGGCCGCCACCGCGTCCTCCCGGGTGGCCCAGGAGGTCACCAGCCGGATGGCGGAAGCGTCTTCCCCGGCCTTGCTCCAGATGTAGAACTCGAATTGCTCCGCCAGCCGGTCGATCATCCGGTTGGGCAGGATCGGGAAGATCTGGTTGGAAGGCGAGTGGGTCAGGAACCCGTAGCCCAGGCGGGTGAAGCCGTCCCGCATCCGGGCGGCCATGGCGTTGGCGTGGCGGGCCAGGTCGAAGTACAGGTCGTCCCGGAACAGCTCCAGGAACTGGACCCCCAGCAGCCGGCCCTTGGCCAGCAGCGCCCCCTTCTGCTTGATGTGGAACCGGAACTCCTGCTTTAAGCTGTCCCGGCCGATGACCAGGGCTTCCCCGAGCAAAGCCCCGTTCTTGGTGCCGCCGATGTAGAAGGCATCGGTCAGACGGGCGATGTCGGCCAGGCTCAGGTCGTTCTCTTCGGAGCACAGGGCCGAACCGAGGCGCGCCCCGTCCAGGTACAGGTAGAGGTCGTGCTCCCGGCAGAACCGGCTCAGCTGCTTCAGTTCCTCCTTGAGGTAGATCGAGCCGATCTCCGTGGAGTTGGAGAGGTAGACCAGCCTCGGCTTCACCATGTGCTCGTCGGAGTGGAGGTCCAGCACCGCCTGCAGTTGCCCGGGCCACAGCTTGCCGTCCTCGGTGTCGACCGCGATGACCTTGTGCCCGGTCGCCTCGATGGCGCCGGTCTCGTGGACCAGGATATGCCCCGTGCGGGCGGCCACGGCGGCCTCGTGCGGGCGCAGGAAGGCCGAGAGCGCGGTGAGGTTGGTCTGGGTGCCCCCGGAGAACAGATGGATGTCCACGTCTTCGCGATCCATGCGCCTGCGCATCAGTTCCACCGCCTCCAGGGTGAAGCGGTCCTCCCCGTAGCCCTGCACCTGTTCCAGGTTGGTTTCCAGCAGAGCCTGGAGGATCCGGGGGTGCCCGCCTTCGCTGTAATCATTCTTGAAGCTATACATCGGCAATACCTCGAGCCTTAGTTTGACACCTGTGATCGATGCGTTGAATGATTGGGGGGATGCTCATCTTGAGCTCTTTGACCTTTTTACAGGTATGAGTAACCATTGAAGGATCCCTTGAGATCGAGAGGATTGGCGGAGCGTTTATGGGCGAGGCGGTGCGGGCGTGTCTTTGGTGCGGGGGTGTTATCCCCGAAGGCCAGCTGGAAGCCACCTCTTCCGGCCGGGGCGTCTGCCTTACCTGCGCCGGCAAGCTGCTGGTGGACGGGACGGTGTCCATCCAGGCGATCATCGACCAGTTCCCGGTTCCGGTCATGGTGGTCGACGATGACGTGACGGTCTCGATCCTGAACAAGCGCGGCCGGGAGATCCTGGGGGGCCTGCCGGAGCAGGCCGCTCGCCGCCGGGGCGGAGTCCTGTTCGGCTGTCCCAACGCTCAGCTCCCCGGGGGGTGCGGCGGGACCATCCACTGCTCCGGCTGCGCCCTTCGCCGGGCGGTCAACACGACCTTCCACACCGGAGCGGCCCAGACCGACATTCCGGCCACCCTGAGAAGGGGCGATGCCCAGAGTCCGTCGGTCATCGACCTCACCATCACGACCTTCATGCTGGGGAATTCGGTCATGGTGAAGATCGATCGGGGCGAGTGGTAGCCGCAGGATCGCGCAAGTAAGCTGGTCCGCTTCAGGCGGAACGGTATCGGCCCAGGGGGTCTTCACGGCACCTCTGGCTGCTGGACTTATCTGGTGACCGCTTTGGTTACCACGGATGCCACTCGGGTGGTTTCTGCCACAGTCACGATTACGGCGGCGGGGCACCCGTAGCGAGTTCGGATACGATGGGCTCGGAAGAGATCTTTACAGTCCAGCCCAGGGCGTCATACTTGTCATACGCGTATAGCAAGGAGCCCCCCATGCTGGCCATCCGCCTCCCCCTCGACATCGAACAACGCCTGGAAGCCCTGGCTACCGCCACGGGCCGCACGAAGTCTTTCTATGCCCGCAAGGCCATCGTGGACTTCATGAACGACATGGAGGACATCTACCTGGCCGAGAGCCGCCTGGAAGCCGTCCGCGCCGGTCGGAGCCGCACCTTCACCCTGGACGAAGTGGAGCGGGAACTTGGCCTGGATAGTTGAGTTTGAAGCCGATGCCAAGAAGGACCTCGCCAAGCTGGACAAGCCGGTCGCCAAGCGGATCACGGTGTTCCTCCGGGAACGGGTGCTGGGATTGGGCGACCCGCGCGCCATCGGCGAGGCGCTAAAGGGTCCCCGGCTGGGCGAGTTCTGGAAATACCGGGTCGGCGACTACCGGATCATCTGTCGGATCGAGGATGGCCGGCTGTGCGTGCTGGTGGTGGCCATCGGAAATCGGCGCGAGGTCTACCGCTAAGGCGATGTAACAAAATAACTATTGCCAAAATCGCCAAAGAACCGATACTGGTTCATGGCGATCGATGAAGACATTCGACAACGATTCGAACTGCTGGGCAGACACCTGGACGAGCGCGCCAAAAGGCTTTGGGCCTCT
>Ga0302267_10005138_pt1 | contig 13937 bp, 10 predicted proteins | sample III_Bog_E1_3_FD_194555 | JGI IMG/M metagenome (GOLD analysis project Ga0302267, IMG submission 194555) | Peat permafrost microbial communities from Stordalen Mire near Abisko, Sweden - III_Bog_E1_3 | ecosystem: Environmental > Terrestrial > Soil > Wetlands > Peat | place: Sweden: Abisko... | reverse complement strand
CGCGCCCAGGGCGAGATGCCGCTCATCATCCCGGAAAATGCGGTGGTGGTCCCCGGCTCCCGCGCCATCGCTCCCGGCAAAGGCCACGCCTTGAGCCAGGAGTGGGGCCTCAGCCTCTACGCCCCGGTGATCGTAAAGTATCGCGATGATAAGACGGACCTGAGCACCACGCTCGAAGACCTGCTGCGATGATAGTCGGTCCCAAAGCCATAACTCTAAGAGACAGAGACTGGGGCGAGAATTTGCGTGTTGCGGGTTTTCTGGCAAAGCCACCCGGCTGTATCGGCGTCGAGTGGTCTTGAAAACAGGTAACCCTGAATGTATTTGCAGCCTAACTGGCGCAGGCTGCTTAACTGCGCTTCGGTTTCGACGCCTTCGGCGATGACCTTCATCCCGAAGGAGTGTCCCAGTTCCAGAATGGCCTTTACGATGTTCACGCTGCCGCCTCCGGCGTCCAGTTTGCTCACGAAGGAGCGATCAATCTTGAGAATGTCGAAGGGAAGCCGCTGTAGGTAACTCAGCGAGGAATAGCCGGTTCCGAAGTCGTCGATTTCCAGCCGGATGTTCATCCTCTTCAGCCGGTTCAGGGCAGCGAGCGTCTGCTCGGCATCTCCCATGATGGAGCTTTCCGTCATCTCCAGCGCCAGCGCCTCGTGCTTCAGTCCGCTTTCGGCCAGCGCCAGTTCAACATCCTCCGTCAGGCGGGGATCGCTCAACTGCCGGGCAGAAACATTGACGCTGATGGTCAGAGGAGGATCGGGAGCGAAGCGCACCTGCCATTCGGCCATCTGCCGGCAAGCCTCGCGCAGAACCCAGCGGCCCAGAAGGACGATCAGGTCGCTTTCCTCGGCGATGGGAATGAACTCGCTGGGGGCGATAAGCCCGCGTTCGGGATGATTCCAGCGAACCAGCGCCTCAAAGCCGCGGATGCGCAGATCGGCAAGCGAGACGATCGGCTGGTAATACACGACGAGCTGATTCTCTTCGATGGCTTTGCGCAAGCCGGTTTCCGTCTCGAAGCGGGTGACGGCCTGCTCCCGCAATCCATCGTTGAAGAATTCGAAGCGCGCCTTGCCGTTGGTCTTGGCGTGATACATCGCGGTGTCGGCGTTGCGCAGCAGGTCTTCGGGGGTGCTGCCGGCCGTGCTGAGGGCGATTCCGATGCTGGCGGAGACAAATATGCGGCGCCCCTCGATGTGAAACGGTTCCCCGATCCGCTCCAGGATGCGCGCGGCGACAATCGAAGCCTCCTGTTCGTGTTGAAGATGGCCAAGCAGGATGGCGAACTCATCGCCGCCGATCCGGGCCACGATGGATTGCACGGGGCCGCTCAGGCGGGCGCTGGCGCGGATGCTGGCGCGCAGACGTCCAGCGACATCGATGAGCAGCTCATCGCCGGACGCGTGTCCAAGGCTATCGTTGACCATCTTGAAATGGTCGAGATCGATGAACAGAACCGCGAAAAGAGTCCCTTGCCGGCTGGCGCTCTCGATAGCCGACTCCAGGCGGTCGAGAAAGTAGAGGCGGTTGGGGATGTGCGTGAGCGGGTCGGCTATTTTGGCTTCCGTCACGTCCGTCTGCGAGCCGGCCATGCGGATCGCTTTGCCGGATGCATCCCGGATCGCGATGCCGCGACTCAGCGTCCAGATATAGCCGCCGGATTTGTGTCGCATGCGATATTCGCTCGTGAACTCCGCTGTCTTGTTCTCGCAATGCGCGGCAATCTCCGCGCGTACACGCTCGCGATCATCGGCATGGATATGGCTGAACCACTCTTCCGGTCCAGACCACTGTTCGCTCTCCGCGTAGCCGAGCATATGGTTCCAGCGCGGAGAGAAGTAGATTTTGCCGGTCATCAGATTCCAGTCCCAGAGGCCGTCGTTCGCGCCTCGCGCCGCCAGGGCATAGCGCTCCTCGCTCTCCTCAAAGGACTGGAGCGCTGCTTTGAGCGCTCCTTCGCGCGATTCGATTTGCGAGAGCATCTCGTTGAAGGAATCCACCAGCAGGCCGGTTTCAGCGCCGGCGTGGATGTCGGCGCGGATCGAGTAGTCTTTGCCGGTCGATATGTGGTGCGCGACAGCGGCCAGGCGCACCAGGGGATCCGCAATGAAGCGCGCCAGACGCAAAGAAACCAGAAACGAGGCAAGAACGGAGAGAAGAAGGGCAAGAATCGCGATCTTCGCGTATGCAAAAATCTCCGCGCGGAAATCGCGCAGATCGAAGATCAGCGCAATGGAGCCGATGCGTTCCCCGCTGAGAAGCACTCCACGGAAAAGCGTGAGCGAATCACGTTCAAAAGAGGCTCCGTCGGGACGCCGCGCCGGAAGGCTGAGAGTGCGTGGGCTGCCTTGTCTGCGGTATTCGGCAAAGATGCGCCCTTGGTTGTCGTATAAGCAGGCGACAAGCAGATGTGGTTCGATGGCCAATGCGCCCAGCATCGCTTTGGCCGTCCCCTGATCGTTGAATGCCAGCGAAGCCGCGGTATTCGCTCCAAGGGTGTCGGCCAGGGCGGTCAGTTCGCGTACCGCGTTCGCTCGAAAGCTCTGGCGCTCGTAGATGGCGAAGTCCAGCGACGCCAGGACGACGGCAATCCCACTGGCGGTGAGGATCAGGATAGCCAATTTGATTCGGATGGATAAGTTCCGGATATGCATCGCTTCACCTCCCCGCGCCTGTCCCGTTGCCGCGAATCACCGCCGTGGCGAGAAGCAGCAACTGGGAACTGATTTTCAGATGAGACAGATCGGAGGCTGCGAGGTTGATGTCAAAGCGGATCTTATTCTCCTTAAGATGGAAGCGGATCATCCCGCCGTCCGAAAGGAAATTGGCGGACTCACCCACGGTCAGCATTGGCTGGCCGCGCAAGCGCCTGAGGACTGCGGCCTGGCGTTGCGCCTGGTCACGGCTGAGGAAGACGATGTTGCAGCCCTGTAGCTCCAGTGCCGGGCTGAGCAGCCGGACGCGGAGCACGCGAGAGCCGATGAGCTTGCCCTCCACAGTGCTTTGTACGTCCGCCTGCCGCGGCTCGTCGTCGAAGATGCAGAGAATGAGGGATGGATTCCGGGCGTCGAGGGCGCCGTCAGGCAAGTCGATAAACTGCGCAAAATGAAACAGAAACGCGGCTTTGATCCGGTACTCATCAGCGGCAGCCTGCGCGCGGGCAGGCTGCCGCGTTCCTGAAACGAGCAGAATCAGGCAGAGAAGTATGAAGATCCGCTCTAAAACGCGGGTTCGCTCGGAGGATATTTCCGTTGCCGGTTTATGGCCTTCTCGATACAGAAGCTGCATCTTCGCATCCCTGCATGGTTCGCCTGCCTTGGAACGGGACCGCAAATCATGGGAAAGCGGGCCTTTATCCCGCCTTTGAGATCCACCAATGACCCTGGAACCAGGAAGTGGCGCACAGGTCGCCGGGCGATCCGCCGTCAGGCGGAGTTCGCGCGGATTACCCAATTCCTCGCTCTGCTGTGCCGTGCGCATATCAGCTTCAAGAAATCTTATCGACAGTAAAGAAGAATCCGAGAGAGCCGACGCGGCCAGACGGAACGGCAGGCCAATCCAGCCACTGGTTACTGCCCATGCAAAAGCGGCTTCGATCAGCCATCCAGCCTGATCGAAGCCCCTTCCGTTGAATCAATGATTTATGTATGGGTGCCCCATCCTTCGCGTACTTTGCGAAGGGTGGGAGACTACATCCTTACCTGGCCTTAGGTCCAGCCGCGCGGATCGCCTCTGAAGCATCGAACTGCTTGAAGTTCGCCTCGAAGCGCGCCGCTAGGTCGGCAGCCGTCTTGTCGTAGGCTTCCTTGTCGGTCCAGGAGTTGCGCGGGTTCAGAATCTCCGCCGGAACCTCCGGGCAGCTCACCGGAATACTCAGCCCGAAGGCCGACTCGGTGACAAACTCCACCTTATCCAGCCTCCCGTCCAGCGCCGCATTCACCAGCGCGCGCGTGATCTTCAGGCTCATGCGCTTGCCCACGCCGAACTTGCCCCCGCTCCAGCCGGTATTCACCAGCCAGCACGAAGCCCCGTGCTGCGTCAGCCGCTTGCCCAGCATCTCCGCATACACGCGCGGCGCCAGCGGCAGGAAGGGCGAACCAAAGCAAGCCGAGAACTCCGGCTCCGGATCAACGACGCCCAACTCGGTCCCGGCCAGCTTCGCCGTATACCCCGACAAAAAGTGGTACATCGCCTGATCCGGCGTCAGCCGCGCGATCGGAGGCAGCACGCCAAACGCATCCGCCGCCAGGAAGAGCACGTTCTTCGGATGCCCGCCCACTCCCGGAATCACCGCGCCCTCAATGAAGTCCACCGGGTAAGCCGCGCGCGTATTCTCCGTCAGATGAATGTCAAAATAATCCGGCTTGCGCGCCGCATCCAGAATCACATTCTCCAGCACCGACCCAAAGCGAATCGCCCGGAAGATCTGCGGCTCCTTCTCCTCGGTCAGGTCCACGCACTTGGCATAACAGCCGCCCTCAAAATTGAAGACGCCCGTCGGCCCCCAGCCGTGCTCGTCGTCGCCGATCAGCCGCCGCGCCGGGTCCGCAGAGAGCGTCGTCTTGCCCGTGCCCGAAAGCCCGAAGAACAGCGCCGTCACCCCATCCGCGCCCACATTCGCCGAGCAATGCATGGGCAGCACGTCTTTGTTCGGCACAATGAAATTCATCACGCCGAAGATCGATTTCTTCATCTCGCCGGCGTATTTTGTACCGCCAATCAGAATAATCTTGCGCGTAAAATCCGCCAGAATGAAGGCGCTCGTCGCTGTCCCATCCCGCTCCGGCACCGCCTGAAACTCCGGCGCGGCCACCACGGTAAACTCCGGCACGTGAGTCGCCAACGCCGCCGCATCGGGCCGGACAAACAGATCGCGCACAAAGAGCGCGTGCCAGGCATACTCGCTGATCACCCGGATCGGCAACTGGTACGCCGCATCCGCCCCGCAATACAGATCCTGCGCAAACAGCTCGCGATCCTTCAGGTGCTCCAACACCCGCCCCAGCAGCGCCTCAAACTTTTCCGGCGCGAACGGCTTGTTCACCTTGCCCCAGTCGACAACATTGTGCGTCACCGCGTCATCCACGGTGAACTTGTCCTTGGGACTGCGCCCGGTGCGCGCCCCGGTCACGGCCACCAGCGCGCCATTGGCCGCCAGTTGCCCCTCGCCGCGCTTCAGCGACGTCTCCACCAGCTCCGCCACAGACAGGTTGGCATGCACTCGCGGTCCCGCCGCCAGCGCCTTGACAGACTCCACCACAGAAACTTCCGCCATCGAGAGAACTCCTTTTGCGTCTGGAAAGTTTAGAAATGACCTATGAACTATTGTGTCACCCGGACCGCATGGTGGAAAAGGGGGCCTGCCGCGGGGATCTGGGATTCTTTGGCCTCTGGCCTCACCGCGCCATCAGCACCAGCAGCCAGCCATTCAATCCGGCAATCACCACAGCGGTAAGCCAGGCCAGCGCCTTCAGCCAGCGGGCGTTGACGAACTCGCCCATAATCTTGCGGTTGCCGGTGAAGAGTACCAGCGGCACCACGGCAAAGCTCAGCTGCAGCGAGAGAATCACCTGGCTGAAAATCAGCAGCTTCTCGGTGCCCTGCTCGCCGGTGAACGCCACCACGATGATGGTGGGGATGATGGCCAGCGAGCGCGTAATCAGCCGCCGCAGCCACGGCGAAACCTTCAGGTGGATGAAGCCCTCCATCACCACCTGCCCGGCCAGCGTGCCGGTGATCGAAGAGTTCTGCCCCGATGCCAGCAGGGCGATGGCGAAGAGCGTGCTCGCAGCGGTCACGCCCAGCAGCGGGCTGAGCAGCTTGTAGGCGTCCTGGATGGCGGCCACGTCATACAGCCCACGACGATGGAAGACCGCGGCGGCGACGATCAGGATGGCGGCATTCACAAAGAGCGCCACCGTGAGCGCCAGCGCGGAGTCGATGTTGGCCATGCCGATGGCCTCGCGCTTGCCCGCCGGCGTGCGCTCGTACTTGCGGCTCTGCACAATCGAGGAGTGCAGGTAGAGGTTGTGCGGCATCACCGTCGCGCCCAGAATTCCGATGGCGATGTAGAGCATCTCCGGGTTGGTGACGATCGCGGCCGAGGGAATGAAGAGGTTATGCAGCACCGGCCAGTAGTCGGGGCGGGAGAGGAACATCTGCACGCCGAACATCCCCGCGATGGTGCCGATCAGCGCGATCACCAGCGCCTCAATGTAGCGGAAGCCCCAGCGCTGCATCAGGAGAATCAGCAGCACGTCGAGGCTGGTGATCAGCACGCCATAGAAGAGCGGAATGTGGAAGAGCAGGTTCAGGGCAATGGCCGAACCGATGACCTCGGCCAGATCGCAGGCGGCGATGGCGATCTCCGCGCCGATCCACAGCGCGTAGCTCACCCTGGGGCCGTAGCTCTGGTGGCACATCTGCGCCAGGTCGCGTTCAGTGGCAATGCCTAGCTTGAGCGAGAGGCTCTGGAGCAGAATCGCCATCAGGTTGGAGGCCATGATGACAAACAGCAGCGTGTAACCGAAGCGCGATCCGCCGGCAATGTCGGTGGCCCAGTTGCCGGGGTCCATGTAGCCCACCGAAATCAGGAATCCGGGACCGAGAAAGCCTAATAGCCGCCGCCAGTAGTGCGGCGAGCGGGAGATGCGCACCGTCGCATGAACCTCCGGCAGCGAGGGCACCTGGTGCTCTGGACCCGGCGCGAGGCCGGGGATTACCGGCAATATGGGTTCAGCAATTGTGCTCATACAAAACCAGTATGCCACAAGTTGTTAACTATAGTTAATATTTAATCTTAAATTTAATTACATGAGGATGCTGGGTGCCCCATCCTTTCAGCGTTTTGTGCTGAAAGGGTGGGAAACGACGATCATGATCCCTCCCATTGAGTTACAACATTCACGAGGTTTCCGGCCGCAGCCAGACCGCCTCGGCAGCCGGATGGCCCAAAATGGCAGTTCCCGCAGGCAGCTCAATCGAAACGGTTTGGTCGTAGTTCTTCCGAAGCAAGCGCAGGCTCTGGCCGGGGCCGATTCCATGGTGATGCAGAAACAGCAGCAGCTTGTGGTCGCGCTCGTGCAGGCTGACGACGACGTAGCGCTGGCCCTCGACGGCCTCCGACAACGGCGTCTCGCCGCGCTGCTTGCGCTGGGCCGGGCTCTCCGGCAGCACCTGGTTGCCGTGCGGACAGGCGCCGCCCTCGCCCAGCTTCTCCCTGAGTTTGGCTTCAAAGGCCGGCGAGACGGCGTGCTCCAGCCGCTCCGCCTCCTCGTGAATCTCGTGCCATTCCATGCCGAAGATCTCGCTCAACATACGCTCGATGAGGTGGTGGCGCAGGGCGGTGCGATAGGCGGTCTCGCGGCCGGTTGCGGTCAGCCGCACGATGCCCCTCCCGACCTCCACAAAGCCGTCGCGCTTCAGCCGTTTCAGCGCCATGGTCACCGCCGGCGGCGAAACTTCCAGCCAATGCGCCAGCAGGGCCGGGATCACCTCGCGCCCCTCGGCCTCGGCTTCGAGGATGGCCTTCAGGTAGTTCTCTTTGGAGACGTAGAGGGCGTCTTTCATGGCTGGACTCCCTGTGCGCCGGTAAAAACCGGCGAGGTGTAGTGAATGAAAGTTTCATACAGTGAAGGTTTAGCGAACCACACTGGCTCCGAGTCATGCGGAGTCGCTCGTGAGGGCGGCTTTGAAGCGTTGACAGGGGAAGGTGCGGGCCGGGTATTCAGCCGCGAAAAACATATCCTCCGGGACGCCGACGCCGTAAGGAGAGGCGGAAGGCAGCATCGTGTGCGCCGATATTGCGAGGCGCTTACGAGTCCCGCGTGGTCACAGACCCCGCGCACGTATCGAAACACCTCGCACGGGAACCGGGAGGTCCCGCGCTCTCCCAGAGCAGAACCCGCCCTGGGACGCATCGGGAAGTCTAAGGACACACGCCGATGATGAACGAACGCGGGAAGTCGGACAGACCTGTAGTACCTATGAAGTTCCCGAACAAGGCTGGGCAACCGGCGGCGGAGGGGATGGAGGGAAGAGGTTTGACCAAGGGAAATCCGCAACAGCAAAACGCGTCCCGGACTCTGTGCCGGAGCAACGCGCCCAGTGCGCTGGAGCGGGTACGTCAAGCAGCAAGCAAGGATAAGGAGATGCGGTTTACCGCGCTCTTTCACCACATCTATGCACCGGAGGCGTTGCGCACGGCCTATCTCAGTTTGAAGCGAGAAGCCGCGCCCGGCGTGGACGGTGAGACGTGGCGGCACTACGGCGAGGCGCTTGAGGATAACCTCCAGTACCTCTCCCATAGGCTGAAGCAAGGAGCGTACCGGGCCAAGCCGGTGCGTAGGGTGTACATCCCCAAGGCCGACGGGCGGTTGCGACCGCTCGGAGTTACTGCGCTGGAGGATAAAATCGTTCAGCGCGCGGCGGTCGAGGTGATGAACGCTATCTACGAAACGGACTTCCTCGGATTTTCGTATGGGTTCCGTCCGAAGCGAAGCCAGCATAATGCGCTGGATGCGCTGTACACGGGACTGTTGACGAAGAAGGTGAACTGGGTGCTTGATCTGGACATACGCGGCTTCTTCGATGCGATTTCGCACGAATGGCTTGTCAAGTTCATCGAGCATCGCATCGCGGACCAGCGCGTCGTGCGACTCATCCAGAAATGGTTGAACGCGGGCGTGCTGGAGGATGGGAAACGAATACGCATGGAGGAAGGGACGCCTCAGGGCGGCAGTGCATCGCCACTGCTGGCGAACATCTATCTCCATTACGCGTTCGATCTGTGGGCTCAGGCATGGCGTCGAAAGCAGGCGCACGGCGATGTGATCGTCGTGCGATACGCGGACGACATCGTGGTTGGTTTCCAGAGTGAAGCGGATGCCAAGCAGTTTCTGGCAGAACTCACCGAGCGGTTTCGGAAGTTCAGCCTGGAACTGCATCCCGACAAAACGCGGCTTCTGGAGTTCGGATCGTTCGCGGTCCGAAACCGAAAGCGGCGCGGAGTAGGGAAGCCGGAGACGTTCGACTTTCTCGGCTTCACGCATATCTGTGGGAAGAAGAGAAGCAACGGGTACTTCACGGTAATGCGGCAGACGATTCGCAAGAGGCAGCAAGCGAAGTTGAACGCGGTGAAAGCCGAGTTGCGACGACGAATGCACGCTCCCATCCAAGACACAGGCAAGTGGTTGCGGTCGGTGGTGAGTGGACACATCCGCTATTACGGAGTGCCCATGAACGGCCACGCGCTGAGTTCGTTCCGATTCAAGGTAGGCTGGCTCTGGCATCGGGCGCTGTCGCGCCGCAGCCAAAACGGCCGAGTACCTTGGGATCGGATGCTGCGCTTGATCGACCACTGGCTTCCTCCTGTGCGCGTGTATCACCCTTTTCCTCTGCGCCGTATGGGCGTCATTACCTGAGGTAGGAGCCGGATGCGGGAAATCCGCCAGTCCGGATCTGTGCGGGGGGTACGGAGAAATCCGTATCCCTACCGCGACTCAAACTATACGCTGGAAGAGCGCACGTCCGCCGAAGCCAGGGCGCGCCAACCAGTGGCAACAGCAAGCCGCGCCTTCGAGCCGGAGGTTCCCGCCGTGCTCGGATAGAATGGGTTACAACATGATTACCGAGGCAATTCGGAGTGATTGGACAGGGCGGGTCGTAGACGGGAGATTCACCCTCCTGCAATGGCTGGGCGGCTCCGAATTGGGTGCTGTCTTCCTCACGGAACTACCGGGAGATGGATCGCGGAAGGCCGCCATCAAGCTCATTCCCGCGGATGCCGCCGACGCGGAAGCCCGCTTTGCTGGCTGGACGGCTGCATCTACCCTCTCGCATCCCCACCTGATGCGCCTTTATCACTGCGGGCGCTGCCAGATCGGCGCGGTCCCGCTGCTCTATGCGGTGACGGAATATGCCGAGGAAATCCTGTCACAGATTCTTCTGGAGAGGCCGCTGACGCCCGCCGAGGCCGGAGAGATGCTCGACCCGGTCCTCGATGCGCTTGCCTATCTTCACGGAAAGGGCTTCGTGCATGGCCGCATCAAGCCATCGGAGATCATGGCCGTCAATGATCAATTGAAACTCTCTTGTGACGATCTTCTTGTCGCGGGCGAGCCGGGCAAACGCATGTTGGCGCCGGGAGTCCATGTTGCGCCGGAAGCCGCCTCGGGAATGGTCACTCCGGCCGCCGACCTCTGGTCGCTCGGCGTCACCCTGGTCGAAGCCCTGACCCAGCACCCTCCGGTTTGGGAGAGAGCGACGCAAGGGGAGCCGGTTGTGCCCCAGTCCATTCCACAACCCTTCGCCGGCATTGCGCGGGAGTGCCTGCGCACCGATCCCGAGCGCCGATGCACTCTCGGCGGCGTGAAGGCTCGTCTCGAAACCGCCCGGACCGGCAAGACCGGCAGAACGGCGCTTGCCAAACTTCGCGGGCCGGCAATCGTTGGCGCGGCGCTCGTCCTGCTTGTGGCCGTCGCAGTGCTGTTGCTGCGCTCTCACCCGGCTGAGCAGTCGCCGTCAGCCGTGGAAGAGCAGCCCGCGCCCGCGATGACCGCGCTCCCGCCGCAATCCCCGGCTCCAGGAACTCAAAGCTCCAAAGCTGCGATGGTGATGGGTGATGTAGCTGAGCGAGTTCTGCCCGACGTACCCGAAAATGTGCGTGAAACCATTCACGGCAAAATCCAGGTGAGCATACGGGTCACGGTCGATGCAGGCGGCAATGTTTCAAATGCGGCGGTGGACTCACCGGGACCGAGCAAGTACTTCGCCAAAGCAGCCCTGCAAGCGGCGCAGCAGTGGAGATTCAAGCCCGCGCAAGTGAATGGTCAGGCGGTCTCCAGCGTGTGGGTTCTGCGCTTTGAGTTTGGAAAGACCGCAACCGAGGTTACGCCCGTCGAAGTTACTCCTTAGGCGCAGGGAGAAGATCGATCGCAGAGCGCACAGTCCTCGATGGGACAATTTCTCGCCGCCCGAATGCACTACCATGGTTTCCATGCACGTTCTTTCCGCAGCCGAGATGCAGACCTGCGACCGCTTGACGACGGAGCGGTTTGGAGTGCCGTCGATTGATCTGATGCGTGCGGCTTCGGCGGCGGTGGCTGCCTTTGCGCGCCGGCAATTTCCACTGGTGAGGCGGGTGACGGTTGTTTGCGGCTGCGGCAACAACGGCGGCGACGGCATGATGGCCGCGCGGCTGCTGGCCTCGGCCGGCCTGGAGGTGACCACGCTGCTGCTGGGCGCGCGCGACAGCCTCGCCGGCGACGCGGCCGTTGCCTGGCGCGAACTCACCAGCCCGGCGCACGGGCTGATCCACATCATCGAGACGCCGGAAGACCTTGCCGGACACAAAGCCGCGCTTGAAGCCGATCTGATTCTGGATGCCGTGGTGGGTACCGGCTTCAAGCCGCCGCTGAAAGGCCTCGCCGCCGCCGCACTCGAATGGCTGAAGGCCAGCAAGGCGCCAATTCTTGCCGTCGATCTTCCCTCCGGCTGGCCGGCCGACGCGACCACAGCGACCGTTGCCGGTCCCGTCTGGCCCGCCGATGCCGTGATCACCTTTACCGCGCCCAAGCCGGCGCACGTTTTTGGCCAGTTGACGCGGCGCTGGTCACAACCCATAGTCGTGGCGCCTATCGGCTCGCCTGAGGAGGCAATGGTCTCCGCGCTGGGGCTGCACTGGACCGGCTCGGCGCTGGCGCTCACGCAGACGCGGCGTACGTCGGCGGCCAACAAGGGCAACTATGGGCATGTGCTGATCATTGGAGGCTCAGTCGGCAAGTCCGGCGCGCCGGCGATGGCGTCCCTGGCGGCGCTCAGGGCCGGAGCCGGCCTGGTGACGGCGGCTGTTCCCGCCCCGGTGCTACCGCTGGTGGCGGCCATTGCGCCGGAGTTGATGACCTTTCCGCTGGCCGCAAGCCTCGCGGGCTGCATCTCGGCGGAGAACCTGGCCCCGGAAGTGCTGGCGGCGCTCACCGCGGGAATGACGGTGCTGGCGATTGGCCCCGGTCTGGGCAAGGATCCGGAGACAGTCAAATTCACAACCGGCCTGCTCTCGGCTACTAAAATGCCAGCCGTGATCGACGCGGACGCGCTCAACATTCTGGCGGCCAAGCCGGTGCTGCTGGCGAAGCTCGCCAAAGGGCGCACGCTGGTGCTGACACCGCATCCGGGCGAGATGGCGCGGCTGGCGGGCATCACCACTGCCGAGGTGCAGGCCAACCGGCTGGAGGTGGCGCGCAACTTCGCCCAGCGCACCCGCGTCACGCTGGTGCTCAAGGGCGCGCGCACGCTCGTCGCCCACCCCGATGGTCGCGTGGCCATCAACTCTACGGGCAATCCCGGCATGGCCAAGGGCGGCAGCGGCGATCTGCTCACCGGGCTGATCGCCGGCTTGCTGGCGCAGTATCCCGCGGATGCGGCGCGGGCGGTGGAGGCGGCGGTTTATCTCCACGGGCTGGCCGCCGACCTGGCGGTGCGCGCGGCGGACGAGCACACGCTGCTGGCCACGGACAGCCTGGGGCAGCTTGCGCGGGCCTTTCGCTTTTGCGCGAATGGTCCCAACGGTTATCTTTGGTTGCAGGGGCTGCCGGCGGATACCGTGCCGGCCGCAGCTCTTCACGAGGCCACACGATGATTCCCGACACACCCACTGCCGCCAGCCGCACGCACGAGTTCACCACTGAGAGCGGCGCGGAAACCATCGAGGCAGGCCGCAAGCTGGCCCAACTGCTGACGCCGCCACAGTTGCTGATTCTGAGCGGCGATCTGGGCACCGGCAAGACGACGCTGGTGAAAGGGATTGCCGAGGCTCTGGACGCCGCCGAAGCGGACGAGGTGACCAGCCCGACCTTTACCTTGATTCACGAGTACGACGGCGCGCGCGAAGGCAAGCCGGTGAAGCTCTTCCACCTGGACGTCTACCGGCTGGAAGGCGAGCGGCAGTTAGAAACTCTGGGCCTGGATGAGTTACTAACTCCCGACGCTCTGGTGCTGGTGGAGTGGGGCGAGAAGTTCAAGAGCATCCGCAAGAAAGCTACTGGCGAGATCGTCATTGCATCAACAGGCGGCGATGCGCGCAAGATCACCGTGACACTGAAGGAATAGGCCTCTACCGCGTATCTTCCAATGCAGTGCTCGCTGGATCAGGTTCTACTCAGTCTTTAACATACCCACTATCCCACTCGCCGCGCTCGCGCAATGCGGCGATCTCCTGGCGAGCCATCTGCTGGGCGCGCACGTAGTCCGGCTTGACCACGCGGTTCAGCGGCATCTGGCCGGCTTCGAGAATGATCCAATGGCGTGGGCGCATATAGGAGGGCAAGGCGCGCGCGTGCCGATCCAGTTCCTGCCGGCTCACTTCAACTTCGGGTCTCTTCTCCACCACGGCCACGACAGCTTCAGAGACGACCTCATGCGGCACGCCGACGACGACACAGTTAGCCACCTTTTCCGCCAGCGTGCAGATATGCTGTTCCACATCGCCGGGGAAGATCTGGTAGCCCATCGACTTGATCACCCACTTCTCCCGGCCGGTCAAATGCAGGCCCACGGCGTCTTTGTAGCCAAGGTCGCCGGTGTATAAAAAGCCGTCGCGCGAGATCGCATTGGCGGTAGCTTCCGGATCGTTGACATAGCCAAGAAAGGTCTGCGGCCCGCGAAAACAGATGTGCCCAATCTCGCCCGGCGTCAGCTCATCGCCGGCGTGGCCATCGGCACGCATGGGTTGGCGGATGGTGCAAGGATAGATCGGCATGGCCTGACCCAATCCCGCGCCAAGCCCGGCGAGAATTGTCTCGTGATCGTCCGCGCTTGCCTGCACATAGGTGCAGAAACCGGCGGCTTCGGTCAGCCCCAGCCCGCTGCCGATCACCGGCGCCATGGCGGCAAGCCGTTCCACGAAGGGCCGCGAGACGGAATTTCCCCCGTATGCGGCA
>Ga0302267_10005137_pt1 | contig 13941 bp, 9 predicted proteins | sample III_Bog_E1_3_FD_194555 | JGI IMG/M metagenome (GOLD analysis project Ga0302267, IMG submission 194555) | Peat permafrost microbial communities from Stordalen Mire near Abisko, Sweden - III_Bog_E1_3 | ecosystem: Environmental > Terrestrial > Soil > Wetlands > Peat | place: Sweden: Abisko... | reverse complement strand
AGGCGTTGCCCAGCTCGAAGCCGCCCACGTAGAACTCAAAGCGCTCCACCCAATCCGGCTCGTCCGGCTTCTGCTTCGACAGCGGCGAGACGGCAAAGGGATAGTCGTAGATGATCGTCGGCTGAATGAGGTGACCGAGAGTTGGCTCTTCGCCGATAAGCTCGAAAAGAGCAGCAATTGATTTACCTATTGGCGCGCCATTGTCGAGCCCAACTGCAATCTCTATGAGGCCTCTTAGCGCCCCGGACACAAATCTCCCGAGTAAAAATTTCGTAGTTGATCGGTAGAAAACTTCGACCCATTTCATTGGCGGTTCAACGCTGAGCAAAGCAGAGATCTCCGAATCGTTCGCTAGACAGTGCACCGCTGAATGAATCAAGCCTTTGAAGACGGACGTATCGATCCAAGCATCGTCAGTTGGCAACGGCCCAAACTCTTTCGGCCACCACTTGATGATGGCATCGCGCATGGATAGCTTGGTCCAGTTCTCGGGGGCGAGGTCGATCTCCACGTCGTTGAACGTCGTCTTCGTCGAGCCGTTGACCTCTTGCGCGACGTGGGCGATGAGTTTTGGCGTCAGGTCCATCAGGTCGTGGTAGTTGCTGTAGGCCTGGTAGAACTCCAGCATGGTGAACTCGGGGTTGTGGCTGGTGTCGATGCCCTCGTTGCGGAAGTTGCGGTTGATCTCATACACCCGGTCCATGCCGCCGACGACCAGCCGCTTCAGGTACAGCTCCGGCGCGATGCGCAGCTTCAGGTCGAGATCGAGCGTGTTGTGGTGGGTCTCAAAGGGCCGCGCCGCCGCTCCGCCGACCACCGGATGCAGCATCGGCGTCTCCACCTCCAGATACCCGCGAGAGTCGAAGAAGCTGCGCAGAGAGCGCAGGATGTGGGCGCGCTTCTCGAAGACGGTACGGACATCGGGGTTGACGAAGAGGTCGAGCGAGCGCTGGCGGTAGCGCAACTCGGTGTCTTCGAGGCCGTGGAACTTGTCGGGCAGGGCGAGCATCGCCTTGGCGAGGAAGGTGAGAGTCGTGACGTGAACCGTTAGCTCGCCGGTGCGGGTGCGCATCATGAAGCCGCGCGCGCCGATGTGGTCGCCGAGGTCGAGCAGTTTGTAGAGCGCGAAGGAGTCTTCGCCGACGTCGTCCTTGCGGACGTAGATCTGCATGCGCTGGCCCGCCTGTTGGAGCTGCGCGAAGCCTGCCTTGCCTTGCACGCGGATCGCCATAATGCGTCCGGCGAGGGAGACTTCGATCTTCTTGCCCGCTTCGAGATCGGCGGTGAACTGCTCGGGGGAGATCGCGTCGTAGGCGGCGCGCAGCTCGGGAACCGTGTGCGTGGCGGCGAAGCTGTTGGGGTAGGTGGCCTCGGCGTAGCTCAGACCGCCCTTCTGGCCCAGCGCGGCAATCTGCTTGAGCTTGTCGCGGCGCAGGTTGTAAAGATCTTCTTCGAATTGCGATTCGTACACGGGGTTTTTCCTTCGCTTGAATGACTCTGAACTACCAGTATATCGAGGCTGTGCCGCTGGTGCCCTCGGCGTGGTGTAATGAGGGTGAGATGGTCGACGAATCCAACCAGAAACCGAGCAAGAAAAACAGCGGGTTGAAGGACTATGTGAGGGCCGAGCAGTTGGTGATGCTCGCGCTGGCGATTCCCTCGGGATGCGTGGTCGGGCTGCTAGTCGGTTCGTGGCTGGATAGCCACTTCCATCAGCATTGGATCGGCGTTGTCGGCATTATTCTGGGAGCGGTTGGCGGATTTGTGCAGATTTTTACCGTCGCGGCGCGGTACATGAAGGACAAGCGATGAACTCGACTGGATCTAACTCGATGAACGAAAGCAGTTTACTCGGTCTGGAGAACTTCTCCGACGAGGACTTTCGGCGCACCATCTGGAGCGCGCTACGGCTGATCGGCATTGCGGTGGCGATTGGCCTGCCGCTGCTGTGGTGGAAGCTGGGCTGGGCGAGCGCGGCGTTGTTTGGCGTCGGCGCGCTGATCTCCGGCTCCAGCCTCTTCGAGTGGCTGCGCCTGATGACCGCTGTAATCTCGCGCATGGACAAGGGCGGAGAGGGCTCGGCGCCGGTTCGCCCGCTGGGTTCGGTGCTGATTATCTTCTTCCTGCGCTTGGCAATTGCAGTGCTGCTGCTATATGGTAGCCTTAGATTTCTTCATGGATCGGTCTTCGCTCTGATCGCTGGTCTTGCGCTCGGAATTCTTGCCCTCTCCTTTGAAGGGATACGTCTGCTGAAGAGTTGGACCGTGTGATTGCTGGAGCGATGTAGAACGTTATGCCGACACAGTTACTGTTTACGCGAATTCTGAACGCCCACTTTGCTGCCCCTGTGGACGCGTTGCTGCGAACTTTGCACGTCCATCCGACCTATCCCGAAGCGCCGATTACCAACGCGTTTGCGATGGAGTTGCTGGTGTTTTGCGGGTTGCTGCTCTACTTTGTGGTGGTTCGCCTGTCGCTACAGGTGGAGAAGCCGACGACGGTGCAGAACTTCGCCGAGATGACCCACGAGTTCGTCTCCGGTCAGGCCGAATCGATCATTGGCCATGGGTATCAGCGTTTTCTGAGCTATCTGACAGTTCTGGGCATGTTTATCCTGCTCAGCAATCTGATGGGACTGGTTCCGGGACTGGCTTCGCCGACCGCAGACGCCGTTGTGCCGCTGGGATTTGCGATCCTCACCTTCCTGTACTACCACTATCACGGCATTCGCGTGAACGGTTGGCGATACGTCAAGCAGTTCCTGGGGCCGGTGTGGTGGCTGTCGTGGCTTCTGCTGCCGATTGAGATTATCTCGCATCTGGCGCGCATGCTCTCGCTCACGGTCCGTCTTTACGCCAACATGCTGGCGGGTGGATTGGTGACGCTGGCCTTCTTCTCGCTGATCCCGGTGTTCGTCCCGATTCCGTTTATGATTCTGCATCTGCTGGTTGCACTGGTACAGGCATTCGTCTTCATGGCGCTGGCGATGAGCTATCTGTCGCTATCGACGTCGCACGATCACTAGGGAGACTCTGCACAAGTCTCTAATATTCCCTCGGGGGCTAAATCCCCGTTGAAAATAGATGGTTTACGGCGGGACTAAAGTCCCGCCCTTTCAAGATAGAGACTTGTGCAGAGCTTTCTTTTAGACTTTGACTTCTCCGCGGAGGATCTCTTCCTCTCTGCGGTGCGCAGCATCGCCGTTCAGCGTGAGGGGGCCAGCTCGGTGAGCCTCAACCACCCACTGGCGGCGTACTTTGGGAGAATGGAGTAAACAATGCGTACACTGCAATATATCTTTATGACGTTGTCTGCGCTGCTGTTGGCAACGCCGGCGTTTGCCCAGGGAAGCGGCGATGCAGCCAGCATCTACGCGCCACTGGCCGCCGGAATCGGCATGGGAATCGCATCAGGTCTGTGCGGCATCGGCCAGGGCAAGGCGATCGCATCGTCCTCGGAGGCCGTCGCGCGCAACCCCGGCGCACGCCCTGCAATCTTCCTCTTCCTGATGCTTGGCTTGGCCTTCATCGAGTCGCTGGCTCTGTTTACCTTCGTCATCATCTACCTCTTCGTGAAGTAAGCGACGAGTTGATTTCTGTAACGAGAGAGCCTCCCTTGTGGAGGCTCTTTTTCATTGCGGCGTGACTGGTGTGCGCCGGATTTGTCGGCTTGTTGCGGAGTTGATAGACTTTGCACGCTGCTGTTTCCTGCGATTGACGGGGCTGGCGCAAGGGAGAGTGTGGGATGTGTGAGCATTTTTTGACTAGCCGGCGGAGTGTTCTGGCCGGGATGACGGCAGTGGTTGGAGGACTCACACTGGGCCGCAGCGCGCTGGGAGCGCTGATCCCGCAGCAGAGCAAGATGGATGATTTTGTGACCGGAAACTCTGGCAAATCCGGTAAGCTGGTGCCGTTTCCGATGACGCAGGTGCGTCTTCTGGACGGAGCCTTTCAGGTGCAGGCGGAGATCAATCAGAGGTATCTCGACTCGCTGACGACGGATCGCCTGCTGCACAGCTTTCGCATGACCAGCGGGATCGCCTCGTCTGCGACGCCCTACGGCGGTTGGGAGAGGCCGGACTGCAATCTGCGCGGACACTTCAACGGCGGGCACTACCTCTCTGCCGTGGCGTTGGCCTACGCCAGCGCGGGCAACGATACGCTGCGCAAGCGCGGCGATGTGATGGTGTCCGAGATGGCGCGCTGCCAGAAGGCCAACGGCAATGGCTATCTGGGCGCGTTCGCTGCGGGCCACTTCGATGCGTTGGCTCACGAGGCAAAGCAGTGGGACGGCCATGATGTCTGGGCGCCGTTCTACACGCTGCACAAGATTATGGCTGGGCTGGTCGATATGTACGTCCACACCGGCAACGAGCAGGCGCTTGAGACCGCCGAGGGCATTGCTGGCTGGACTCGCAAGTTCTTCGAGAATATTGGCGACGATCAGCGCCAGTTCATGCTGCGCACCGAGTACGGCGGCATGAACGAGGTTCTGGTCAACCTCTATGGGCTGACCGGCAAGCAGCAGCATCTGGACACGGCGCGACTCTTCGAGCAGCCGGTCTTTCTGAATGCGCTAGCCGGACATCGCGACGAGATGAAGAATCTGCATGCCAATACGCATGTTCCCAAGGTGATCGGCGCGGCGCGGATGTACGAGTTGACGGGCGAGGCGCGCTATCGCGACATTGCGCAGTATTTCCTGGACGAGGTGCTGACCGAGCGCAACTACGCGATCGGCAATACCAGCGTGGGCGAGTTCTGGCGCAACGATCCGGGCGATCTGCGGGGTAGCCTGAAGTATCACAACGCCGAGTGCTGCGTGGCCTACAACCTGATGAAGCTGGATCGCCACTTGCTCTCGTGGACCGGCGAGGCGCGCTGGATGGATGCCTACGAGCGCAGTCTGTGGAACTGCCGCATGGGGACGCAGAACGCGCAGGGATTGAAGCAGTACTTCTTCCCGCTGGCGGCGGGCTACTGGCGGCATGTCCACTCGGCAGAGAACTCGTTCTGGTGCTGCACGGGGACGGGCGCGGAGGAGTTCGCCAAGTTCAACGATACGGTGTTTTTTCACGACGCCAATAACGTGTGGGTCAATCAGTTCATCTCGTCTGAGTTGGACTGGAAGGAAGAGAAGTTCGGCCTGCGGCAGGAGACCTCGTTTCCGAGCGAGCAGGGAACGACGCTGCGCGTCAAGGTCGCTGCGCCCCAGCGGCGAACGATCAACCTGCGCATTCCGGGCTGGGTTGCGGCGGGCGGATCGGTGCGCATCAATGGGCGCGAACTGGAGGCCTTCGCGCAGCCGGGAAGCTATCTATCGCTGACGCGCGAGTGGCGGGATGGCGACAAGATTGAGCTGAAGCTGCCGATGCAACTCAGCAGCGAGCCTCTGCTGGGCGATTCCACGCTGCGCGCCGCGCTGTATGGGCCGCTGGTGTTGGCGGCGGATCTGGGCGCAGGGCCGAAGGATGGGCCGCTGAAGATCGGCGGATACGACTCCTGCCCGAAGGACAAGGATCTTGGCCCGGCAGGAGCGACTCCGATTGCGCCGGAGGGAGACGTTGCGCAGTGGATCGAGGTGGCTTCGGCCAAGGATCTGGCCTTCAAGTCGACCGCGAAGGAGGCTCCTCCGGTGAAGCCGCTCTTCTCGATTACGGACGAGAAGTACGCAGTCTATTGGGGAACGGAGAAGAAGGCTTGAGCGCAGACGTTGCGGGAGACGGCCCTCGCGGTTCGATCAAAACGATCAGCAGCCGCGAGGTCTATCGCAACCACTGGACGCGGGTGCGCGAGGATGTGATCGAGCGCGCCAACGGCCAGCGCGGCATCTACGGCGTGGTGGATAAGGACCCGGCCTGCATCGTGATTCCGCTGGAATCGACCGCGGAGGGCGAGTTTATCTATCTGGTGGAGCAGTTTCGCTACACCGTTGGGGCGCGCCATGTGGAGCTGCCGCAGGGCGGTTGGGAGACCGCCGAGGTCGTGCCCGAAGAACTGGCGCGCGGCGAACTGCGCGAGGAGACTGGTCTGCGCGCCGAACGCATGACGCTGCTGACCACGCTACAGATCGCTTATGGCGTTATGAATCAAAGGCAGCACGTCTTCCTCGCCGAGGGGCTGACGCAGGGCGAGGCTGAGCGAGAGGCCGAGGAGTGCGACATCGAGGTGCGGCGAGTCAGCGTGGCCGAGTTCGAGACGATGATTCTGGACGGAACGCTGGTCGATAACTGCTCGGTGGCGGCGTGGGGCGTCTATCGCCTGTGGCGCGAGCGGTGTGGGCGATAGTCGCTGCGATTGCGCCGTGAAGAGAGAAAAGGCTTAACACGGATGACGCGGATAGAGGCACGAATCAAGGCGGATAAGGCTCGGTCGGGACGCGATCAAGGGTAGAGCAGATACTTGGTGCGCTGTTGTTTGAACTGCTCCAGCGCGGCGGCCCACGCGGCGGCAATCAAGCGCGGATCGTCGCCGCGGGCTAGGGCGGCCATCGTCTCGGAGTTGGCGACCAGCGGGGCGGCCTTGTCCAGCTTGAACTGCGTGGGATAGAGGTGGCGCAGGGCGGAGAGAATCTCAATGCCCAGCTCGGGCGAGTCGAGCTGCTGGCGGTCGGTCACGGTGAGGCGAACGCCCTCGATCATCTGGCTGTGATAGGGATAGTGATTCGCGTCTTCGGCGACGGCGAAGTGTGTTGCTGCGAAGACGACGCCGGGAATCTTGCGTGCGGTGAGATACGCGGCGACGGCCTTGCCATCGAACCACGCAGGAGTTGCGGGCGAGTCTTTGCTGGCGGGAGTTGCGCCTGCGCCGAAGATCTCAAAGGGCGTTGCGGTTCCTCGGCCTACCGAGACGTTGGTGAAGTCCATCATGCCCAGCGCGGGGTAGAGCGTGGCTTCGTTGGTGCTGCGCAGGTTCGGCGAGGGATTGATCCACGGTACGCCGGTCTGGTCGAAGAACTCGTCGCGGTGCCAGTTCTGCATGGGGACGACGACTAGGCCGTCCTCCTCGTAAAAGGGGGGATAGCCTGTGGCCGATTGCAGTGGGATATACTCGCGAAACGGTAGTGGCACACCATTGACATAGCATCCGTTCATAATTCCGACTCCCATGTAGGCTGCCAGTTCGCCGAGCGTCATGCCGTGGCGCAGCGGCAGGGGCGTGGCGTTGACGTATGAGTCCCGCTCCAAGTCCGAGACGGCCCCTTGTACCGCATTGCCGCCGATCAAATTCGGACGATCCAGCACAATTATCTTGTAGTTGTATGCAGAACGTGCACACCCAGTCGCTTCGAGGAAGTAGTGGAGGACGGTCTCGTAGGTGTAGAAGCGGACTCCCGCGTCTTGCAGGTCAATGACGACGGCGTCGAGGTCGCGCAGGTCTTCGGGCTTGGGCTTGCGGTCGGCGTCCTTGGCTCCGTAGAGGCTGATGACCTTGAGACCGGTTGTGGCGTCGATCTCCTGGCCGATGTTGGTGGAGTCCTTGGCACCGAAGATGCCGTGTTCGGGGGAGAAGAGCTTGGTTAGCTCGACGCCATCGCCGATGCTGTTCAGGATGTCGATGGTGCGACGGCCCTGTGCGTCGAGGCCGGTCTGGTTGGTCAGCAGGCCAATGCGGAGATGGCCTCCGTTACGCGCAGCCGCTTCTTTGAGCGCGGCGAAGTTGGTGGCTTCGAGGACGTCGATGCCGGTTAGGGTGTGGGGCTGTGGCACTGTGGGAGAAGCAGATTCCTCCGCTGCGCTGCGGAATGACAAGCCATGGGGTGTCATGACAATGCCAGAGGAGGGCAATCCAAGTTCCAGCGCCTGGGCGGCGGCAGTGGCCACCTGGCCGCGCAGGGCGGAGATGGGCGGATTGCCGCGCGGGTGAATGGCATTGGCGAGCAGGATAACGTAGCTGTCGCTGGCGGGGTCGAGCCAGAGGCTTGTGCCGGTGAAGCCGGTGTGGCCGAAGCTGGCGGGAACTCCTGCCCCGGCGGTTGGAAAGACCGTGCCGCGGGGGCGGGAGAAGGCCGAGTTGATGTCCCAGCCGAGGCCGCGTTGGGCTACGCCGGTGGTGGTTTTGCCATCCTGCGTAAAGATGGTTGCGCCGCTCTGGGCTGTCTTCGGCTGCTGGGGCGTGGTCATCAGTGCGAGCGTCTCGCGCTTGAGGGGGAAGTTGCTGGGGCGACCGGCGAGGCGGTCGAGCAGAGCCTGGGCGAAGAGGGCGGTGTCGGCGGCGGTGGAGAAGACTCCCGCGTGGCCCGCCACGCCGCCCATGCGCCGCGTTGTGGGATCGTGGACTGTGCCGCGCAGGAGATGGTCGAAGTCGGGATTGGTCTCGACGGTGCCTTGGTCGTCGTGGGCAGTGGGTGCGGTCTTCGGAACCCAGATGGAGATATTCCAATCCCGAGCGGTGGCTGGTAGCCAGACGCATTCCTCAAGAGAGTTGACGGGCCTTATCTTTGCTGGCTGGAAGAAGTTTCCGGTGAGGACGCGGGTGTCTCCGCAGGCTTTGTCTATCGCCAGATAGCGGGTGCGCGTCATCTGGAGCGGCTCGAATATGTGGTGTTGCGCATAGGTATCGAGCCTCTCGCCGCTGAGTTTTTCTACCAGCGCGCCGAGGACGATGTAGTTGATGTCGGAGTACTCGAAGTGGGTGCCGGGGGCGGTGGTGAGCGGGGCGTTCATCGCGCGACGGATGCCCTCGTCCTTGTCCGGTTTGGCGAGGCCCCATGCGTCCTTGAGGTCTACGTCGGGCGGCAGGCCGGAGTAGTGGGTGAGCAGTTCGCGGATGGTTACGGACTGCTTGCCGTTGGTGGCGAAGTCGGGGAGATATTTGGCTACGGGGGCGTCTAGGTTGAGCTTGCCCGCCTCGTATAGTTGCATGATGGCGGTCGCCGTCACCAACACCTTGGTCGTCGAGGCCATGTCGAAGATGGTGTCGGTGGTCATCGGTTCGGCGGGGGAGGGTTTGCCGTCGAGGCCAGGTTCGCCGGCGAGTTTGCGTACGCCATAGGCCTGCTCGAAGACAACCTTGCCGCCGTGGCCGATGACGACGACTGCGCCGGGGAGTTTATGTTGCGCGATGGCTGTGTTGATGGCGGCGGAGACGGCGGAGAAGTCTGGGGCGGTTGCGTTGGCTGGAAATGGTGATGAGGAATGCGCTAGTGCGGGCTGTGATGCGGGAGAAGCAGATCCCTCCGCTGCGCTGCGGGATGACAACAAGAAAGGCACGGACAGTGACAACCAGAGAGGCGTGGACAAGGTCAAAAGCAATGCTGCTGCGACGGCGGCCTTGCGCGCTCGGCTGCGGAAGATCACGGAGGCCAGCGAGCCGACGGCGAAGGTGACCAGCGCGCCGATCAGGACGTACCACGTCCACGCGACCTTCGGCACCTTTACTCCTGCCAGATACACCGTCGATTTTTGCAGCCACAGCGCTATGTTCAGCGCGAAGCCGGTAATCATGCCCACGATGGCTCCTCCTTGGGTTGCGTACTTGGTCAGCGTTCCCAGCAAAAATACTCCCAGCAGGCATCCGTAGGCTACCGAGGCGATGGAGAGGCCGATCTCGACGACGTTGCCCTTGCCTCCTGTGTGCACCGCGTAGACGGCGACGGCGAAGAGGACGAGCGCCCAGAGCACGGTGCTGGCGCGAGAGACGAGGATGCGCTCACGGTCGTTGGCCTGCGGACGCCAGCCCATGTAGAAGTCGACGACGGTGGTGGATGAGAGCGAGTTGAGCGCGGCGCTGAGGTTCGACATGGCGGCGGCAAGGATTGCGGCGATCAGCAGGCCCGCGATGCCGGTCGGCATCTCGTACACGATGAAGGCGGGAAAGATGCGATTCCCGTTCCCTCCGCCAATCTGCGCAAGTGCTGCCGGGTGCATTCCGTAGAAGACGAAAAGGCCTGCGCCGATCAGAAGGAAGAGAGCGAACTGGATGAAGATGACCACTCCGCTGGAGAGTAGAGCGAGACGCGATTCGCTGAGGTTGCGCGCGGCCAGCATTCGCTGCACCATCAGTTGATCCGTGCCGTGCGAGGCCATTGTCAGGAAAGTTCCGCCCAAGACTCCGGCCCAGAAGGTGTAGGTCGTGGTCAGATTCATCGCGAAGTTCAGCATGTGGAACTTGCCCGCCGCCGCGCCGACCGCATGAATCGTTACCCAGCCGCCGGGGACGTGCGCGCCGAGCGACCAGATGGCTACCAGCGTTCCGCCGATGTAGATCGCCATTTGAACGACGTCGGTCCAGATGACGGCGGCCATTCCGCCCTCGAAGGTGTAGAGCAGCGTGAGCGCGGAGATGATGGCGATGGAGAGAACGTCTCCCGTGCCAATCGCGATGCCGACGACGATGGAGACGGCGAAGACGCGGACACCCTCGGCCGCCGCGCGGGTCAGCAGAAAGAGTCCGGCGGTGACCTTGTGCAGGGTGTGGCCGAAGCGGCGGTCGATGAGTTGGTAGGCCGTCATCATCTCGCCCTGAAAGTACTTTGGCAGGAAGAGCGCGGCGACGACGACGCGTCCGCACATGTAGCCGAGAACGATCTGGAGGAAGCCGAAGTCTCCCGCGAAGGCCAGCCCGGGAGTGCCGATGATGGTCAGCGTCGAGGTCTCCGCCGAGACGATTGAAAGCCCGATGGCCCACCAGGGAATCGTCTTATTGGCCAAGAAGTAGCCGCGCAGGGAGCGATCCTGCGCCGCCGCCCCCTTGGCCGCGCGATGACGGCTGAAGCGCAAGCCGAAGAGCGTGATCGCGACAAGATATAGTCCAACGACGACGAGATCGAAGAGATGCAAGTGAAGAGACATTGCCTCTGAGTATAGTTGCTGGCTGATAGGGAGAAAGGCTTAACGCCGATCTACACCGATCAGAGACAAAGACGAATGAGGATCAGAGCGGTTCACAAATTGCCATAGTCCTCCTTTTATGTCATTCCGTAGCGAAGCGAAGGAATCTGCTTTTCTCTATTCCGCGATGGATTGCCGATTGAAGAACGTGTCCCGGGGGCTAAAGCCCCTTGTTCCTGTGTCGATTCTGACGTCAGGGCTAAAGCCCTGACCTATCTCAGAGACAAAAACAACAGCTTCAAACTACTGACTTCGGTAGTTATTAAGCAGATCTTTTGATCGGTGTAGTCGGTGAAGATCGGTGTTAAGTATTTGTTTGCGCGGCTGGCTTATGATGGATCGCGATGAGTATCTTTTTGGCGATTGATGCGGGCGGGACCAAGACGCAGTGTCTGCTGGCCGATGACGCGCGCGTTCTTGCTCGTGCGTCTGTGAGTACGGTGAAGCTGATGCGCGTCTCCGAGGCGGAGGCGATGGCGCGGCTTCAGTCCATGCTGGCAGAGGTTGCGGCGGCGGCGGGCGTATCGCTTAGGCAGGTCACGCGAACCTGTTTTGGACTGGCTGGGCTTAGTAGCCCCATCGTTCGCGCGTGGGCTGGCAAGGCTCTTGCCGGTCTGGTTGCGGGCGAGACTCTGCTCTGCGGCGACGAAGAGATTGCGCTGGATGCCGCCTTCGCCGGAGGGCCGGGGATTCTGGTCGTCGCAGGGACTGGCTCCAACGCCATCGGTCGCTCGGCGGCTGGCGCGATCTTCGGCGCGGGCGGATGGGGGCCGGTGTTGGGCGACGAGGGATCGGGAAACTGGATTGGGCTGGAGGCGATTCGCGCTGCTCTGCGGGCGCGGGATCGCGCGGTTGCCGATGACGGTTCCTCTCTTTTGTTGCGAGAGATCGAGCGGCACTGGAAGTTGGGATCGCTTGGCGAACTGGTTGCGTATGCGAATCAGCGCGGCGATTCGAATCACTCTGCGCCGGAGTTTGCTGCGCTTGCTCCGGTGGTCGCACGTTGCGTCGAGCAGGGCGACGTGCTGGCTGCTGACGTGCTGCGTCGCGCGGGGGAGGAGCTTGCGGAGTTGGTTGCGCTGGTCGCTCGCAAGATGAACTCCGCTGAGGTTGATGTGGCCTTTACGGGCAGTGTACTCGCGCACATTCTTCCCGTGCGCGCTGCGATGATTGCGCGACTGGCTGAACTGTTGTCTGCTGCGCGTGTGCGCGAGTCTGCCGTTGACTCGCTCGATGGGGCGCTGTGGCGCGCGCGTCGCGGGTGATTCTCTGCGCGCTCTGAATGACAAACGCAGAACGAACAAAAGCAGAAGCAGATTCCTCCGCTGCGCTACGGAATGACAAACAAAGCGACTACGGAATGACAAACAAAAGACGCTACGGAATGACAAACAAAGCGACTACGGAATGACAAACAAAAGATGCTACGGAATGACAAACAAAAGATGCTGCGGAATGACAAACAAAAGATGCTGCGGAATGACAAACAAAAGATGCTGCGAATGACAATTCAATTTGGTCTGTAGCGATTTCGAATACGTTCACCCGAATACGTTCAAATTCTGAATTAGTAAGTAGACCCTTGCTGCGCTTACAGGCCGCTCAGAGCGAGGCCTCGCGCAACCGAGGTGAACTCGTCGCCGGTAACGACGCGCACTGTGCCTGTTGTGCGCTCGGCGAAGCGCTGGGTGAAGATGCGTCGCACGGCGGGGACGAAGCTGGTTCCTCCGGTGAGGAAGACGCGATCGACCTCGTCTGCCGCAATGCCGCTGCTGGTTAGCAGCCCGTCCACGCAGTTCTCGATGGACGCGAGATCGGCGGCGATCCAGACCTCGAAGTCGGTGCGCGCGACCTCGGCCTCGATCTCCATGCTGCCATCGAGAAAGCGAAAGAGCGCGTGTTCCTCTCGCGAAAGATCGACCTTCAGTCGCTCCACGGCTTGGTGAAGCTGGTAGCCCAGATCTTCCTCGATCAGCGTCATCAGCGCGGCGACCTTCTTCGGCTCTTCGGCTCGCGCACGCGCTCCACGCAGAATCTGCGCCACGTTGCGCGTCTTCAGGAACGAGAGGTAGTGCCAGCGTTCGAGGTTGGCGTAGATCCACGCAGGGACGGCGGGAATGAGCTTGGGGCCGTTGATTCCCGCTGTGCTAGCCTGACGTTCGTAGGTGTCCGCGCCTAGTTCGGGCGAGACCAACATGCGCACGATGCGCGCGTCGAAGGCGTCTCCGGCCAGACCCAGACCTGCGTTGCCGAGCAAGCCTGACGCGCCCTCGCTGCGCCTGCGCTTTGCCTCGGGGCCAACGCGCAGCAGGGAGAAGTCACTGGTGCCGCCGCCGAAGTCGCCGATCAGGATCAGCTCGCCGTGGTCAAGCGTGGACTCGTAGGAGTGAGCTGCGGCGACCGGCTCCATCTCGAATTCGACCGATTCGTAGCCTGCCTGGGTGAAGGCGGCGCGCAGGCGGGAGAGCGCAAACTCGTCGTCCGCGTTGGTCTCTGCGCCGACGAAGCGCACTGGGCGGCCAACGGTGGCGTGGCGCACGGGCTGCGCAAACTGGGCCTCGGCGGCCAGACGCAGATCCGTCAGCATCCGCGAGATCAGGTCTTCCAGCGAATAGCGCTTGCCGAAGACTTCGGTGCCGGTGAGGGTTCGGCTGGAGAGATGCGACTTCAGCGACTGGATCAGACGACCTCGCGCGTGGTCTCCGCCATCGGCGTCGAGGTACTCCGCGATGGCCGATGGGCCGGTGAAGCTCTTCATCCGCGTGCGCCCAGCGGCCTTCGCCTGTTCGAGGTACAGCACTGAGCGGAAGGATTCGGTCAGACCGCTGGCGATGGGGAAGGTGGCCAGATCTACGCGGCCATCCGCGTGGGCCAGCGCGACCGAACTGTTGGTGGTACCAAAGTCGATTCCAAGAGAGAGATGCGTCGGGCTGTTTGCAAAAGACATTGTCTACTAGTCTGCCAGATTGCGGCTTGAAGGTGCGCCGATCTTTCCACATGCCCAGGGCAAACGCATCTTATGCGTTACAGCCGAGCAGGTGCAGCAGGTAGTCATGATCCCAAGCGGCCTGCAATCGTTTTCCGTGAACGCCCAGCTTGCAGGATATGTC
>Ga0302267_10005127_pt1 | contig 13958 bp, 13 predicted proteins | sample III_Bog_E1_3_FD_194555 | JGI IMG/M metagenome (GOLD analysis project Ga0302267, IMG submission 194555) | Peat permafrost microbial communities from Stordalen Mire near Abisko, Sweden - III_Bog_E1_3 | ecosystem: Environmental > Terrestrial > Soil > Wetlands > Peat | place: Sweden: Abisko... | reverse complement strand
CGGCTCTACGAGGGAGAACACGTCCTCCAGCCACAGCTGGCGATTCGCCGGGGTACCGGTGTCGACGATCACCGGCTCCTCGCCGAGGATGACCATCGAATTTAGGTAGATGAAGAGCGGTTGACCCAGCGCCTCTTGTACCTGATGAACTAGGAAAGTGTCCTTCGCGATCCGAGTCGGCCGTACTCGCAGCGTGGGAGGAACAGGTGCGTAGGTCATGGGGCCCCCGAGCTAAGTTCCGCGACGCACACGCCGACGCCTGTAGCCCACGGTGAATCATGTTTCTAACACCAACGAGCGCAACTCGCTGGGACGCTACGCGGCGTAGCAATGAGCAGATTTCTCGGTCTCGTGAGTCACACAGATGTCCTGACGCGCGTGTTGGTCGCCCCTTGACTGATCCTCGCAGGTGCCGAGGCGCAAACCAACGTGAATACCACGGTCGCGAGAACCTGACGCGCGAGGAGTTGCACCAGCGCTTGACGCCTTCACACCTATCGCCTAGGGTTCCTTCGTTATATCCTAGTATTGCCAGTGAAATAGTAGGGTATGGGAATCGAGCGCCACCGTGGCTGCTCGCAGTAAGTAATCAACGAGGAGTTATCTCAGTGTCCAGAGTCGAAGAGCAACAACGTGCTGACGTGGGCTCCCAGGAGTTCGGCGACACTGTTCCACCAATTGATCTGATCACTCCCAAAGTCCTCCGTTTGCGTTCTCGTTCCCGCTCGCGCTCGTTAGGCCTACGCGTACTGTCGCCACTGGTGCTCTTGTTCCTCTGGTGGGGACTGGCGAGAGCCAATTGGCTGCCGGCCGGTTCGCTGCCCACGCCCTACACCGTCGTGAAGACCTTCGGCACGCTGTTCTCCCACGATCTCTGGGGTCAGATCGGCGACTCACTGTCGCTGGCCCTCTTCGGACTGTCCATCGGGGTCACCTTGGGGTTCTCGCTCGGTCTCATGGCGGGACTGTCGCGGATCGGCGAGGAACTCTTTGACGCGCCGCTGCAGATGCTGCGCACAGTTCCGTTCCTCGCTCTGATCCCACTCTTCGTGGTGTGGATGGGCATCGGGGAACTCCCGAAGGTCGCGCTGATCTCGTTGGCGACGACGTTCCCGATGTACATCAACACCGCTGCCGCGATGCGCAACGTCGACCGCAGGGTCGTCGAAGCGGCCCGCTCCTACGGACTGCACGGCGTTCGATTGATTCGCGAAGTGATCTTCCCGCTCTCCCTGCCGGGACTCCTCACCGGTCTACGATTCTCGCTCAGTCTCTCCGTGCTCGCACTCGTCGGAGCGGAGACGATCGCGTCGAACGGCGGCATTGGCTACCTCATCAACCAGGCGGAGCAGTTCCAACAGACGAGCATCGTGTTCTGCGGCGTCATCATCTACGCCGCGCTGGGCCTGAGTGCCGATCTCTTCGTACGCGTGATCGAAAAACTCGCGTTGCCGTGGCGGGCCGGAGTGTCGGTTCGATGAGTGCCGCACTGGAAACGCGCGACGAGTCGCTGGCCGTCGACACTCGCCAGCTGGTCCGTCAGTTCGGCGAACACCCGGCGCTCAATGGCCTCGACCTCAAGATCCGCCGCGGCGAGTTCGTGGCGTTGCTGGGAAAGAGCGGGAGCGGTAAGACCACCTTGCTGCGCCTGCTCGCCGGCCTCGATACCCCGGACTCGGGCGAGCTACTGGTCCCTCGATCACGCACCGTCGTCTTCCAAGAGCCTCGACTGATCAACTCCAAGCGCGTCTGGCAGAACGTCGCACTGGGCCTCGAGCGTTCGAGCGCCACCCGCGCGGCGGCGATTGGCGCTCTCGAGGAGGTTGGTCTGGAGAGGCACAACGAGTCGCGCTCGCGCGTGCACTGGTGCGCGAACCCCAGTTGCTGTTGCTCGATGAGCCCTTCGCCGCGCTGGACGCGTTGACACGTCTCAAGATGCAGCACTTGATCGCGGACCTCTGTGCGCGACACGGACCGGCCGTCTTGCTCGTGACCCACGACGTGGAAGAGGCACTGCTGTTGGCCGACCGAGTCGTGCTGTTGCGAGAAGGCCACCTCGGCTTCGAGGTCGACGTACCAATGGCGCGACCCCGCGAGATCGGCGTCGAGTTCGCCACGCTGCGTCGCAGACTTCTCAGTGAGTTGGGCGTCGACCAGTGAGGCTGCGCACCGCTGTCGTGACCCCGTAACAGGGAGTGAAGAGCCCGTATCTGGGCCGTTGTTCGTATTCTCTAGTATTTCTATTGATATAGTAGGAAATTAAGCAACGACCAGACGATGCGCACAACGCCATCGCACCAGAGAGGAAAACCGTGAGACACAGCAGGAACAATCTAAGGACCAGCGGAGCAGCCTTCGTGCTGGCCACCGTTGTCATTGCCGTAGCAATTGGCGGCGCATCGGGTGCCGCGACGAAGCACAAAGCAGCACCGAAGAAGATCAACCTCAGCGGCGTCACGCTCAACATCGGCGACCTGGCCGGGCAGACCCAGATTCTGCTCAACGACTCCGGCGCCTTGAAGGGCGCGCAGTACAAAGTCAACTTTGCGACGTTCCCTGCCGGACCGCCGGCCGTCGCGGCCATCCAAGGTGGCTCGATCGACCTCACCGTGACCGCCGACACGCCGGCCATCTTCGCCCAGGCCGGTGGCGTGCCGCTGAAGGTCGTCGCCGTCACACAGCCGGTCGCTCCCGGCGCGTCGTTGGGCCTCGTGGTGCCCAAGGGCTCCACGATCACGTCACTCGGAGGACTCAAGGGTACGAAGATCGCGGCGGCCAGCGGCACGATCCTCCAATACATCGCGATCCAGGCGCTCAACGGCTCCGATGGCGGCTGGAAGAACGCGACCATCGTCAACCTCAACCCGGCCCTCGCGCTCGCCGCGCTGACGTCGAACTCGGTCCAGTCGGCCGTCCTGATTCAGCCCTACCTGGCCGAAGCCGTGCAGGCCGGCGGACAGGTGTTGGCCCTCGGCACGAGCTACACCAAGGGCTACTCGTACTTCCTCGCCGCCGACTCGGCACTCGCGAACACGAAGAAGGCCGCGGCGATCGCGGACTACCTGCACCGTTACGCCGAGGCCGAACACTGGGCCGCGACGAACACCGCGACGTGGGCGCAGGACTACGCGACGGCGAACAACATCACGCTGCCACTCGCGACCGCGGCCGTGAACGCAGCCCTCGCATCGTTCGTGAAAATCGGACCTAATCAGTACAACAGCATCACGAACGAGGCAGTCGCCTTCACGCAGGCCGGCCTCCTCACGACGCCGGTCGACACGAAGACGCTCTACACGACGAAGTTCAACACCCTCGTCGCCACGTTCCCCAAGGGCTGAGAAAGCAACGGAGGAGAGAGATGTCTATCGAAGAGGGCCCCACCCGTCACTATGACGGGTGGGGCGGTCGGGTCGGCAAGACCGTTGAGGAGTCGACGTCGTGGTGGCCGCCCACGCCCACGCCATCGAGCGACGCTCCAAACGTCATCGTCGTGCTGCTCGATGACATGGGCTTCAGCGACATCGGACCCTTCGGGGCGGAGGTGTCGACCCCCACGTTGGACCGATTGGCGCGCGATGGCCTTCGCTACACCAACTACCACACCACGCCCGTGTGCTCACCAGCGCGGGCCGCGTTCCTGACGGGTCTCAACCCACACCGCGCGGGCTTTGCCTCGGTCGCCAACAGCGATCCCGGATTCCCCGGGTACACGATGGAGATCGCCGAGGACGTACCGACGTTGGCCGTGACGCTGCGCGACGCGGGCTACGCCACCTTCTGCGTCGGCAAGTGGCACCTGACGCGTGACGGGGTGATGAATGACGCCGGTGCGCGGCGCAGTTGGCCCTGCCAACAGGGATTCGACCGCTACTACGGCGTGCTCGAAGGGCTCACCAACCTTCATCATCCGCACCGGTTGATCAGTGACAACTCGCCCGTCGACGTGGACGAGTACCCACCGGGTTACTACCTACCGGACGACATCACCGATCACGCGATTTCCATGATCAAAGGGCTACGCGCGAGCGACGCCCACAAACCGTTCTTCTGCTACGTAGCGCACAACGCGGTACACGGTCCGCTCCAGGCCAAACCCGAGGACATCGCGAAGTATCGCGGCCGCTACGACGCTGGCTGGGACGACCTACGCGAGAAGCGCTTCGCCCGTCAGAAAGAGACCGGTCTGTTCAGCGACGACACTCAGATGGCCGAGCGCAACACCGAGGCCTTCCTCGACGTGGGAGCGTGGGACGAACTCGACGAGGACACGAGGGCGGTGTTCGCGCGCTACATGGAGGTCTACGCCGCGTCCATTGAGAGCGTCGACGAGAATCTCGGGCGTCTCCTCGACGTGGTCGAGGATCTCGGTGAACTCGAGAACACGATCGTCATCTTCATGTCCGACAACGGCGGCACCGCCGAGGGCGGCGAGCACGGCACCCGCAGTTACTTCAAGCAGTTCATCCATGGTCTGCGCCTGCCCACCGATTGGCAGAGCGACGTGGCGAGGGACATCGACCTGATCGGCGGCCCTCGAGCGATGGTGCATTACCCGCGAGGTTGGGGCATGGCGTCCAACACGCCGTTTCGTCTCTACAAGGGATTCACCCACGCCGGCGGGGTGCGCGTCCCCTTCCTCTTCAGTTGGCCCAAGGGGATTGACGAGGACTCCCGCGGACAGGTGCGACGCGAATATCAGTACGTCACCGACCTGCTCCCGACGCTGTTGGAACTCACCGGCGTCGAGCGGCCCAAGCAGTTCCGCGGGGCCGAAGTCGTGGCGCTCGACGGGGTGAGTTTCGCCGCGTCGCTCAACGACCGCGACTACGTCAGTGCGCACCGTGAGCAGTACTCGGAGTTCATGGGTAATCGAAGCTTCTACAAGGACGGGTGGAAGCTCGTCACGTTGCATCGGCCCGGTTCGCCCTACGACGATCAGGAGTGGGAGCTCTACGACATTCGTGAGGACCCGACGGAGCGCAACAACGTCGCACTCGAACGACCGGGACTGGTCCGCGAGCTCTCGGCGGCGTGGGAGCGCAGCGCCTGGGACAACAAGGTCTTCCCGCTCAATGACTTCACCGGCTACATGGGAACCGTTCGTCGACCGTTCGAGGATCGACTCACGGAACCGGTGCGGATCCTGGCCGGCACGCCGACCCTCGAGCGCTACCGCTCGTCGAAGCTCGTGACGTTGCGTTCATTTCGTGCGACGGCGAACCTGGTGCACGGCGCACTCGACGATGGCGTGCTCTTCGCCCACGGCGACCAGGGCGGCGGCTACGTGGTCTACGTGGAGGGCCGGCGGCTGCGACTCGCGTACAACGAGTACGGCGACCTGCACGAGGTCGACGCCGGAGTGCTGAGTGCGGGACGACACGAGGTGACCCTCGACGTGGAGGGCATGGCGGACTACCAGTGGAACCTCGCGGTGCTCGTCGACGGCGAAGAGCGGGTGCGCCTCGATGGCGTCTTGATGCTGCTCGGCATGGCGCCGTTCCAAGGTATCGACGTGGGTATCAACCGTCGTTCCCCGGTGTCGTGGCCGGTCTTCGAACGCCACGGATCGTTCCCCTACACCGGCGACCTCGAGGCGGTCACCTACGTGCCTGGCCCTTACGCGCCGTACAGTCCAGAGGCCGTGCTCGCCGCGACGATCGAGGCGGCCCATGCCTACGAGTAAGCCGTCAGTCGTGCGGCATCGTCGAACCGTGAGCGCGACGTCGAGGGAACGAGGGCTCTTCGAGTTCACGAACGGTGCGGTTCGGGTGCAGTCATCGCGTGAGGGTGAACAGGGTGTGCGCGCGGTGGACCTGCTCCTCGCGTCACTCGCCATGTGCGTCGCGGGAACCGTGCGCGCCTACGCCGAGCACCATGGGGTCGACGGCCTCGAGAGTGTGACCGTCGACGTCACCGGGGAAGAGGTCGGTGCGCCCACACGGCTCGCGACGGCGACCCTCGCGATCCGACTCGATGGCGACTTAGATGACGACGAGCGCGCCCGTCTCCTGCGCGCCGGTGAGCACTGCAAGATCCATACGACGCTCAGTCGTGGAGTCGACGTGCAGTTCCATTAGGTCCACGAAGGATCCACGTCCGTTGGTCGGTCCCTCGTCTCTTTCTCCCGAGCGAGGGACCGACCAACAAAGTCTGGGCTATTTGGGTTGCATCCGGATGCCGGCGTCGAGACGAATCGACTCGGCGTTCATGTAGCTATTGGCGAGGAGTTCGACCGCGAGGCTCGCGAACTCCGACGAGTAGCCGAGTCGCTTGGGGAAGAGGACACCCGCTCCGAGGCGAGCCTTGAACTCGTCGGACTGGGGACCCGTCCCGTAGATCGGCGTATCGATGAGTCCAGGCAGTATGCAGTTGGCTCGTACCCCCACGACGGCGAGGTCGCGTGCGAGGGGCAACGTCAGACCGACGACACCGCCCTTGGACGAGGAGTAGGCCACTTGGCCGATCTGGCCGTCCTCAGCCGCGACGGACGCGGTGTTCACCAATGCGCCGCGCATGTTGTCGGCGTCGGGCGTGTTCTTGCTCATGGCCGTCGCGGCGAGGCGACAGACGTTGAACGTGCCGACCAGGTTGATCTCGATGACCTTGCGATACAAGTCGAGGTCGTGCGCCGACGAGTACTCGCCGTCCTTGCCGACCGTTCGCGTCGCCCAACCAATGCCCGCGCAGTTGACGGCGCTCCAGAGTGGCGCCATTGCGACTGCCGCTTCGATCGCCGCGATGACCTGCTCGGTGTTTGTCACGTCGCAGTGGGCGTACGCTCCGCCGATCTCCGCGGCGACCTTGTTGCCGAGCTCGTCGTTGAGGTCGGCGACGACGACCTTGACGCCGCGGGCACTCAGTTCTCGAGCGGTCGCTTCGCCAAGACCGGAGGCGCCTCCGGTGACGACGGCGGATGTGTTGTTGAGTTCCATTGCTACTCCTGATGTCATGGGCTGGTTACAGCCGTTCCAAAGTCAAGCAGAGATTCGTGACCCCCGACGAGGCCGGAGCGCTTCGCTCAAGCACGTAGCGTTACACCATGCCCTCGGCTTACGACGTCTCCAAAGATGAGTTGGCGTCACTCCTTCAAGGCGAACCTCGCTACCGGGTCGATCAGGTATGGCACGGGCTCTGGGCGGAGGCGCAACCAGTGGGCGAGATCACGACGATCCCTAAGTCCTTGCGCGCCCGGCTCGCCGAGATCTTCCCCCCGAGCATCGAGGTCGCCAACGACGTGCAGAGCGACCTGGGCGCCACGAGAAAGTGGGTCTTTCGACTGAGTGATGGCGCGACTATCGAGACGGTCTTGATGAACTACGAAGACCGGGTGACGGTCTGCGTGTCGAGTCAGGCGGGTTGCGCCATGGGCTGCACCTTCTGCGCGACCGGTCAGGCCGGTTTCACCCGTCACCTGACGTCGGGCGAAGTACTCGAGCAGGTCATGTTCGCGGCGCGCGCCGCCGCCCCGCGACGACTGTCCAACGTCGTCTTCATGGGCATGGGCGAGCCGCTGGCGAACTATCTCGTCACCATGAACGTCGTGCGATCCCTGCACGAGTACCGCGGGCTCTCCGCGCGTCATCTCACCGTGTCGACCGTCGGCGTCGCCCCGGCGATTGAGAAGATGGCGAAGACCGGACTGCCGCTCACGCTGGCGGTGAGCCTGCACTCAGCCAACAATAAGGACCGTGACGAACTCATTCCGCTCAATCGTCGCTATCCGCTCGAGCGTCTCCACGAGGCCTGCCAGTTCTGGATGGACACGACCGGCCGACGGCTCAGTTTCGAATGGGCCCTCATTGACGGCGTGAACGACCGAGAGCGCGATATTGATGAGCTCGCAACCTATGCCCGGTCGCTTCGAGCGCACGTGAACCTCATTCCCCTCAACCCGACACCGGGTTACCTCGTGCGCGGCTCGTCGGGTCAGCGCGTGCACGACTTTCGTGAAGGGCTCATCGAGTTGGGCGTGAACGCCACGGTTCGCAACACCAGAGGACGCTCAATCGACGCGGCGTGCGGTCAGTTGGCGGCGGTCACCAACGCGCGACACAAGTCCATCCCCGTGCGAAGCTCCTAGATCTTTCCCTGCTGCCAAAACGTGGGGCGCCACTTCATCAAGATGAGTACGCCGACGATGCACGCAATGCCCCCCGACACGATGGAGAACTCGGTCGACGAGTAGTTCGCGACGACGCCGGACTCCACGTCACCGAGGCGCGGTCCGCCCGTGACGACGGCCATCTGGATCGAAGAGATTCGACTGCGAAACTCGTCGGTGATGGCGTTCTGCAAAATGGTGTTACGCAAGACCGTCGAGATGACGTCCATCGCGCCGGCGACGGCGAGGCACGCCAGTCCGACCCAGACAATGTGCACGAGACCGAAAATGGTCATGGCCGCTCCCCAGGCCACCACGACCGCCGCGACGAGGCGACCCTGTCGATGAACGCGAGCGATCCATCCGGTGACGACCGCCATGAGCAGCGCGCCCGCGCCCGGCGCCGCGTAGAGCAGGCCGACGATCTGCGGACCTCCGTGGTAGAGGGTGAGGGCGACCGCGGGGAAGAGCGCACGAGGTAGTCCAAAGACCATCGCGTTCAGATCGACGAGGTACACGGCCTGAACGACCGCGTGGCCACGCACGTAGCGAAATCCGTCACCGATCGCGCGCAACATTCGAGTACCGGAGTGTTCACCAGTGGCGGGCATCGCTGACATGAAGGACGTCAATAGCGTCAACAGCGCGAACGTGATCGCGTCAATGGTGTAGCAGGAGAAGAGTCCGATGCCGGCGATCAAGACGCCGGCGAGGGCCGGACCGATGACCGCGGCGGAGTTCACCGCGACTTGGTTGAGCGAGTACGACGCCACGAGTTCCTCGGGCTTTACGAGCTTAGGGATTGCCGCCGTGCGCAGCGGACCCGAGAAGCCCGCGAAGCCGGCCGAGAGCGCGGCGAGGAGGAGAAGGAAAATCAGATGGTGGTCGTGCAAGCCGGCGTTCAGAGCGAGCCCCGCACTCGTGAGTCCGAGGACGACGGAGCTCAGTACCATCAACACGCGTTTGTCGGCACGGTCACCCATGGCGCCACCCCAGAGCGCGCCGGTGATGAGGAAGGGCAGTTGGATGAGACTCGCGAGTCCAACCCACAGACTGGAGTGCGTTTGGCTGTAGACCTGGAACGGTACAGCGACGACGGTCAAGTTACTGCCGAGTAGCGAGACAACTTGGCCGGAGTACAACAATCGAAAGTCGCGGTTGTGTCGCAGCGGTCCTACGTCAACGAGCAGCCGGGGCACCCATTCATGGTAGGGGGATAGTGTAATTCCGGGGGTATCGCGAAGGAGTGTCGATGATCGACGAAGAACTTGTTCAACTGTTGACGCCCGAGGGCGAACGCGTTGAGAGCTCGGACTACGAGTCGACATTGAACGGCGACGAGATCTTCGGCCTCTACCGCGACATGGTTATCGTTCGACGTCTCTGCAACGAGTCGACCTCGCTGCAGCGCCAGGGTCAACTCGCACTCTGGGCTCCAATTCAAGGTCAAGAGGCGGCCCAGATCGGTGCGGGCCGGGCCCTCACACCCGGAGACTTCACGTTCCCTACCTATCGCGAGCACGGCATTGCGTGGTGTCGCGGCGTTCCTCCGGCGGACATGCTCCGTCTCTTTCGAGCGGTGAGCAACGGCGGCTGGGATCCTCAGAAGTACCGCCACTCTGTCCCCACGGTCGTGCTCGGTAGCCAGTGCCTCCACGCCGTTGGCTACGCCATGGGCATTCAGCGCGACGGCGCGGAGGAGGCTTCGATGGCCTTCTTCGGTGACGGCGCTTCGAGTCAGGGCGATGTGATGGAGGCCTTCGTCTGGGCTGCGTCGTTCAACGCACCCGTGGTCTTCTTCTGTCAGAACAACCAGTGGGGCATCTCGACCCCTTCGTCCGTGCAGTCCAAGATCCCGCTGTACCACCGCGCGCACGGCTTTGGATTTCCGGGCGTGCGAGTCGACGGCAATGACGTGCTCGCGGTCTATGAAGTGACCAAGCGGGCACTGGAGAGCGCCCGTGTCGGAGGCGGCCCCACGTTGATCGAGGCCTATACCTATCGAATCGGCGCGCACACCACGTCCGACGACCCCACGCGTTACCGCATCGACGCGGAGGTGGAGGTGTGGAAGCACCGCGACCCGGTCGAACGAGTGAAGGCGCTGCTGGCCCGCGAGTACAAGGTGAAGAACGCCGATTTCGATGCCGTCAACCAAGAGGCCGACACCATGGCGCTGCAGCTGCGCGAGGACGTGTTGGCGATGAGCCGACCCGACCCGATCACGATGTTCGACAATGCCTACGCGGCACCGCACCCACTGATTGAAGAGGGTCGCCGCGAGATGATTGACCTCGGGATCAGCGGAGGTGCCCTCTGATGGCCACCACGACCATGACCATGGCCAAGGCGCTCAACGAAGGCCTGCGCCGCGCGATGGAGAAGAACCCCAAGGTCCTCTTGATGGGCGAAGACATTGGTCGCCTGGGTGGCGTCTTTCGAATCACCGACGGCCTGCAGAAGGACTTCGGTGAGGACCGCGTCATCGACTCGCCGCTCGCGGAGTCGGCCATCGTCGGTACCGCCGTCGGCCTGGCGATCCGTGGCTACCGTGCGGTGTGCGAAATCCAGTTCGACGGATTCGTCTATCCCGCCTTCGACCAGATCGTCTCCCAAGTCGCCAAACTCCACAAGCGATCTGACGGTGCGTACATCATGGGTATGGTGATTCGCATTCCGTTCCAGGGTGGCATCGGCGCGATCGAGCACCACTCCGAGAGCCCCGAGCCGTACTTCGCCCAGACCGCCGGTCTGCGCGTGGTCTCGTGCTCGACGCCGAACGACGCGTACTGGATGATTCAGCAGTCGATTGAGCACGACGACCCGATCATCTTCTGTGAGCCCAAGAGTCGCTACTGGGAGAAGGGCGAGGTCGACCTCGAGACGCCGCCGGCCGGTCTCTTCGACGCGCTCGTTCGTCGCGAGGGCACTGACGTCACGCTCATTGGTTACGGTGCCTCGATGAAGACCTGCCTGCGCGCCGCCGAGACCGCTCAGGCCGAAGGAACGTCGATCGAGGTGATCGACGCTCGCTCGATAGCGCCGCTCGACATCGAGTTGATGGCCAAGTCGGTTGAGAAGACTGGCCGCGTCGTCGTCGTCCAAGAGTCACCGCACACCGCGTCGGTCGGCTCGGAGATCGTGTCGGAACTGACGCAGCGTTGTTTCTACTCACTGCGAGCCCCGGGGCTTCGCGTGAGTGGCTACCACGTGCCGTACCCGCCCACGCGAATCGAGGAGGACTACCGTCCGACCGTCGATCGCATCCTGGACGCCGTTGACCGAGTGATGGGATTTGAGAGTTGAGCGAAGAGATCTTCCTGCTGCCCGACGTCGGTGAAGGATTGACCGAGGCCGAGATCGTCACGTGGAAGGTGGCCGTCGGAGACGTCGTCACCCTGAACCAACCGCTCGTCGACATCGAAACGGCCAAGGCGACCGTTGAACTTCCAAGTCCCTACGCCGGCACCGTCGTCGCGCTGCACGGGAACGTCGGTGACGTGCTCGAAGTGCACAAGCCTCTCATCACGTTCGACGTCGGCGGTGACCCGAGCGCCGCTCCCGCTGCGAGCACGCAGGCCGCTCCCGCCGAAGCTACTGCTCCCGCGACGTCGGACAAGACCCAGGGTTCCGTTGGCGAAGGTCGCGAGGCGGTCCTCATTGGTTATGGGGTCGCGAACGAAGACGCCGTCGTCACGCGCAAGCACCGTCGTCAAGGCGCCGCACCGGTGGCGCCAACTGCGCCGTCGACGCCCGTAGCGCCCGCTGCCGCTCCGGTCTCTACTCATAGCGAACTCGCACCTCGCTCGACGCCACCGGTACGTCTCTACGCCAAGCAGCACGGCCTCGACATCTCGTCACTCTCGGGCACGGGACGAGACGGACTGATCACGCGCAGCGACGTCGAGCAGGCGCTTTCGGGAACACCGAGTGCACCGGCACGCGTCAGTGCGCCGATCACGGGTCCGAACACGACATCTCGTTTCGTTGGTCGCGAACTCGAGTCATGGTCGACTGGTCCGAAAGAGGAGCGCATCCCCGTGAAGGGCGTGCTTCGTTCGATGGCCGAGGCCATGGTCCAGAGCGCCTTCACCCAACCTCGCGCGGCGGTGTGGGTGCGCGTTGACGCCACCAAGACGATGGACCTCCTGACTTCGCTGAAGACGCAGCCGAACCTCGCGGGCGTTCGACTCTCGCCGCTCACCATCGTGGCCCTGGCTGTCTGTGACGCCGCGCGCCACTTTCCGGGCATCAACTCCAGTTTCGATTCTGCGGCCAATGAAGTGATCGTTCGTCGTAGCGTCAACTTGGGTATCGCCGCCGACACGCCGCGGGGGCTCATCGTTCCCAACATCAAGGGTGCCGATCAACTGGACCTCGTGGGCATGGCCGCGGCCCTAACCGTGCTGGTCGACAAGGCCCGCCAGGGGACGACGACACCCAACGAGATGATCGGCACGACGCTGAGCATCACGAACGTGGGACCATTCGGTGTCGACGCGGCCATTCCGATCCTTCCACCGGGCACCGGAGCGATCCTGGCGGTCGGTCAGATCGCCAAGGCCCCGTGGGTCGTCGACGACGAGGTCGTCGTGCGACAGGTAGTCGAGTTAGCGATGGCGTTCGACCATCGACAGGTCGACGGTGCGATGGCGTCTGCGGTGTTGGCCCACATCGGTCGCTTCCTGCACGACCCCGCGCCCGCGATAATCGCCGGCTAGGCCTTCAACTTTCGCAGTGCGTCGAGCGCGCGATCGGCGTGGGTGTTCATATTCGTCTCGCTCGAGATGACGTCGAGCACACGTCGGTCTGGGCCGATGACGAACGTCGTGCGCTTGACCTTCAACAGATCGAGCGACCGCTTCACGCCGTAGCTCTTGGCGACGTCGCCGTCGACGTCGGCGAGCAGGGGATAGTCCAAGTTGTTCTTCGTCGTGAACTCAGACTGCTTCGCCACGGAGTCCATGGAGATGCCGAGTCGTTGGCCACCGAGCGTCGAGAACTCCGATGCGAGATCGCGGAAGTGACAGGACTCCTTGGTGCATCCCTTGGTCATCGCCGCGGGGTAGAAGAAGAGCACGACGGGGCCGTTGAGCAACATGGTCGAGAGGGTTCGCTCGTTACCCTCCTGGTCGTTGAGTGTGAAGTCCGGTGCGAGGTCGCCTGTCTGCATATGAGCAGGTTACGGGTCGAGTCGAAAACCTACGCCGCGGATAGTGATGAGGTGAACGGGATTGGCGGGGTCGGCCTCGATCTTCTGTCGCAGTCGCTTGACGTGGGTGTCCAGCGTGCGCGTGTCGGAAAGCTCAAGTCCCCACCAAAGTGTGTCGAGGCAGACCTCGCGCGTCACGACCTGACCGAGTCGAGAGGCGAAGAGCGCCAAGAGATCGAACTCCTTACGGCTGAGCTCGATCTCGATGCCCAGTCGGGTGACGGTTCGACGTACGAAGTCGATGCGCAAGTCACCGAACGTGACGATCTCGTCGTCGCCGTTGGTAAGTGGTCGACGCAGGACCGCGCGAATGCGCGCGATCAGTTCGCGGAGGCGAAACGGTTTCGTGACGTAGTCCGCGGCACCGATCTCGAGTCCGAGGACGACGTCGACTTCGCTCGAGCGCGCGGTGACCATGATCACGGGCGTGCGTGTCGAGTCGTAGAGCTCGCGGCAGTAGTCAATGCCCGAACCGTCGGGCAACATGATGTCGAGCAGGACGAGGTCGGGCTTGGCTGACGTCATGAGTTGACGAGCCTGAGCGATGTTGGTCGCGCCGACGACCACGAAGCCCTCCACGGTGAGCCCAATGTTCAGGGCGTCCTGATAACTCTCTTCGTCCTCGACGACGAGGATGACGCT
>Ga0302267_10005122_pt1 | contig 13971 bp, 14 predicted proteins | sample III_Bog_E1_3_FD_194555 | JGI IMG/M metagenome (GOLD analysis project Ga0302267, IMG submission 194555) | Peat permafrost microbial communities from Stordalen Mire near Abisko, Sweden - III_Bog_E1_3 | ecosystem: Environmental > Terrestrial > Soil > Wetlands > Peat | place: Sweden: Abisko... | reverse complement strand
GAACAGGGCAAAAAAAAAGCGCCCCGGAGGGCGCTTCCTTTTTGGCGGGGCTGACGGGACTCGAACCCGCGACCTACGGCGTGACAGGCCGTCACTCTAACCAACTGAGCTACAACCCCCAGGTAATGCAACTGCAACTGACTTTGTTCCGAGACACCATTGCTGGTGGGCGATGACGGACTCGAACCGCCGACATGCTGCGTGTAAAGCAGCTGCTCTACCGACTGAGCTAATCGCCCGTATCGCCGAAGTAAAATCTTCTCACGGGTTGGGCCCGGCGTCAAGCTTGAAAACCCGAGCTTGAGGAAAAGGGTGGAACTTGCAAGAATCGAATCTCATCCGCAAGCGATCGATTCCGCGCAGTTGTTCAAGTAGATATGAATTTATGAGAAGATGACAGGTTTGGGAGGGACGCGTGTTTCCCGATGCAATGGCAACGATGGGGCAGCTAGGACTACTGGTCACGGGCTCCGACGCGCCCAAGAGCTTCATGGACACCCTTCCGGATCCCATGAAGCTGGATGGGGCTACCTTCCTTTTCGTCATCGTGCTCGTCACCTCCCTGTTCGTATTCATGAAGTACGTCTTCTTCAAACCCATCGTCCGGATCATGGATGATCGGGATGCGGCCATCCGGTCCGGAGCCGAAAAGCGCACCGAAGCTGCGGCGCTGATCGAAGCCCGTCAGGCCGACTATGCGGCCCGGCTGCGCGAGCTGAGGGCGAAGGCCTTCGAGCACCGCAAGGCGCTGTCGGCCGCCGCGATCCAGGCCAAGCAGGCCCTGGTGGAGCAGGCCCGCCAGGAGGCCAACGGTCAGCGGGCGGTCGCCCTCACCGAACTCAAGGCTGCCCAGGAGGCGGCCAAGGCCGAGCTGATGACCCAGGTGGAGACCCTCTCCGAGTCCATGGTCCAGCATCTCCTCAGGCAGGCATGACGTGATGAAACTTCGACGCTTCGCTTCCTTCGCCGGCCCGATCGCGCTGGTGTTCGCCCTGGCCTCGTCGGCCGCCCCCGTCTTCGCCCAGCCTTCGCCGGCCCCGGCGGTCCAGGCCGTGGCCGAGACTCCTGCCGGCCCGGCAACCTCGGCCGAAGCGGGTCCGGAACCCGCCGAGCATCACGCCGAGGTCAAGCTGTTCGGCCGCGCCATGGGCCCCGTGGCCCAGTTCCTGGTCATGGTGTTCAATTTCGCCCTGTTCGCGGGCCTCCTGTTCTTCCTCCTGAAGGGGGCCCTGGCCACCGCGTTCAAGACCCGCGGCAAGGAGCTCGAGGACAAGCTGTCCCAGGCGGAGCGGGACAAGGCCGAAGCCCAGGCCCAGATCCAGGAACTGGAGGCCCGGATGGCCGGGCTGCAGCAGGAGCTGGAAGGCATCATGGCCAAGGCCGACGTCGACGCCGAGGCCGAGAAGAATCTGATCCTGGAATCCGCCAAGGCCGAGGCGGCCCAGATCCTGCAGCAGACCCGGGTCGAGATCGAGGCCCAGCAGCGCCAGGCCGAGGTCGAACTGCGGGCCCTGGTCGCCGGACTGGTCGTGGCCGGCGCCGCCCAGCGCCTGGAAACCCGGGTGCAGGGCGCGGTGGCCGCCCAGGTCCTGGACCGTGCCATCGATCAAGTGGGAGGTGCCAAGTGAGTCAACGCCTCATTGCCCAGCGTTACGCCAAGGCCCTCGCCGGAATCAAGAGCGACCCGGACGGCCTGCTGGAGACCCAGCGGGAATTGGCCGCGGTAACGGCCCTGGTGCGGGGAAACCCCGACCTGGAGCGGCTCGCGTTCTACCCTCTGCTGGCCCCCAGCCTGAAGGCCAAGGCCCTGGACGCCGTCCTGGAGGCGGCCGGAATCAGCATCACCGTGCGCCGCTTCTATGGCGTGGTGGCCGGAGCCGCCCGCCTGGACCTGGTCTATGAACTTGCCGCCGCCTTCGACCAGCTGGTGGACGAGCGGATGGGGGTGGTGGAAGCCAGTGTCCAGACCGCCCAGCCGCTCTCGGAACCCCAGGCCGCGGCGCTCACCGAAGCCCTGGCCCGCCGCACCGGCAAGACCGTCAAGCTGAAGTGGCGCCAGGATCCCTCGATGCTCGGGGGAGTCAAAGCCCAGATCGGCTCCACGGTCTACGACGCATCGCTCAAGGGCCAGCTGCGTCTGCTCAAAGCTCAACTTCTTTCGGCATAACTTTTTCCCGGCATTTCGGAGGATCGTATGGACATCCGCGCGGAAGAAATTTCCCGCATCATTCGCAGCCAGATTGAAGGCTTCGACGCCCAGGCCGACGTTTCCGAGATCGGTACGGTCATCAGCGTCGGTGACGGCATCGCCCGGGCCTACGGACTGGAAAAGGCCATGTCCGGGGAACTGCTTGAACTTCCCCACGGCGTGATGGGCCTGACCTTCAATCTGGAAGAGGACAACGTCGGCATCATCCTGCTGGGCGAAGCCAGCGCCATCAAGGAAGGCGACACGGTCAAGCGCACCGGCAAGATCATGTCGGTGCCGGTGGGTCCCGCCTTCGTCGGCCGGGTGGTGGACGCCCTGGGCAACCCCATCGACGGCAAGGGCGCCATCGCCTCGGTCGGCCAGAATCCGGTGGAGCAGATCGCCCCGGGCATCGTCGACCGGGAAGGGGTGAAGCAGCCCATGCAGACCGGGCTCAAGGCCATCGACGCCCTGATTCCCATCGGCCGCGGCCAGCGGGAACTGATCATCGGCGACCGCCAGACCGGCAAGACTGCCGTGGCCCTGGACGCCATCATCAACCAGCGGGACACCGGCGTCATCTGCATCTATGTGGCCATCGGCCAGAAGCGTTCCACCGTGGCCCAGGTGGTGAAGACGCTGGAAGAGTACGACGCCATGAAGCACACCATCGTGGTGGCCGCAACCGCTTCCGAGCCGGCCCCTCTGCTGTTCCTGGCGCCCATGGCCGGCGCGGCCCTGGGCGAGTATTTCATGTGGCACGGCGTGAACGGGGAGCCCTCCGGCCCCGACAACCCGGGCCAGCATGTGCTCATCGTCTATGACGATCTATCCAAGCAGGCGGTGGCCTACCGGGAAATCTCCCTGCTGGTGCGCCGCCCGCCCGGACGTGAAGCCTACCCCGGCGACGTGTTCTACCTGCACAGCCGCCTGCTGGAACGCGCCTGCAAGCTCTCCGCGGCCCGCGGCGGCGGTTCCATGACCGCGCTGCCGGTGATCGAGACCCAGGCCGGCGACGTCTCCGCCTACATTCCCACCAACGTCATCTCCATCACCGACGGCCAGATCTTCCTGGAGTCCGACCTGTTCAACGCCGGCGTGCGCCCGGCCCTGAACGTGGGCATCTCCGTGAGCCGGGTCGGCGGCGCCGCCCAGGTCAAGGCCATGAAGTCCGTGGCCGGATCCATCAAGCTGGAGCTGGCCCAGTACCGCGAGCTGGCGGCCTTCTCCCAGTTCGGCTCCGACCTGGACAAGTCCACCCTGGCCCAGTTGAACCGGGGCCAGCGGCTGGTTGAGATCCTCAAGCAGCCCCAGTACGTCCCCATGCCGGTGGAGAAGCAGGTGGTCACCATCTGGACCGCCACCTCCGGCTTCCTGGACGACCTGCCGGTGGTCGAATGCCGCCGCTTCGAGACCGAGCTGCACGCCTTCCTGGACATCAACGCCCCTGAGCTGCTGCGGGCCATCCGCGACACCAAGGTGTTGTCGGACGAGACCAAGGCCGCGCTCAAGACCCAGATCGCCAGTTTCAAGGATACCTTCGTGGCAGCCCTGAACCCGCCCGTGGGAGCCTAACCCATGGCCGGCCTCCAGGACATTCGCCGCCGGATCCGGTCGGTGAAGAACACCCAGCAGGTCACCAAGGCCATGAAGATGATTTCCGCGGTGAAGCTGCGGAAGTCCAAGGAGCGGCTGCTGGCCCTTCGCCCTTATTCCACCAAGATGATGGAGATGGTCCAGAGCGTGGTGGCCGGGTTCCAGGACGATCCCGGTACGGTCCAGAGCCCCATCGCCCAGGCCTTCCTCGCTCCGAGGGAGGAACGCAAGATCCGGCTGGTGGTCGTCGCCAGCGACAAGGGCCTCTGCGGCGGTTTCAACGCCAACGTGCTCAAGCAGGCCACCCAGTTCGTCCACGAAACCCAAGGGGTCGTCGCCCACCTGGACGTGGTCGGCAAGCGCGCCGCGGAATGGGCCAAGAAGAACGGCTACACCGCCGACCAGGAGTACCTGGGAACGGCCCTGCCCGGCTTCGCCCTGGTGGCCGAGACCATCTCCGCCCAGGCCGTGGAGCAGTACCAGAGGGGCGAGATCGATGCCCTCTACGTGGTCTACAACTATTTCAGTTCGGCCCTCACCCAGATCCCCCAGGTCCGCCGGGTCTTCCCCATGGAGATTCCGTCCCAGGAGGCGAACCGGGTCGATATTCCCTTCCTGCTGGAGCCGAACCCCACCGAGGTCCTCTCCGCCCTGCTGCCCCGCTTCATTGAAACGACCTTCCTGCAGGCCCTGCTGGAAAGCTCGGCCAGCGAGCACGGAGCCCGCATGGCCGCCATGGACAAGGCCAGCACCAACGCCGAGGACATGATCGCGCGGCTGACGCTGCACATGAACAAGATCCGTCAGGCCTCCATCACCAATCAGATCATCGAGATCGTGTCCGGCGCCAACGCCTGATCATCCCTGCCAAGTCCCCTGTCACGAGGTTCCCCCATGCTTGAAACGAAACAAGGCCGCGTCATCGCCATCGTAGGCCCGGCCGTGGACGTGGAATTCGGAAGCCATCTTCCGGCGATCTACAATGCCCTGCATACCGATGTCACCGACGGCCAGGGGCGCATCGCCAAGGTGACCCTTGAAGTCCAGCAGCACCTCGGCGAGAGCCGGGTCCGCTGCGTGGCCATGCAGCCCACCGAAGGCATGGTGCGGGGCCAGCTGGTGATCGACACCGAATCCCCGATCCAGGTTCCGGTGGGGCCCGAGACCCTGGGGCGGATCATCAACGTGGTGGGCGAACCCGTGGACGAGCGGGGCCCCCTGGGCAACAAGGGCACCCTGCCCATGCACCGGGAAGCTCCGGCCTTCGTCGACCTGAACACCACCGCCGAGATGTTCGAGACCGGCATCAAGGTCATCGATCTCCTGGAGCCCTACGCCAAGGGCGGCAAGACCGGCCTGTTCGGCGGCGCCGGCGTGGGCAAGACCGTTCTGATCATGGAACTCATCAACAACCTGGCCAAGGGCCATGGCGGCCTTTCGGTGTTCGCCGGAGTCGGCGAGCGCACCCGCGAGGGCAATGACCTCTGGGTGGAAATGATGGATTCCGGCGTCATCAACAAGGAAAAGCTGTCCGAGTCCAAGGTCGCGCTCATCTATGGCCAGATGACCGAACCTCCCGGAGCCCGGGCCCGGGTCGCCCTCACCGGCCTCACCGTGGCGGAATACTTCCGGGACACCGAGGGCAAGGACGTGCTCCTGTTCATCGACAACATCTTCCGCTTCACCCAGGCCGGCGCCGAAGTGTCCGCGCTGCTGGGCCGCATGCCGTCCGCGGTGGGCTACCAGCCGACCCTGGCCACGGAGATGGGCGAATTGCAGGAACGCATCACCTCCACCAAGCGCGGGTCGATCACCAGCGTCCAGGCGGTGTACGTGCCCGCCGACGACTATACCGATCCCGCCCCCGCCACCACCTTCGCCCACCTGGACGCCACCACCAACCTGTCCCGGGAACTGTCCGCCCTGGGCATCTATCCGGCCGTGGATCCCCTGGCCTCCACCTCCCGGCTGATGGATCCGCGCATCCTGGGTGAGCGCCACTACAACACCGCCATGCGGGTCAAGGCCATCCTGCAGAAGTACAAGGAGCTCCAGGACATCATCGCCATCCTCGGCATGGACGAACTGTCCGACGAGGACAAGCTCGCCGTGGCCCGGGCCCGGAAGATCCAGCGCTTCCTGAGCCAGCCCTTCTTCGTGGCGGAAACCTTCACCGGCATGCCCGGCAAGTATGTGAAGCTCGAGGACACCATCCGCAGCTTCGGCGAAATCTGCGATGGCAAGTGGGATCACCTGCCCGAAAAGGCCTTCTACCTGGTCGGAACCATCGAAGAAGCCGTGGAGAAGGCGGAAAAACTGGCTCAGGCCTGAGGCAGCCATGACTGACGCGATCCTCCTGGAAGTGCTCACTCCCGAACGCCTGATCTTCTCGGCGGAGGTGGCGGAGCTTCAGTTCCCCACCGCCGACAATGGCTATTACGGCATCCTCCCCGGGCACACGCCCCTCATCACTCCCGTGGGCGCCGGCCTGGTCAGCTACACCCAGGGCACCCAGAAGCACTGGCTGACCATCTTCGGCGGCTTCGCCGAAGTGGGTCCGGACCATGTCACCCTCCTGGCCCGGGTCAGCGAGACCGTGGAGATGATCGATGTGGACCGGGCCGAGGCCGCACGGTTGCGGTCCCTGGAGCTGCTCAAGGAAGCCCAGACCGAGCCCGACCTGGACGAAGCCCAGGCCCACCTGAAGGCCAGCCTCATCCGCCTGGCCGCCGCCGGGCACCCGGGAGGTCATGGGTACTAGGGGATATTTGGACTTTAGGTCTCGTCCCAATAGGCCCTGCCGGTGGCTGCGGGATCATTCATCCTGGTCCCGCGGCTTGGCGTCGGCCCAACTCGGGTCCCGATTCAGGGCATCGACCCACCGGTACCCGGCCATCCGTTCTCGCCCGCCCCTCACCAGTTGAACAGGGCGTCCTGATCCAGCATGTGGATGCGCGAATCGCCGATGGCGGCGATCTGGGGCAGCATGATCGGCCGATCCCCGGGGGTGAGATGGTAGATGCCCACCGGCACGTTGGGCTTCAGCTTGCGCAATTCCCGGCCCAGCTTTTCCGGGGTCAGGTGCTTGGAGGCCTCCGCCAGCCAGGCCTGCTCGTTGGGAAAGCTCGCCTCGGTAATGAAGAGCTTCAGGTTCTTGGTCTTGTTGGCCACCTGATAGACCCGATCCGTTTCACCCGTATCCGAGGAGAAGATGAAGGCGGAATGATCGTCCTCCACCAGGTAGCCGACGCACGGGACCAGGTGGTTCACCGGGATGGGGGTGACCCGCAGGCCCTCCACCTCGTAGGTCTTGCCGGGAACGATCTCCGAAAAATGGATGATGGGATTGTCGGGGCTCGGGATGACCGAGAAGTCCGGCCAGAGCTCATCGTTGAACAGATGCCGGCGCAGGGCGTCCAGGGTCTCGGGCAGGGCCCGGATCTCTACCGGCACGTCGGTATGCCCGAAGATGTTCTTGGTGAAGAACGGCAGGGTGCAGATGTGGTCCAGATGGGAATGGGAAATGAAGATCTGCCGGATCCCGATCTGTTCCCGGATGGTGAGCGCCTGGGTGATGGACCCGGCATCGATGGCCAGCGCCCCGTTCACCAGCATTCCCGTGAGCCTGTGGCCCTCGGCCTCACCCCCTGAACACCCTAGAACCCGCAGTTCCATGCGACCTCTGGAATCGAGAAGCGATCAGAAGCGGATGCCACCGTAGAGAGCCACCTGCAGCGTCGGCGCCATGGCCTTGCGGAAGTCATCGGGGTTGGACGTGCTGTCATCCTTGGTGAGCGGCACCGCCACTTCAAGGCGAACGAAGGGACTAACCACGGGGGTGGGCAGGTTGAACCCGACTCCGGCCTTCACCCAGGGCCGGACCAGGGTCGTGCTGTCGGTCCCGGTGGACGTCGTGGTGGTGAGCTTCTCCTGGCGCATATCAAGCCCGGCGTGAAGATCCAGCAGGAGTTTCCAATCCGCCTGCACGCCGATAGCCACGTACTGGTCGCCGAACTTGCCGTAGACCTTACCGCCGCTGGTGAGGTTGTCCTCGGCCTTGGGATGGTAGGTGACCGCCGCGCCCAGTTCGGCGACCTCAAGATTCAGCAGGGTGTAGGCCGCACGGAACCCATAACCGGTGGGCGCGGAACGATCGTACCCGGCTTGGCTGAGCCCATCCTGAGTACTGCCGAACGACTCAGCGCGCCCGATCTGCTTGTCCAGCAGGAGGCCAAACTCCGAAGCCTTGACAGGCACGGAGGCGATTCCCAAAAGAAGGACTCCGATGGCAATGGCTTTTCGCATGGGTGGCTCCCGAAATGATCCGTAATTCTAATATTCCTAGCTATGTGTGCCAAGGTCAATGACCTTTGCTAACCTCTTTATCATGCGTGCCCAGCTTCAGTATCTCCTGTTGGACGGATTTGATCCGGACACGGGCGAGCTTGCCCTCAGGGTGCGGGTGGACGGCGAGTCCCCGGAGGAGGCCCGCTTCCTGCGCCTGAAACTGCACCTGGGAAGGTCCGGCGATCCGCTCCAGCCGCTGCGCCGGGAGCTTCAGACCCATGTCCAGATGCCCATCCCCCCGCTATGGGACCGGGGCCTGAAAATCGTCATTCGAGCCATAGAGGATGAATTAGAAATGCCGGAGGGCCGAAGCTCGAACCGGTATACCTGGGTCCAGACCCAGTTGCTCCACCCCACGGAGGAGCGCAAGGGCACCCTCAACCACCCGGTGGCCCGCCAGGCGGAAGTGCTCTGGGACTGGGCCCAGCGCGCTGAAAAGGAGGGCGGCGACGCCCAGGCCATCGAACTGCTCGAGCGCATGCTTCTGCTGGCGCCCCAGCACAGTTCCGCCCTGGTCTGGCTGGCCTCGCTCCTGCGCCGGCAGTCCATGATCGATGAGTTGGTGGAGATCACCGAGCGCCTCCTGCTGGTCAGCCCGGGCAACCCCGAAGCCCTGATCATGCATGGCGAGGCTCTGCTGTACCTGGATCGGCACCAGGAGGCCGGGGAGGCCTTCGCCCGGCTGCTCAAGATCAACCCGGTGCATCCTCTGGGCCACCTCGGGGCCGCCCAGGCCCGGAGCCTGGCCGGGGGGGATCCCTGCCCGCACCTGGATGCCGCCCTGGAGCTGGATCGGCCCGCCACCCTTTCCGTGCTGCGGGAGACTTTCGATTACCGGATCCTGCCCGCGATGGCCCGGGAGAACACCTACCCCGCCGACATCCTGCCCACCCTGCTTGGCGTCTCGCCGGGGGAAGCGGATACTTTCCGCAGGGAACGGGGCCTCCCGGTCACCGGCCCGGACGGAACCGTGCGGGAGACCGAATTGTCCCGCTGGGTTACCATCCAGAATCGCTATCAGCTCCTTCCCATCGGGTTGCATTGGCTCGCACCGACCCCCAGGCACATTCCCGAACTCCCCTGACCCCCGCACCACCCCTTTCCGCCCCGAGGAGCCCATGAGCGCCATCCTGACCACCAACCTGCCCTTCCCCGTCTTCCGGCGCGGCAAAGTCCGCGATGTCTATGATCTGGGCAACCGGCTCCTGATCGTGGCAACGGACCGCATCTCGGCCTTCGACTGCATCATGCCGGAAGGGATTCCCGACAAAGGGCGGATCCTCACCCAGGTGGCCAATTTCTGGTTCGAAGCCACCCGGGACATCCTGCCCAACCACCTGGAAGCCACCGAAGTGGAGGACTTCCCCGCGGAACTGAAGCCTTACGCCGAGCAGTTGCGCGGCCGCGCCATCCTGGTGCGCAGGACCGCCCCATTGCCGGTGGAGTGCGTGGTGCGGGGCTACCTGGCAGGGTCGGGCCTGAAGGAGTATGAGCGGACCGGCACCGTTTGCGGCATCCCCCTCCCGGCCGGCCTGCGCAACGCCGACCAGCTGCCCGGACCCATCTTCACCCCCTCCACCAAAGCCGAGGAAGGACACGACGAGAACATCGATTTTTCTGCCATGGTCAAGCTGATCGGCCGGGAGATGGCGGTCCGGGTGAAGGAGATGAGCCTCGCCCTCTATGGCCGTGGCCGGGAACTGGCCCAGGAGCGGGGCATCCTGCTCGCCGACACCAAATTCGAGTTCGGGCTTCTGGAGAACGGTGAACTCATCCTCATCGACGAGGCGCTGACCCCGGATTCCAGCCGCTACTGGCTGGCGGACGGTTGGCAGCCCGGCGCCAACCCGCCCAGCCTCGACAAGCAGTTCCTGCGGGACTACCTGGAGGCCCTGCCGGACTGGAACAAGCTGCCCCCCGCACCCCACCTCCCGGAAGCCGTCATCCAGGGCGTCCGCAGCCGGTATCTGGACCTGGCGACCCGGTTCGGGATTCAGGTATAGGCAGGCCTAGCAACCGTTGCAGCGCTTGCGCTGCTATGGTTGCTTGTGCCTCGCACGGTCATTCAATCCAACCAGGGCACCAACGGTGCTAGCAACCGTTGCAGCGCTTGCGCTGCTACGGTTGCTTGTGCCTCGCACGGTCATTCAATCCAACCAGGGCACCAACGGTGCTAGCAATCGTTGCAGCGCTCGCGGTGTTATGCCGGTTGCACCGTGGCGTGGTAGACGAACTTGCCGCCCTTGACCTGGAGCACGGTCACGGGTTTTATCGGATTGCGCTCCCGGTCAAACTGGACATGGCCCGAGACCACCTCCAGGTCGCTCGCTTTTAGGGCGTCCCGGATGGCTTGACCATTGGACGAGCCGGCCCGGCGCACCGCGTCCAGCATCAGGTAGGCGGCATCGTAGGCCAGGCAGGCGTTGCCGTCGGGTTCGATCTGGTATTTGGCCTTGAACCGGGTGGTGAAGTCCTGGACCAGGGGGCGGGGGTCGTCCTTGGCGAAGTGGTTGGTGAAGAAGCAGCCCTCCAAGGCGGCCCCGCCCACCGCGGTGAGCTGCGGCGAATCCCAGCCGTCGCCGCCCAGCATAGGCCCCTGGAAACCCAGCTCCCGGGCCTGCTTGGCGATGAGGGCGACGTCGCCGTAGTAGTCGGACAGGTAGAGCACGTCCGGTCTGGTGGCGATGATCTTGGTGAGCTGGGCCTTGAAATCCGGTGTTCCGGTGGGGTGGCCTTCGAAGGCAGTGACCTGGCCGCCCAGGGCGGTGAACTTGGCCTTGAAAAATTCCGCCAGGCCCTGGGTGTAGTCGTTGCCCACATCGAACAAGCAGGCGGCCTTGCGCGCATAGAGCTGTTCCATGGCGAACGTGGCGCCGATGCTTCCCTGGAAGGGATCGATGAAGGTGGCCCGAAAAATGTAATCCCCGACCTGGGTGACCTTGGGGTTGGTGGAGGTGTGGCTGATCATGGGAATCCCGGCCGCCTGGCAGATGGGCGCGCCCGCCAGGGAGACCTTGGACATGGTCGTGCCGACGATGGCCGACACCTTGTTCTGATCGATGAGCTTGGTGTAGACCGTGGCTCCCTCGCCGGGGTCCCCCTTGTCATCGGCGAAATGCAGCCGGATCCTCCGGCCCAGCACGCCACCCCGTTCATTCCACTCCTCCACCGCCATGGAGAGTCCCTTTTGGGTGGAGAGGCCGAAGTTGGCCGCCTCCCCAGTGGCGGGTCCGACCCCGCCGAGATTGAATGTCCTGCCGCTCTTGTCGCAAAATGCGCAGAGGCCGGCGGCGACCACGGCCAAGACCGCGATGGGTAAGGTGAACCTCATGAATCCTCCTGGACAGGCCTTGAGCCTGCTGCCCAGAGGTGCGGCCAGTTCCGGGAAAGTTTTCACCCGGCGGTCAGGCTTCGATCGGGATCACCTGGATGGCGCTGGCCTTGATGAGAGCCTGGACCTGCCGTCCCGGCTCCAGCGCGAGGTCCGCACAGGCCCAGGCAGTGATGAGCGCCTCAAAGGGCACTCCAGCATCCAGCCGCACCCGCTTCAGGGCCCCGAGCGGTTCGATCCCGGTGATCGTGGCGGCGATCCGGTTGCGCTGGGACAACAGCCCGTGGGGACCCTGTTCCAGCGATACCCCTTCGCCCCGGATGCAGGCATAGGCCTCCTGGAAGGAACCGCCCGGATCCGGGGCGAACAGCTCCACCCGCCCCACCACCAGCCGCAGCAATCCTTCCGTCCGCCCGGCAACCCGGGCCCGCAGCACGGCCCCCAACTGGGCCTCCTGCGCGGCCCCGGCCGCAGACAGGAGCTCGGCCGGGGCGCCGTCCCGGATGATGCGCCCTTCGGCCATGAGCAGCATGCGGTCGCCCAGGGCCAGGGCCTCCTGGGGGTCATGGGTCACGAGGATGGCCGGCACTCCGAGGGCCTGGAGGATTTGTCTCAGATTGTGGCGCAGCGGCTCCGCGGCGACCCGGTCCAGGGCCGCGAACGGCTCGTCCAGCAGCACCAGCCGGGGCCGGGGAGCCAAGGCCCGGGCCAGCGCCACCCGCTGCTTCTGCCCGCCGGAAACCTCCGAGGGGCCACGCTGGGCGAATTCGCCCAGGCCCATGAGCCGGATCATCTCCTCGACCCTGGCCTTGCGGGCAGGCGCAGGCCATCCGCCCAGGCCATAGGCGATGTTCCCGGCCACGCTCAGGTGCGGAAACAGGGCCGGCTCCTGGAAGACATAGCCGATGCCCCGCCGGTCGGCCGGGAGCTGATGCTTCCGGTCCGGGTGAAACCAGGTCTCGTCCCCGGCCCGGATGCAGCCGCGATCAGGTCGTTCCAGACCGGCCAGGCATCTCAGGACGGTCGTCTTGCCGCACCCCGATGGCCCGAACAGCACCGTGAGCCCGAACCTGCCCAGGGCCAGCTCGAACCCGGCCTCGATCACCGGTCCGGATGGAAAGCGCTTGGCGAACTGCACGCTCAGGCCCATGCCCGTTCCCTCGAGCGGAGCCACGCCGTGCAGGCCAGGACCACCACCGCGAAGCCCAGCAACAGCAGGGCGGTCCGGTTGGCCCCAGCCATGTCGAACGACTGCACCTGGTCGAACAGCGCGATGGAGGCGGTCCTGGTCTTTCCCGGCAGGTTTCCGCCCACCATCAGCACCACCCCGAATTCCCCCATGGCGTGGGCGAAACTGAGAATCAGGCCCGACAGCAGTCCGCGCCAGGCCAGCGGAAGGGCGACCCGAAGGTAGACCCCGGTCCGGCCGGAGCCAAGGGTGCTGGCCACTTCCAGCAGGCGGCGGTCCACCCCGCCCAGGGAGGCCACCAGCGGCTGGAGGAAAAACGGCAGGTTGGTGATCACCTGGGCCAGCAGCAGGCCCTGGAACGAGAACACCAGTCGCGACCCGGTCAGGTGCTCCCAGGCCATCCCCAGGGGACTGCGGGGCCCCAGGGCGACGATGAGGTAGAATCCCAGCACCGTGGGCGGCAGCACCAGGGGGATGGAACTGATGGCTTCCAGCAGGATCCGGCCCCGGAACCGGCCGAAGGCCAGAGGCCACGCCAAAAGGACTCCCAGCGGCGCCAGCAGGAGCGCGGAGCTGACGGCCAGGCGCAGGCTCAGGCGGATCGCCTCCCAGTCCATGGTCAGGGTTTGCCGTAGCCGTGCCGGGCCAGCAGGTCCTGGCCAGCCTTGCCGGTGAGGTAGGCCTGGAAGCTCCGGGCCAGGTCCTGGCACTGGCTGCGCTGGAGGATCACCCCCGCCTGCCGGAGCACCGGGTAGGCGTCCGCAGGCACCTTCCAGGTCTGCCCGGTCTCGCTCAGCCTGGGGTTTTCAGCCTGGGCCGCGGAGATCAGGCCCGCTTCCGCGGCGCCCACCTGGAGGAACTGCGCCGCCTGGGCGATGTTGTCGGCAAACACCAGCCTCGGCTTCACCTGATCGTAGATTTTCACATGGCGCAGGGCCGCCTCGGCCGACCGGCCATAGGGAGCCACCTGGGGATTGGCCGTGGAGATCTTCTGGATTTTCGGGCTGGCCAGAACCTTCCAGCCGTCCCTGGCCAGGTCCAGGCCCAGGTCCTTGCGGACCCATAGAGTGAGGCAGCCGGTGGCGTAGACGAACGGACCCTGGGCGCTGACCAGGCCGGCCTTCTGCAACTGGCCCGGGAACCCCTCGTCCGCCGACAGGAACAGGTCGAACGGGGCCCCCTGCAGGATCTGGGCGGTCAGGCTGCCGGAGGAGCCGAAGGAAAGCTGGAGCTGGGCGTCCGGGTGCCCGGCCTCGAAGCCGGCCTTGAGTTCCTCCAGCACCCCGCGCAGGTCCCCGGCGGCGGCGATGGCCACCTGGG
>Ga0302267_10005111_pt1 | contig 13980 bp, 10 predicted proteins | sample III_Bog_E1_3_FD_194555 | JGI IMG/M metagenome (GOLD analysis project Ga0302267, IMG submission 194555) | Peat permafrost microbial communities from Stordalen Mire near Abisko, Sweden - III_Bog_E1_3 | ecosystem: Environmental > Terrestrial > Soil > Wetlands > Peat | place: Sweden: Abisko... | reverse complement strand
GCCCCCGTGCAAGCTATTGGAGGTCCTCATGAGCCCATTCAATCGCCGCGAATTCCTTAAAACCTCGCTCGCCGTTGGAACCGTTGCCAGTGTCACCAACCTGCACGCCACCCCCCGCACCGCCGGCGATCTAGTCACCCTGGGCAATTCGGGATTGAAGGTGACGCGCCTCGCATTCGGCACCGGCAGCGCCAACGGCCATGTGCAGGCCTCGCTTGGACAGAAGGAATTCTCCCGACTCATCGCCTACGCCTACGACCGCGGCATCCGCTTCTTTGAAACCGCCGAGACGTATATGACCCCCGCTATGCTCGGCGAAGCACTCAAGCCCTATCCGCGCGAAAGTTATCAGCTCATGAACAAGGTCACCACCGATGAGGGCGTCGATCCCCACAAGCGCTTCGATGAAATGCGCCGCATCTCGCAGACCGAATACTTCGACATCATGCTCCTCCACTGGCAGCACACCAGTGACTGGGTCAGCGAGACTCGCCGCTGGCAGGACGGCATCCTCGAAGCACAGCAGAAAAAGACCATCCGCACCCGCGGCGCATCCGTACACGGGCTGCCTGCGCTCCGCCAGATGCCCGGCAACAAGTGGCTTGAAGTGGCCATGATCCGCATGAATCACAAAGGCGCGCGCATGGATGGGCCCACCTACGACGACAACAACAACCCCGACCATCGCGACGAGGTGGTTGCCCACGTCAAGCAGGTCAAGAGCGAAGGCATGGGCGTCATCAGCATGAAGCTCGTGGGCGACGCCACATTCACCCGTCATGAAGACCGCCGCGACGCCATGCGTTTCGCTTTCAAGAACGCGGGCATCGATTGCGCCACCGTTGGCTTCAAGAGCACCCAGGAAATCGACGAAGCCATCGACAACATGAACCTCGCATTGGCGTAAGGATGGTCCGTACGAATTGCACTGTAACAGGGCACGACTTTAGTCGTGCCGATAAGGCCAAAAAAGTGAGAGGGCTTTAGCCCCGGCGTGATTTCCATTGGGGCGGCGCTCGACTTGGCCAGAGCTTCCTTGGGAGAATCCGCACGCAGCATGCTCAATCAGCGCTTCACCGCCAAACTGCAAAAGAGCCCCGCAAAAAGAGGCTGGACCTACCTGGTCTGGCCATCTTCGGTGGAGTTCTTTCGCATCCGCGGCCTGGTTAAAGTCGAAGGGAAAATCGACGGCGTCTCCTTTAAAAGCTCCTTCATGGCCATGGGCGACGGCACCCACAAGCTACCCGTGAAGGCCGACATTCGACGCGCCATCGGCAAAGAGGTTGGCGATACGGTCAACGTGCTTTTGGAAAGACAACTCTCTTGACCTTCGATTTATCAGCACCAAGGACAGGCGCATTCAATCCCATCCATGACCAATACTGAGACCCCGCCAGAGAAGCGCATGCCCTCGCGCACTTCCATCATGGTCGCCGCGGCGCGCGCCTTCGGCTCTCGCGAGCCGGACGAGACCATCCGCAACCCAGACATGCTTGCCGACCGCCTCATCGGCGACGAAGAGCTGGCACTCATCGTCGGCCACCCGCTAAGCAAGGGCCTCAAGCAGGAATACCAGGAAGCCAGCCAGAATTACGCCATCGCCGGCCTCGCCTGGATGATGCTCATCCGCACCCGCTTCATCGACGATGCGCTCGTACGCGCCGTCCACAACGGCGCAACCCAGATCGTCATCCTTGGAGCCGGCTTCGATACCCGCGCCCATCGCTTTCGCGAACTGCTTAAGGATTGCCGGGTGATTGAAGTGGGCGCTGCGCCAACCCAGGATCACAAGCGCCGCCGCATCGCGTCCATCCTCAGCGACGAGCCGCCGAATCTCATCTATCTCACAATCGACTTCACGACCGACGACCTCGGTGAAGCTCTTCGCTCCGCCGGCCTTCGTCCAAGCGAAAGGACCTTTTACATCTGGGAGGGCGTCAGCATGTACCTTTCCGAAGAGAACATCCGCAAGACGCTCGGCGCCATTGCCTCGCTTTCGGCTCCGGGCAGTTCACTCGTGTTGGATTACTTCAACAGCCTCGGAATCGAATATATGAAGCTGGCTCCTGCCACGGCTGGTGGCGACCCGTCAGGCTGGGGCGAGCCATGGCTCTTCGGCGCGCCCGCTCCGGACGGTAGGCCAGCCAGTCTCCGTGTATAACCCGGAGCTCATCAAGCGCTACACCATCGGCAAGGACGGCGTAGGCTACGGCGCGAACGTCTTCGAAAAGACCAGGGCCGCCGCCATGGAAGCCCGTGCGCGCGCCGCGGCCGAACCGGACACTCCATCGAAGCAGGCCCTCGTCGATCTCCAAAAAGCTATCGGAGCCGCCGGCGGCACCTATTGGCTCGCGGAACTCACTGTCCCAGCAAGTTGAACCACCGGCCGCACCTGGGTCAAGAGCTCGTGCAGGAACGTGTCCGGCTCCGCGAAGACTATAACGCGTTCGGGATTTCGATTCAGCATCCCTCGCTTTTCGCGGACCGAACTCGCAGAAATAGCCGAAAATAATCATCCATGCGATGAATTGTGTATATACTACACAATTAGTACGTCAATGAAGAATCAAGCTGTAATTCAGAGCTCTCAGCAGCAGAAAGGGCATACGGTTGATAACGATTCAGACACCAATTGTGATTGCGAGGCCCCCAGGCAACAGCCCGGCCCGCACAGCGAGTCCCGCAAAAGCGGCGGCCGCAAACAAGGCACGCACCGGCCCCAAGCCCGCTCTAACCACGGCCCAAATTGCCCGTGCCGCCATCGCAATCGCCGACTCCGAGGGTCTTGACGCTATCTCCATGCAGAGAGTGGCCCGGGCGGTCGGCGTCACTACCATGGCGCTTTATCGCTACTTCGCAAGCAAGACAGAGTTGATTGAACTCATGATCGAAATAGCGGGCGGCCCGGCTCCGAACCTGGATGCTCTTGAGCGTGGCTGGCGACCCCGGCTCACCGAATGGGCGCGTCGATGTTCGGCAATTTACCGCAGACACCCGTGGTTTCTTCAGGCCACAATGACGCCCGGACGAAAGCTGGGGCAGAATGAACTGGGATGGATGGATGTTGCCTACACCGTGCTCAGCCGCACTGAATTGAGCCCCCGCGAACAGCACAGAGCGTTCCTTGTGCTCATCGGCCACATTCGCAGCAGTGCCGAATTCGCCCAGGCTCAGGCCAGAGGTCGTTCGTCCTCATGGGAACCGGCGATGCGGCTTGGAAAGTACCGGGACAGCTACCCTGCGCTGGCGGCAGCCGTTGAAGCGGGCGGATTCGCCGAGTCCATAGGAACCAGCCTGGACTTCGGCCTGGAATGCATCCTCAGCGGAATTAGAGCCATAACCCGCGCTCGCAGATAAGAGAAGGCAGGATCGAGCATTTGACTGACCACTGATCACTAATCACTAACCACTGCTCTTAAATCAGCTGCGTCCGCCCTGACAGTCCAAGTTCCTTCACTATCTTGCCCACGTCCTGCGAATGGTCCCGATGCGCAATCAGCAGCGCATCCTCGGTATCCACAATCACCAGGTTCTCCACACCCACCAGCGCCACAAATTTCTTCGGGCTGAAGATATAGTTGTTGGCCGCGTCAATCGCCATGTGCCCGTCGGTCTCGGAAACGTTTCCTTCGCCATCGCCGCGCAGCCGTGTCTCCATCTGGTACTCGTAGAGTGAAGCCCACGATCCCAGGTCATTCCAGCTGAATTCCGCCGGCAGGCAATACAGGTGCGACAAATGCTCGCCCTTGGCCGACCGAGGCTCCAGCACGGCGTAATCCACTGAAATGTTCTCGCACTTTGGATAGAGCTCGTGGAAAACCTCTTCAAACTTGTCCGTTCCGTACGCCGCCGCGATTTTCTCCAGCAGCGGCGCCGTCTCAGGCAAGTGCTCGCGCACCGCGTTCGCCAGCGTCTTCGCCGACCACAGAAACATCCCCGAATTCCAGTAGTAATTTCCGGCGGCTACAAACTCTTCCGCGCGATTCTGGTTGGGCTTTTCGGTAAACCGCCGCACGTGCAGCGCGGAGTCGTCCGCCGTATAGTCGCCCGTCTCAATGTAGCCGTAACCGGTTTCCGCACGCGTAGGCTCAATGCCCAGCACCACCATGTTGTCCCCGGCCGCGGCCACCGCAATGCCCTTCTGCAGCGCCTTCAGAAACCGTGGTTCATCCGCAATCACGTGATCTGACGGAAAAATACCGAGCACGGCATTGGGATTCTCCCGCTCAATCAGGAACGCTGCCAGCCCGCACGCCGGCGCCGTATTCCGCGCCACGGGTTCCTGAACAATCTGCTGCGCGGGCACCCCATGCAGTTGATCGACAATCTCATGAGCGAGATACTCATTCGTGATTACCCAGATCTTTTCGATCCCGGCCAGCGGCTTCAACCGCTCCACGGTTTGCTGAATCATGGACCTCTCGCCATCCAGCGCGAGAACTTGCTTGGCGCGTGCACGCCGCGAACGCGGCCAGAATCGGGTGCCGCTACCACCGGCGAGTATCACAGGGCGAAAATCGATTGGCTTCGACATGGAAAACACATCCTAATCCACTGAAGCTATGTTTGCCCAGTGACGTGCGACACTTTGTCGCAAACCCAATCGAATCGCCGAGTTCGGACGCTATCCCAGCTTGGCCAGGAACTCGCCCATGCGCCGTGTTCCTTCGTCGATATTCTGCCGGGTCACCGGGTACGAGATGCGAACATGCTCCGACGTTCCAAACGCCTCGCCCGGCACCGTCACCACGTGTCCTTCATGCAACAGCCGCGTCGCCAACTCCGTCGCAGTCCGCACTCCGCCCTTGCCCAGAAACGCTCCTATGTTGGGATACACATAGAACGCGCCTTCCGGCGTAGTGCAGGTCAGCCCCGGAATCTCCTTCAGCTTGGTCAGCATATAATCCCGCAGCCCGATAAACTCCGCCCTGAACTCGCAAACGCAATCCTGAGGCCCCGCCAGAGCGGCAATCGCCGCCTTCTGCACAAAACTGGTCGCGTTCGACGTCGATTGCGACTGCAGCTTGCTCAAATTCGCTACCACGGCCTTCGGTGCCAGCGCATACCCCGCGCGCCAGCCGGTCATCGAGTACGTCTTCGACAGTGAACCCAGGATCACAATATGCTCCTTCGCCCACGTAAACGACCCACCGCTCACCGGCTTGCCCGCATAGTTCAGGTACACGTAGCACTCATCCAGCAGCAGAAAAATCCCGCGCTCATGCGCCAGGTGCACAATCCGTTCCAGGTCCGACGCGCTCACCACGCTGCCCGCCGGGTTCGACGGCGAATTCAAAATAATCGCCTTCGTCTTCGGCGTAATCGCCTTCTCAATCGCATCGGCTGTGATGCGGAAGCTCTCCGCCTCGCTGGTCTCAAGGATCACCACCTTGCCACCCGCATACTGAATGATGTCTTTGAAGCTCACCCAGTACGGCGCAGGCAAAATCACTTCGTCCCCGTGGTCCACCAGCACCTGGATCGTATTAAAGAGCGCCAGCTTCCCGCCGGTCGTGAAAATCGCTTCATCCAGCCCATAGTCAGAGCCGAAGTCGCACGCGTGCCGCTCCACAATCGCCTTCCGCACGTCCGGAATTCCCGGCACCACGGTGTAGCGAGTGAAATTCGCGTCAATCGCCGCAATAGCCGCGTCCTTGATGTGTCGAGGAGTGGGAAAATGCGGTTCCCCTGCCCCGAAATCCACCAGGTTAACGCCCTGAGCGCGCAGTTTCGCAGCTTCCGCAGCCACTGCCATGGTTGCGGAAACCTCAATCCGGCCAATCCGGTCGGCAAATACTTGAGAAGGTGCAGTCACTGTCATAGCGCTTTCTATCTTTACAGATTTCGCGCCATTCCCCAAGTCCGCCGCGCAGGACTTCCTACAAATCCAGAGCCGCGCGCTTTACAAATATTTGTCATCCTGAGCAAGCGCAGCGAGTCGAAGGACCTGCTTCTTCATCTCGCCAGCTGTTACAACGCCGCGCGCACCTTGTCCACATGCGTTCCATGGCTGCGAATCAACTCGTGCAGCTTGTCCCCGGTCACTCCAAGCTCTTTTGACCAATATGCGATGTCGGAGGCCAGTTTCGGATTGATTTCCTTGGGATTGTGCGGCCCCTTGACCGCGTGATCTTCATGGATAGCGTGGGCCGTTTGGCCCTTTGGCGCGTCGTGGTGTTCAGACATGGGTGCTTCCTCTTTTCGGTTCTCTCAGTTGGATGAGGAACCACCACGCGAAGATGTACCTGCCGCGCACCGCACCCCGCCACCAAACCAATCCCGGCAAGCCGAAAGCTACCCTCCGACCAAGTCAAGCCTCTTAAGCTCCACACCCTACGCGTTGCCCTTCTTCACCATCTCCAATCCCGTTTCTCGTGCCCGGAAAACCCCTTTACAGTGCCGAAAACAAACGTCTGTCCGCCGAAAATCTTCTCCACCCCATCCACATGCAGATACTGAATCACGCGCACCGCAAAATCGCGAACTTCCTCCTCGGGCGTAAACTCCACTGCAAATGGCAGCAGTTCCTGCGCAGGCAAATGAATCTTCCCCATCCCTCGTTCCGGGTCGAGCCATTCGAACCGCCCTTCGCCGAGATGGTTGAACCGATGTGCCTCAAACTCCGTGGCCAGCAGCCTCTCCAGCGTTCTTCCCTCAGCCTTTACAACGGCTGTGCCCTTGATCCGTGCCACTTCGCCTTCGCGGTTCAGTGTCTGTAAACCGAAGCTGAATAGCCTGCCCGCCCCTCCATAATTCGCCCCCAGCACGTGCAGCTTGAAATAGGGGCCAACCGTCACTCCGCCCGCAGCCGGCGTGATGGCGATATTCCGCCAGCCGATGGCGCTGTTGTTATACACGTTGTCATGCAGCGCGAACGGAGTGGAAACGCCTCCAACCTCCTCCGGAAAGCACATCTCAAATGGATAAACCGAGGTCGATTCAACCCTGGCCAAAAGGCAGAAATGTCCGGCTTGTCCAATCGAGCCCCCGGCTGCAGCCAGATAGTTATTCGGGTTGGGTATCTCGTTTCCCGGCCACACAATCTGCGCGTATATTTCCGTCCCCGCAGGAATCACCGGCAATTGCGTCTCCCCAATCACCCCGCCGAGCGGAAGATTCGCAAAGCCCCCATAAAACATCGAACCATCCCACGGTGCCGGCCAGTCCAAGCCCGTGCTCGCAAACCCGTAGTACACCTTCAGAATCTCCGTCCCCGTCGAATCTGTGGATCCAAAATTACTCACCCGCACGCTGATGTATGCGTCGCTGCCCGTGTCCACAGTGCCCGTCGTTCCAAACGGCGGAGTTGCGGGATTAGTGCTGAGCTTCACCGGCGTGAGATAGGTAACACCCGCTGGAGCAGCGCTCGTATTGCTCACCAGGATGTCCGGGCTCTCCCACAGCACGCCTCCGCTGCCGCCGGGAACCGCGGAATCCGGCTGACTCCCCACATCGCCAGCCACGCCCCCTACATCCCGAATCGTCAGCGTTGGATTCGAATAAGGGTAATTGAAAATCGACATCGAGCCGTTGCCCTCATAGGTCGTCGTCACATTCGTCCACACCAGCGAAGCCTGAAAATTCGCCAGGTTCGGGTTCCCGGGACCAGCCACATAGCTCGTATCGCACTTCCATACAACCGGGTCGCTTGAAGTTTCGTAGTTGTTCTCGTCGTTGATGTACAGCGTATAGCCGTCGAAACACAGCCCTCCGAATTGCGCGGCCTCGTTCAGGTAGTAAGTGGTCACCGGAGATTTTCCGTTGAACGTCGTTGCCGTGGTTATGTCCAATCCACCGGCACTGGCCGTCGAGTCGAGCAAGGGATAGATCAGACTATCGAGCCATGCGCCGCTGATCATCAGCAGAGAGCCGCCTCCCGCGCCGCCGGTCTTCGGATTCACATCGTCCAGATACTCTTCATTGTTGTTTGCCAGCCACAGGTTGCCGGCCGGATCAAAAGCGATTCCCTCCGGACCGGAAAATGGATACAGCGCAGGAAGAAACGGTGGAACCTGCGTCGACAGTTGCGTGCTCGGAAGCTGGGCACCCGCTGTCCCCGTCGGAGCATTCTGGAATTTGAGATACGTTCCAGGGCTGGGCGGAGCACTCGGATTGGCCGCTGTCGTCGGAAGGCAGCAGAGAAAATTCCCGCCGCCATCGAACGTGGTCAGCCACAAATTTCCATGGCGATCGAAGGCAAGGTTCGAAACGATTCCAGCAATCGCATTGCTCGTTTCGGTCAGCACCTGCGACCCCACCGTCCCCCATGTGTCATACGTCCCCGCAGCTCCCGGCTTCCGGCTGAATGCGGTAACGATCCCGGCGCCCGCTCCCACGCCACTTGCGACATAGAGATTGCCTGTGCCGGGCTGAATCGCCATGCCAACCGGATTTCCTTGAACACTCAATGCGCCCTGCAACTCCACCGGCACTGCGCCAGGCGCGGGAGGCGCCTTCAATATCGCACCCAGGTCAAACACGCTCACCGCACCGTTCCCCGTCTGGCTGGTAAACGCCACAAACAGGTAGTGCGTCGTGGAAACGCCGGAGTGGTCCTCGTAAACCAGGGCGCTGTTCGGTCCATAGTAGTTTCCGTCCACCTCATTCGGGTTGCCAGTGAGCGCAAGAATGTCCGCGCTCCAGTTCGGCCCCAGCGTCGTAAACGGGGTGGCGCCCACCGGAGCGGGCAATTCGAAAATCTTGACAGAATTCTCAATGTACTGCGGCTGCGCAATGTATTTCACGGGGAAGCCTCCGGGGACAAAGGTGGATTCGTGTAGGGCCTGGGAGAGGTCCCGGCGGTAAATCCAGACGCGGGACATCAACACTACCGTGAGCGAGCCCGCAAATCATTCAAAGTATTTTTTTAAAACCTGAAGTTCTCTCCCTGACGACCTGCCGCGCACACCCTCAAACGTCGGCCATTTCCTTCTCCGGGTGAACTCCTGCCGCAAACGCTTCAAACTCCAATGCCCGCAGTGCTGGACTGAAGAGGTAGCCCTGATACGCAAGGCAGCCCTGTTCCTCCAGAAACTTTCGCTGTTCCTCTGTTTCCACTCCCTCGGCAATCACGGCCAGGTTCAGGCTCTTTCCCAGCGCAATAATTGTGCGCACAATCGAAGCGTCCATCACACCCGTCGTCACGTCGCGCACAAAACTCTGGTCAATCTTCAATTGGTCCAGGGGCAGCCGCTTCAATTGCGAAAGAGAGGAATAGCCGGTCCCGAAATCGTCCATGGAAAAACCGACCCCCTCTCTCTTCAGCTCTGCCATCTTGTGAATCACATCGTCGACCCGTTCCATCATGAAGCTTTCCGTAATCTCTAACTTCAGTTTCCGCGGATCGGCTCCCGACAGGGAAAGTGACCTCTCCACAAATTGCACAAAGCGCGAATCCAGAAACTGGCGAATGCTTACATTCACTGACATGCTGAGCTCCCGCATCTCCGGCTTTCGCGCCCATGCCGCCAGTTGTTCGCAGGCTGTGTCCAACACCCAATAGCCCAGATCGACGATCAGCCCATCCGCCTCAGCCAGGGGAATGAACTCATCTGGGGGCACCATCCCGCGCAGCGGATGCCGCCACCGCAGCAACGCCTCGCAACTCACAACCTTGTGCGTCGTATTCACCTGCGGCTGGTAGTGCAACTCAAATTCCCCGGCATGCAATGCGCTCTTCAAATCTGCCAGCAGCGCCACACGAGAAGCCGCAGCCGATTCCATTCCGGGATCAAAAAAGCACAGGCTGTCTCTCCCTTGAGCCTTCGCCCGATACAAGGCAAGATCTGCGCGCTTCAACAATTCTTCGCCCGTATCGGCCGCCCCCTTGAACAGCGTCACCCCGACACTGGCTGTGCCTTCGTAGACCTGGTGCAGCAATACATAAGGCCGCCGGCACGCGTGCACCACGACCTCGCCTATCAACCTTGCTTCGCGAATGGCTATATCCGAATCCGGGCTGAGTCCTTCCATCAACACCACAAACTCGTCTCCCCCCAGCCGTGCCGCGGTGCCGCATCCGCGAATACAGGAATTCAGGCGCAACGCTACCTCCTGCAGCAGGCGGTCGCCCACGTCATGGCCGGAGGTATCGTTGAGCGTCTTGAAATCGTCCAGATCAATCAGTAACAGCGCTCCCCTGTTCTTCAGGCGATCGGATGAAACCAGGGCCTTCTCCAGCCGCTCGCGCAACAGCGCCCGGTTGGGCAGCCCGGTCAAAACATCATGGAAAGCGAGGTTGTAGATTCGGGCATCGGCCGCTTTGCGCTCTGTGATATCCGTATTGATTGCCAGTATCGATTGCGGCGAGCCGTCGCCGTTCCGCACCAGCGTGCAACGGCTCGTCACAATCAGATCTCTGCCATCCCTGTGCTTCTTTTGAAGTTCGCCGCTCCACTCTCCCTGCTGAATGACCGACAAGAACGCGTGGCGCACCTCTGGCGCGGATGTTTGAAACACATCTCCCACGCGCAACCCCAGTACCTCCGCCGCCGTCCACCCAAAAAGACGTTCCGCCCCCTGATTCCAGTAGAGAATGTGGCTCTCCATGTCCTGAACGAAAATCGCATCCTGAGCTTTGTCCAGTAGTTCGGACTGCTCCCTCAACCGGTCGTGCGCCTCTTCAAGCCGTTGCCGCGACAGAACCGACTCAGTAATGTTCCTGAAGTAAATCGACATGTGGTCCCGCCGCGGAAAACACCGGATCTCATACCACACGTCCTTCGCGGGCTCCGCTTCAAACGCGGTCGCGGACGACCGGTCCATGGCGGCTCGCAGTCCTGCCAGCATCGTCTCTGAAAAAAATCCAGGAGCTGCGTCCACAATGGTCTGATTCAGCGCCGCCTGGCGATCCACTGCAAATTCCAAACACGCCGCGTCATTCAGATACACCAGCCGAAATTCGGAATCAAGCGAGATGAAGCAGTCGGAGATGCTCTCCAGAACCTCCGATTCAATCCTCAATGACTCTGCCCGCTCCCGCTCCACAATGTACGTCTCCCGGTACGCGGTAACAGCGTCCAGCATTTGTCCAAACAGCAGGTAGCACAGACAGACTGCCGCCACAATGAATACAGTGGCGAGGGAAAACACAGCCAGAACGGTTTGAAACAGGCAGCCCACCAAAACCAGAGGTACAATTCGTATGAACCTCGCCAATAACCGTCCCGCCGCCGGAGCATTGACCAGCTTGTTGAAGACCAGCAGCGCGAAAAACCAGACGAGATACACGAAGATGCTTTCATGATTCCCGTGGCCCAGAAGCGAGATTAGAATGCCTGCGGAAAGATAGGCAGCGTAAAAGGTGACGTAAGCCGCGGCCACCTTCTGCACCGCAAGCTGTCTCCATATCACCAGTGCAACAATTGCCCCCAGACCATAGACGCCGCCGACAATAATCAACACTGCTTCACTGCCGCTTACAGTTCCCTGCACAATCGCGGACATGCCGACGCCCGACCCCACAAACGAAAGAACCGCTGCGGTCAGCAGCGCACTGCGCGCCTGTGAACTCGAGGATGTGTCGACATCGCTTATCTCATACTTCGTCATCTCGAGCAGCCATTCTGAATCATCGGCGTATGCCAGCAGAGCCGTAAAAGGCGCACTCCCGCACACTCCTTCACGGCCCGATTGTTCGACAAGTCCATGGCTATCCACGGCCTCGGTCCGGCTCAGCGAAGCTTCCTGCACATCCAACGGGTCTTGGGTTGCTTATCGGCAAAATCAGGTGAGTTGTTCAGCTTCACGTGATAAAAGTCATGTGAGATTCCGCCCCTCCCATCAGAACGCACAGCCAGAGATCTACCGGGGTAGCGGACGGGGAATGATCCCCAATACTGACCGGCGTGGGTAGGCCAAGGGTTCATCCTCGGCACAATGCCATAACAAGAGAATTGAGAAATCAAGTACGCGACGCGGTCGCGTTTCAATCCGCACTTAGCTAGTTCCGCCCTCCGGCAATTGCCGCCGATATGCCGACCCATCTTGACTAATCAGGAGCCGGCGAGTGATTTGGCGATCCGCACTCATTTGCATGGGGAACAGGATGTCGTGGCATCGAGAGCTGGTGAAGTTGCCCCGCTCGGTTTTCACTCACTTCGTCATCTCCTGTGGTTTGGACGAATGCGATCTTCCCGGGTCAGACTCCTGCCATTCCGCACTCGGATGATAAAGTCTTCCACATGATCCCAGACAAGCTTACCCGGCGCGAAGTCCTCACAGGAATCGCCGCGGCTTCTCTCTTCCCGATTGCGTCTCTCAAAGCCCAATCCGCGGCCTCCTCGCTTTGCTTCACCAGCGCAGTCGAGATGGCTCAGCTCATTCGTGCCAAGAGGCTTTCCGCACGCGATGCCCTGGCCGAGCACCTCAAGCAGATCGACCGCGTCAATCCCAAAGTCAACGCGATCGTTACTCTCGTAGCTGACATGGCCATCGAAGCCGCCACACGCGCCGACGAAATGCAGGCGCGGGGCGAAACGCTGGGCCCGCTGCATGGCCTGCCCGTCGCCCACAAGGACCTTATCAATACGCGCGGAATCCGCACCACCTTCGGCTCGCCGTTGTTCAAGGACAATGTGCCCACCGCGGACGACATCCTTGTCGAACGTATGCGGCGCGCCGGCGCAATCATCGTCGGCAAAACCAACACACCCGAATTCGGCGCTGGCTCGCAAACCTTCAATACCGTCTTCGGCGCAACCCGCAATCCGTACGATCTGAGCAAAACCTGCGGCGGTTCCTCGGGCGGCGCAGCCGTGGCGCTGGCCTGCGGCATGGTCCCGGTCGCCAGCGGATCCGATGCCGGAGGATCGCTGCGTAATCCCGCGGCGTTCTGCAACGTCGTCGGTTTTCGTCCCTCCATCGGCCGTGTTCCCAACCCCAGGTCAGGTTTGGGATGGTCCACTCTCAGCACCAATGGATGCCTCGGCCGCTCAGTGGCCGACCTCGCTCTCTCGCTCAGCACCATCGCCGGTCCCGACCCCAATACGCCGCTCGCCATCAACGAGCCCGGCGACCTCTTCGCCCGCCCGCTCGATCGCAGCTTCAAAGGGGTGCGCGTCGCATGGTTCAAAGACCTCGGCGGCGTGCCGTTCGATCCCCGCGTCCGCACAGTCGTCGATGCGCATCGCGCCACGTTTGAATCTCTCGGCTGCATAGTCGAGCAGGCTGAGCCCGACTTCTCTCCCGCCGAAATCTCCTTCCGCACTCTTCGTGCATGGTCAGACGCCGTCGCCTATGGCACCATGTTCCAGCAACACCCCGACGCCTTCAAGGACACCCTCAAGGATGAAATCCAGAGAGGCATGAAGCTCACCGGCCAGGACATCGCCCACGCCGAGGTTGCCCATACCCTCCTCTGGCGCCGCTTCCAGGCCTTCCTCCAGAACTATGAATACTTCATCCTCCCCACCACCCAATTGCCTCCGTTCGACGTCAACACGCCCTATCCCACTGAGATCGCCGGCGTCCACTTTGACAACTACATCGACTGGATGAAGGCTTGCTGGTACATCTCGGCCACCGGAAACCCCGCAGCCTCTGTACCGGCAGGCTTTACACCCGAAGGCCTTCCCGTCGGCCTGCAGATCGTGGGCCGCGATAAGCTGGATTTCAGTGTCCTGCAGCTTGCGTACGCATTTGAACAGGCAACCGGTTTCGGCAAAAGTCATCCGCAGATCGCGTAGAGGAACACCGGCTTGCCCGATTGAAAAGCTGCATCCTCAAAGAGCTTGACTCACAGCTGATGAAACATGCCGACTCACTCATCAAGTAAGGGGTTGAAGCGACATCAAGACATTAGCCCCGAGAAACGCCCTTCCGTTGACCTCGGAACCCTTCAGTGCTTCACCGCTCGATTTTCCGAGTCCTCGCCGGGCTTGCTGATACGTCCACGCAACCGTTTCAGCACGTTTGGCGGCACCAGCCCCGTCACATCCCCGCCAAAGCTGAAGACCTCCTTCAGCATCCGCGAGCCGCACC
>Ga0302267_10005090_pt1 | contig 14023 bp, 15 predicted proteins | sample III_Bog_E1_3_FD_194555 | JGI IMG/M metagenome (GOLD analysis project Ga0302267, IMG submission 194555) | Peat permafrost microbial communities from Stordalen Mire near Abisko, Sweden - III_Bog_E1_3 | ecosystem: Environmental > Terrestrial > Soil > Wetlands > Peat | place: Sweden: Abisko... | reverse complement strand
CTGAATTCATAACTTCACCATTCGCAACCGCAAAGCGTTGCCAATGACCGATACCGAACTTAGGCTCATGGCGGCTCCAGCGATGATCGGGCTGAGCAATAACCCAAAGTGTGGGTACAGCACCCCAGCCGCGACTGGAATGCCCAGGGCGTTATAGAGAAAGGCGAAAGTCAGATTTTGGCGAATATTGCCCATGGTGGCCCGGCTGAGATGGATGGCCTTTGCAATGCTGCGGAGATCCCCCTTCACCAGGGTGACGCCCGCACTCTGCATGGCCACGTCGGTACCCGTGCCCATGGCGATCCCCACATCGGCTGCACTCAGGGCGGGGGCGTCATTGACCCCGTCCCCGGCCATCGCCACCGGCGCGCCATTGGCTCGAAGCTTCTTGATATAGGCCACCTTCCCCGCAGGTTCGATCCCCGCCTCCAGACCATCCAGGCCAAGTTCTTTGGCCACCATGTCTGCGGTGCGGCGATTGTCCCCGGTGACCATGATGATCTGGATTCCGAGGCTGTGCAGTGACTGAACAGCTTCGGCGGTCGTAGCCTTGATCGGGTCGGCAACCGCGAGAAGCCCTGCGGGTTTGCCATCGATTGCGACATACATGACCGTCTTTCCCGCATCCTGAAGCTGCACGGCCGAGGCTTCCAGCCCCTCCATTCCTGATACCATTTCGTTCACCAGGAACTCCAGCTTGCCGATCATCACCTGGCGGTCGGCGATGATACCGATGACACCGCCCCCCGTCACCGATCGAAAGTCCTTCACGGCCTCGATGGCCAGGCTTTGTTCCTTGGCGCCACCGACGATGGCGGCAGCGAGCGGGTGCTCGCTGTTCTGTTCCAGGGAGGCCGAGAGACGCAGGAACTCTTTCCCATCGAATCCCTGGTTCGGCAGGATGTCCACCAGTTTGGGTCTGCCCTCGGTGAGCGTGCCCGTCTTGTCCACGACTAGGATCGTGATCTTCTCCAGGCGTTCCAGGGACTCGGCGGTTTTCACCAGCACCCCTTCCTGGGCACCTCGGCCGACCCCGACCATGATGGCCATGGGCGTGGCGAGACCGAGGGCGCAGGGGCAAGCGACGATGAGAACGGCAACGGCGTTGACGATGGCATGGGCGAGCCGTGGCTCGGGCCCGAGCCACAGCCACAGGGCGAACGTGAGCAAGGCGACCGCAACCACCGCCGGCACGAAAAGGCTCGCCACCTTGTCGGCAAGGCCCTGGATGGGGGCCCGACTGCGTTGGGCGTCGGCCACCATGTTGACGATCTGACCCAGTAGGGAGTCGGTGCCAATCCGCTCGGCGCGCATGACAAAACTACCGGAGCCATTGACAGTACCGCCGGTCACCCGGTCGCCGACCGCCTTTTCCACTGGCAGCGGCTCCCCGGTAACCATGGACTCTTCCACACTTGAATGGCCTTCCAGCACCGTGCCATCCACCGGCACCCGGTCGCCGGGAACCACTCTCAACCAATCACCGACTTTCACCCGGTCAAGGGGGACCTCGTTGTCCCCGCCGGCAGCGACCTGCCTGGCGGTGGGTGGCGCCAGGTTCAACAGGGCCTTGATGGCACTCCCGGTGCGGCTGTGGGCGCGCAATTCGAGCACCTGGCCGAGCAGTACGAGTACGACAATCACGGCTGACGCTTCAAAGTAGACGGGAATCATCCCGCCATGCCGCATCGAATTCGGGAAAAATTCGGGAAATACCATCGCCACGGTACTGAAGAGGTAGGCGGCCCCGACGCCAATGGTGATCAGGGTGAACATGTTCAAATGCCAGGTCGCGATGGAACGAACGCCCCTGCGCCAGAACGGCCAACCTGCCCACCAGACCACAGGGGTCGTCAAGGCTGCCTGAATCCACCGCGCCGTGCTGCTTTCCACCCAGGCCAGCCTGGAGAGGCCAGGGATCATGTGTGCCATTGCCAAAAGAAACACCGGCAGGGCAAAGGCTGCGCCGATCCAGAGACGTCGATTCATGTCCTCGAGTTGGACATCCGCTTCTGCTTCGGCGCCTGCCTTGAAGGTGGCGAGTTCGAGCGCCATGCCGCACTTGGGACAGTCCCCGGGCCGGGCCTGCCGCACTTCTGGGTGCATGGGACAGGTGTAGCTGTTTTTCCCGGGAATAGATTCAGCCGGCGCTGCTCCGGGTAGAGTGTCTGGGGAGGACGTAGCTACCGGGTCCATTGCAATCCATTCCTTTTGGGTGGTTAGGGGTGGGACCCGTTTTACCGGCAGAGCCAAGGGGCATCCTTAGCCGCAGCAGCTCTTCCCCTTGGGATTGTCACCATCGGAAACAGAAAGGAACTTCTGCCGGCAGGTATCGCTGCAGAAGTAAGACGTTTTGCCAGCGCGTTCAGCATGGAAAGCGCTGGTCTCATCCACGTTCATGCCACAGATGGGGTCTTTGCATTGGATCTTGGTTTCGCTCATGGTCCGGTTCCTTGATTTGGTTTTAATTCCCAGATGTGTTGCGCTGCCGGCGCTGCGGAGTCAGCCCAGATGGGCTGACTATTTCCTGGCGTTTTTTGAGATCAAGACAACTATCAGGGCCACGGCAAGCGCACCAATCACTGTCCAAAGCCACATTCCATGGCCCGACCATCCGCCCATCCAACCAGCTCCATGGTCCATCATTAAGATCCCTACCTTTCTAGGTTATCTGTCACGTGTCAGGGAAGGGTTTCCGGTCTGATCTGACTGAGCGTTCCCCTGGCCAGTTTCGTCTTGAAACCGACGCATCTACCATTCTAAAAAAGGCGCCAAACTGCCAATGATAACGGGAGCCCTTATTGGGGTACCCTAAATCAGGGTCGTTGTGCTCATTCCAGATGTCCTTTTATGGGACTTGTGAATTTATCTCTTGGTATAGTGCAATCATAAGGCTAATCCAATGGCTGCACTTACCATTTGAATTCGTATCTTATCAATTTCCATGCCTAATATATAAACCCATTAATTAAAATCATTTAGCGTCAAACTCATTGATCAGCAATCGACATTCCATTCAAAATGATGCACCTGCTTATTGAAATCGTGGGGTCAGCCCAGCCGGAACGGGAAGGGTTCAACCAACCGGGCAGTACGCCAAACGGATGGGCCCCGATGGCGGTTCCCAGGCCGTGGGTCGGAGGCGCAGGGAACACCAGCCCATCGTCCGCGAGCTCGAAGCGTTGCTCTAGCGTTGCCCCGATCTGGCCAAGGCCCTGGAGGCGTCCCTGGCGAAGGCGGACTACCGGAGCATTCGCAGCTTGCCTCGGTATTTCACATTCCTGGATGACCTGGTGACCCTTGTGCCGACCGAAGGCGATCTGAAGCCCCGCATCCTGGAGTTCTACTAGACGGCATCATCGTCTCTCCGGCCGACAGCGTGCTCCACGGGCAGTGGCCCATTGCCGACAACGCCACCATCACGTGTGCTCGATACTTTTGATGGTTGACATGCTCCGAACGGCCCTGGCTTGGCCTGGAGGCGACGAACCAGCGCCTGATCGAGTTCTGAAAGGAACCGATGGGGCCCGAGGACGAGGTGTGGATCATCGGCACCTTCGCCATTGGCAGGATACGGGATACGGTGGGCGTGGTTATGCTTCTGCCTGGACGAAAATTCCTGGTGCCCGGCAACTATGACCGGTGGTCCTCCGCCTATCCTCACCGGCAAGATCGGGTCGGGTAATGGTCAGACCCATTTCGGAATCCGCTCTTGTCGAGGGGCTGCGAACGGCAGGCTATGACACAAGACTGTCTATCGAATGGCTGACAGCGGGGACACCTTTGGGACGGATTCATCACCGACCTTACCCCGCACTCGGCTTGGCGAATGGCCCCAGCAAGGCCTCGGGGGTTTCCGCCACTCCAGCGTTGGCCTTGAGGTAACCGAGATGCTCGGACACCACCAAGCCCGCCTGAGCGTCCTGGTCCTTGGCGACGGCCCCCGCCAGGTGTCGCCCAGTTACCCGCTCACTCCAAAGGCTTGGATTCTAGAGGTCAGTCTTCAGGTACCAGTGCGGGCGGTTTGGTCCAAGGCTCCTCAACAAGTGCATCTTGGAACCACTGATCCCGAAGGTTTGCGTGCTCGGCAAGGCCATTTGCCGCCCGATGCCGCAAGCCAGAACCGATTGCCGCGCCTGCTGCAACGAATGAAATCCATCGCGGAATTGGACTGAGACCCAAAGGAGGGCCCGTGCCGAAAATCGTCCCCTTTGACCCCAATGAAATGACCCTGACCCGCGACCTGGAAGCGGTGATCCAGGGGCATGTGAAGCGGCTTGCCCGGTACCAACTGGACGATGAAACGCCCGTGGCCAGTGCGGAGACGGAGCACCTCATGCTCCGGACCATGATCAGCCTACTATCCGAAATCATCATGGAAGGGCGCGGGCTGAAATGGGCCCTCATCGATGAGCACTTCTTCGGCATCGGTGGGAGGTGCGGGACTGCAGCCGGCGTTGCCCTGGCCCCAGCAAGACAGGTTCCTGCGCGACTTCCTGTTCAAGAATCTGGATGCGCATGCTTCTGGATTCCTGCGCAGGATTCTGAGTTCCTGCGGTTCTGCGCCAGAAGCGTCTCGGACCCCGGATCGGGGAGCGGGGTTGATGCCCGGTCCCGACCCGTAAGGAACCCGTCGAACCCATGAGGATCGGCCGGAGGTGGACTGAAACCCGCACATCAGGCCACTCTAAGGGTCTTGAATACAGAGACCTTGATGGCATCCACCGTCAAGCATCCACGGAACCGGGGCCCAGAACTTGGCCAGGGCCAGCCGCCAAAGCGGCGTCTCGGTGTCAGGCATGGCATTCGGACCGGATTGCGCCAGCCGGGCGCTGGCTTCGTCGCTGGTGAGGCCTGGGGATTCCAAAGGTTGACTCCTTTGGTCGACATGGGTAGCCTCAAGCAGCTTTCACCCTCCGTCTCTGCCATGCCATGGATTTCTCCGGGAATGGCGCGATTGGTTTTCAGATCCCTTTTTCCCAAGGCTCCCTGGTGCGCTTGGGCGTAATGAGTTGTGCGATCCGGCCTGAACCGATGGTGCCGATGAACAAGTTGCTTTCGCCCCTGGATGGGGGGCTGTTTCCACGCCTCTCCAGGTTCCTTTGGCCCATGGCCACCCTCCTGGTGCTGCTGCCCTGGGTGGACGGGACCACGGCCCTCCTGGGCGGCGCCCTGCTCGCCCTGGTCCTTGGCAATCCCCATCAGGATCGCTTCAGGCGATGGATCCATCCGCTCCTGGGGGGGTCGGTGGTGGGCGCTTCAGCCTGGATCACCGGGCTTCGGCGGGAGCAGGCGTCCAGCCGCAGCGCGGTGGGCCCCTTCCAGTGGGACCCAGCCAACGGCGGCCTGGTGAAGGTCACCCCCCTCTGCGGCTGGAGCCTTGACCAGGTCTGGGCCTATGTGAGGGCCCACGACGTGCCCTACAACCCGCTTCACGACCAGGGCTACCCCAGCATCGGCTGCGCCCCCTGCACCCGGGCGGTCCAGCCCGGGGAGGATGTGCGCTCCGGACGCTGGTGGTGGGAACAGCCCGAGCACAAGGAATGCGGCCTCCACAACCCGTCCCGAATAAAGGCGATGCCATGATCCTGCAGACGCGAACCCTCACCCACCTGGACACCCTGGAGGCGGAAGGCACGCACATCCTCCGGGAGGTGGCCGGCCAGTGCCGGAACCCGGTGCTGCTGTTCTCCGGCGGCAAGGACTCGGTCTGCCTGCTGGCTCTGGCGGAAAAGGCCTTCCGGCCCGGCCCCTTCCCCTTCCCACTCCTGCACATCGACACCGGGCACAACTTCCCGGAGGTGATCGCGTTCCGGGACCGGCGGGCCCAGGAACTCGGCGAGCGGCTCATCGTGCGCACCGTGGAGGATTCCATCCGCCGGGGCAGCGTGGTGCTGCGCACCCCGACCCAGTCCCGTAACCCGTTCCAGAGCGTCACCCTGCTGGAAGCCATCCGGGAATTCGGCTTCGACGCCTGCATCGGCGGCGCCCGCCGGGACGAGGAGAAGGCCCGGGCCAAGGAGCGCATCTTCTCCTTCCGGGACGAGTTCGGCCAGTGGGATCCCAAGCACCAGCGCCCCGAGCTGTGGGACATCTACAACGCCAGGTGTTTCCCCGGCGAAAACATCCGGGTGTTTCCCATCTCCAACTGGACCGAGCTGGACGTCTGGCAGTATGTCCAGCGGGAAGCCCTGGAACTGCCCAGCATCTACTACACCCATACCCGGCCCGTGGTGCGCCGGGGCTCGGCCCTGGTGCCGGTCACCGACCTCACCCCGGCCCGGGACGGGGAACGGGTGGAAGAGCTGTCGGTGCGGTTCCGCACCATGGGCGACATCCCCTGCACCGCCCCGGTGGCCTCCAAGGCGGCCGGCATCGTCGACATCATCCGGGAGACCGCCACCGCCGAACTCACGGAGCGCGGCGCCACCCGGCTCGATGACCAGGTGTCCGAAGCCGCCATGGAACAGCGCAAGAAGGAGGGCTATTTCTGATGACCTCATCGGTTCGCGACATCCCCGACGCCGGCCTGCTGCGCTTCATCACCTGCGGCAGCGTCGACGACGGCAAGAGCACCCTCATCGGCCGGCTGCTGTTCGACAGCAAGGCCATCCTGGCCGACGCCCTCGATACCCTGGAACGCACCTCACTGAAGCGGGGCGCCGATGGGGTGGATCTCAGCCTGCTCACTGACGGTCTCCAGGCCGAGCGGGAACAGGGCATCACCATCGACGTGGCTTACCGGTATTTTTTCACTGGAACCCGCAAGTTCATCCTCGGCGATGCCCCGGGCCACGAGCAGTACACCCGGAACATGGTGACCGCCGCCAGCACGGCGGATCTCGCCATCATCCTGGTGGACGCCCGCAAGGGCGTGCTCACCCAGACCCGCCGCCACACCGCCATCGCCCACCTGCTGGGCATCCGGCACCTGGTGATGGCGATCAACAAGATGGACCTGGTGGACTGGTCCGAGCCGGTGTTCGCCCAGATCCGCAAGGACTGCCTGGCTTTCGCCGCGGACCTGGGGATCCCCCGGCTGGAGTTCATCCCCATTTCCGCGCTGGCCGGAGACTCGGTCGTTTCGATTGGCGATCAGATGCCCTGGTATGAGGGCCCGACCCTCATGGACCTGCTGGAATCCGTGCCCCTGGCCCAGGAGGATCTGGAGCGCCCCTTCCGCTTCCCGGTCCAATGGGTGTGCCGGCCACGCATGGGGGGCGGGGATTTCCGGAGCTATGCCGGCAGGATCGCGACAGGAACCATCCAGGTGGGCGCGGAGATCGTCGCGCTGCCAGGCCAGGGCCGGACCCGGGTCCAGGGCATCCGGGTGGGGGAGACCCGCCTCGAGGCGGCCCAGGCGGGCCAAAGCGTCACCCTCGAGCTGGCGGGCGACCTGGATATTTCCCGGGGTGACCTCCTGGCCGATCCCGGGTCGCCCCCACCCCTTTTCCAGGATCTGGAGGCTACCCTGTGCTGGTTCTCCGAGGCCCCGGTCCAGGCCGGAGCGCGGTTCCTGCTCCGCCTTGGCCCCTGGGAAACCCGGGCCCTGCTCCAGGAGATCCATTCCCGTCTGGAGATCACCAGCATGAAGCCCCAGGGCGCCGACCAACTGGCCATGAACGACCTCGCGGAGGTCCGGCTGAGACTCCAGGCGCCGGTGGCCGCGGACCCCTATGATGTCAGCCGGTCCACCGGCGCCTTCATCCTGATCGATGAGGGCAGCAACGCCACCGTTGCCGCCGGATTGATCCGAAGCCGATGAGCGATGGGGCGGGCGCCATCGCCACCGAAGTGGCCAACCGCGCCCAGGCTTTCGGCATGAAGGTGATCGCCTACGATCCATTCCTCGCCACCCACCCCTTGGCCGAGCTGAAGACCCTGGAGGAGATGCTGGCCCAGGCCGACTACATCAGCATCCAGACTCCCCTCACCGACCAGACCCGGGGCATGTTCAAGCAGGCTGCCTTCGGCCGGATGAAGGAAGGCGTCGTCATCATCAACACCGCCCGCGCCAAGGTGCTGGTGGAAGCGGACCTGGCCGAGGCGCTGAAGTCCGGCAAGGTCCGGGCCTACGGCACCGACGTGTGGTACACCGATCCCCCGGTCCGCCAGAGCCCGCTCCTGGCCGCGCCCAACGTCTTCATGACTCCCCACATCGGCGGCAGCAGCAAGGAGAACTTGTTGCGCATCGGCGATAGGGTCGTAGCCATCCTGTCGCGCTTCAAATGCTACCAGGGCGTTTTGTCCGCCGACCCCATCCCGGCGGCCAAGAGCCTGGAGTTCACCTGGGTCGCCGTCACCGTGGACCAGGCCATTCAAGCACTGAACCAGCAGGGCTATGTGAGGCGATTCGGCAGGTCTCAACCCTGCTCCCAGAATGGGTCGGCCAGATAGCGGCTGCCGGAATCGAACAGCACCGTGACCACCACGGACCCCGGCGGAAGCCCGAGGGCCAGGCGCAGGGCGGCAAACACGCTGGCGCCGGAGCTGGGACCGACCAGCACCCCCTCCTCCCGTGCGAGCCTGCGCGCCATGGCCTGGCCCTCGGCCGTGGACACCACCACCTGGGCGTCGGCGACCGCCGGATCGTAGATGCCCGGGACGATGGCCGTCTTCATGTGCTTCAAGCCGGCCAGCCCGTGAGCCTGGACGTCGGGCTGGACAGCGATGGCCTTGATCGAAGGGTTCAGCTCCTTCAGCCGCCGGGCGGTTCCCATGAACAAACCGGAAGTGCCCACTCCGGCCACCAGGTGAGTCACCCGCCCCCCGGTCTGCTCCCAGATCTCCGGGCCGGTGGTCTCGTAGTGCGCCTTCCAGTTGTCATCGTTGTTGTACTGATCCACATGGAAATACCGGCCCGGATCAGCCTGGAAAAGCTCATTGGCCTTGCGCTGGGCGCCATCCGAGCCCTGGGCCGGATCGGTTTCGATGATCCTGGCCCCGTAGATCTGAAGGATCCGCTTCCGCTCGGCGGTGGCGTTCGCCGGCAGGCACAGGGTCACCCCATAGCCCATCGCCGCGCCGATCATCGCGTAGGCGATCCCAGTGTTCCCGCTGGTGGCGTCGAGAATGGACTTCTGCAGGGTAAGCGCTCCGCTGGCCACTCCCGCGAGAATCATGGCCTTGGCTGGCCGGTCCTTGAGGGACCCGCTGGGGTTCAGGTATTCGGCCTTGCCATGGATCTCGGTCCCCGACGGCAGCCCATTCGCGATCCGGCTCAGGCGCAAGAGGGGCGTTCCGCCGATGTGACTCAGCAGCTCAGGGAGATTGGCTGACTTCCGCTCGTGTTCCAGGTTCAAAGCAAATTCGGTCATGGGCAGGCCTCCTGTATCGCTGGGGGACCCGACCAAGGCCTTTCTTTCCCGCCGTTGATGGATTAATTCCGGTCGCGATCACCACCGTGTTGGCATTTTCAGAGGGTAATCGTCTTTCATTCTGAATTGAACCCGCTTTTTCTTCTTATTATTTAATAAATTTATTAAATTTATTATTTTATTTAAATAATTTTTGAGTTTGGAATAGCCATGAAAAATAGTCCTCGTCGTTCCGCTTAATGAGCACCAGGAATCATTTCACCCGTTTTATCGATCCGGATCCCAGCCACGGCCCCGGCGGCGGTTCCTGATGGTGGCGGTCCAGCCATTCAGCCAGATCGCGGCCGGTCTGGCGACTGGGCTTTCCGGGGGGCTGCTGTCCGGTCTTTTCGGGATCGGTGGCGGCATCATCCTCCTCCCCCTGCTCAAACTGTTGCTTGGGCTGGGCCAGCACCAAGCCCAGGGTGTCACCCTCGCGGCCATGCTGGTCCCCGGGAGCCTTCCCGCGCTGATTCATTACCATCAGCGCGGTATCTCCATTCCTTGGACTCTGGTCGGGTGGCTGATCCTGGGGTTCCTGCCCGGAGTGTGGGCTGGAGCCGCCATCGCCAGCCGGATTCCGGGTGGCCTTCTGTGTTGGGGGTTTTCGGGCCTTCTGATCCTGCTTGCCGTCTGGACGACGGTCAGGCCGGGGGAAGTCAAGGACACGGAATCGGCTTTGCTGCAGGGCAGCACCCGGTTGCTCTGGAAAGGGGTCCTGGTGGGCATGGTGGGTGGTGTCCTTTCCGGATTACTGCGCAAGGGTTAGACGAAATATTGTTTAAATGGGTTTTGGTGAGGATCCCCCTAAACAGGTTAAGGGATAAAAGCAGGCTTCAAGACACGGTGCTGTCCGTGTTGCGATAGAGCACAAGTCCCTGGAGGTTCATGGAGAAAATTCCCTTTTCATTACTTTAATATTTAACCACAAAAACAGTCAAGTTACCGTTGTTTCATATATTTTTTTTCTAGCATAGAAAAAGGATGCCTAAGTTATCTGTTTCAACCACCCACCCAACCACAACCAATGACTATAGTTAATCCATGTATTTATGTTAAATAGCAATGATGGCTCAATTTCCGAAAACCCTTTGAACTATGACTATAACCATACGTTAAATTTCGCCAATCCCAGATCCGCCAGTGTGACCCAAAACCCGTTCAGAGGACCCATTCAACATGGCCCCGAAGGACGCGATGGGCAGGAAGGACTTGGCCGCCACCCGGGTACGGTTTGGCTATCGCCAATTACCGGGGCTCCTTCGGCGAGAAGGCTGGGCGGTACCTGCCATTCGGGTTTATCGAATTTACAGGCAGGAGAAGTTTATGGTCCCGACCAACAACGGCTTGACCTTCCGGGTGGAAACGCCCGCCACGTTCCGAATGGACCGGCCAACCGGAAGTCTGAATCCCTCAGGGATGGATTTTTTGATGGCCATTCAAGCCGAGCGTTTCGTCCGAATGGCAGGGAGCGCAGCTCTGCTTGGACCGCATGTTCTCCATGGGGCCACCTTTTTCATGGCAGCCCATGCAGGCCTTGGTGCGGGCGTCCACGGCGGTGACCGGAACGAACTTCCCGGCCATCTGCTCATTCAGCAGCATGGCGCATTGGCGGGCCACCGATGCCGCCAGGACCCCGCAGCGTTCGTCCCGCTCAGGGGAGTAAGCCTTCTTCCCCGAAGCTTCGCACCACATGGCGATGGAAGGATGGCAGAGCGGAGAGCCGGCGAGGCTTTGCACCGTCTTGAAGTGCATCCCCTTGGGTTCGAAGTTGGGCAGGAGGGTGTTCTCGTACCAGCGGAACAATTCATCGACCAGCGGGCCCGGGTTCGGACTCAGCACCTGGATCGCCGCGGCGCATCCGTTGAGGGTGCCGCAAAGCGTTCCCCAGCCATACACCCCGCCCATGCCGTAGATGAACATCTCGAAGGGGAAGCTGGTGTAGGGGGCCCCAAGTTTCTCGGCCACGGTGCCCACTATGGCCTCGAGAGTCCCGAACATGCAGTGGCCCTTTTGGTAGCCTTCGAAGGCTCGCTGACCGACGGCGTCCGGATCCAGCAGGCGATAGGGCCAGGGCAGGCGCGCCATGGCGTTGGCCGGCGCTGGAGCCGCGGGAGACCGGCCAAGGAGGGCGGAGGCGGAGCCACCCAAGGTAATGGCACCTCCCAGGCCCGCCAGGAGCCCAAGTGCGTGCCTGCGATCGAGCGTGTCATTGCCCATGATTGGCTCCATTGCCGGGTTCTGTGAGGGTTGTTCCGATCATATCGACAGCAGTCCGATCCGGACAGCGCCCAGCCCAAGGGAAGCGACGATCAGCCACAGCACCAGGCCCTGGATGAGGGGCCGGAACCCCACGGTCCGCAGCGCCTCCCGGCTCAGGCCGGCGCCGATGAGGAAGAGGGTCAACACCAGGACATGATGCGCCCCCATGGCGACGAGATGGCCTGCGTGCTGCAGACCCGGGACCCAGGTCACCAGCGCCGCCACCAGCAGGAACCCGCCGATGAACCAGGGCTTCTTCACCGGTCCGGCCTCCTCGGCCGCCATCCCGGAGCCATCCGCCCCGGCCTGCTTTTGTCGTTGAGCGACCCAATAGCCGAGCCCCAGGGTCATGGGCACGATCCACAGGGCCCGGGCCAGTTTCACCGTGGTCGCCACCGCCAGGGCCCGGGGACCGTAGGCCAGCCCCGCGCCCACCACGGAACTGGTGTCATGGATGGCCAGGGCCGCCCAAAGCCCGAAGGCGTTCTGGCTCAGCCCGGCCAAGTGGCCGATGGGTGGGAACAGCACGAGGGCGACGCCGTTCAGGAGGAACACCGTGGCCAGCGCCACCGAAACCTGGTGCGGACGGGCCCGGAGGACCGGGGCTGCGGCCGCGATGGCGCTGCCGCCACAGATGGCGGTCCCTATGCTGATCAGAAGCCCCGCGTCCCGGTCGACCTTGAGCAACCGCCCCAGCAGCATTCCAGCCGCCATGACGAAGGTCAAACTGATCGCCGTGTAGCCGAGGCCATGGAGTCCGACCCGGGCCACCGTGCCCAGGTTCATTTCCGCCCCCAGTCCTACCACCGCCAGAGGCAGCAGCCGATGGGTCCAGCGATGGGTCAGGGCGTGGACCGGGTTGCCGAGGGTCAAGGCGATCACCGCTCCCGCGACCAGCGCCACAGCGGCAGAAACCAGGGGGGTCAAGGCGAGGAGCGCACCGAGGGCCAGGACCGGAAGGGCGATCCGGGAGAGGGGGGTGCAGGAAGAAGCGTTCGCATGACTCATAAATTGGAAGGTAGTGGCTAAGCATTAAAAGATCAAATTCATAAATCGGATTGTCCATCAGCTTTCCTGATGGACAATCCGACGGTAAACCGTTGGAATGAGACATGTCCTCCCAACCAACCATCGCTCTGGATTCCCGTCGGCTGGAAACCTTCCTGGTTGTAGCCCGCAGCGCCCAGGTATCCGCTGCCGCACGTTTGCTGAACCTTTCCCAGCCCGCGGTAACCGCCCAGATCCGCCAACTGGAAGCCGAAGTCGGGCAGCCCTTGTTCCTGCGCCACCTCAAGGGCATGCGGCTCACGGAGCGCGGCAGGCAGTTGCTGGACTATGCTGGCAGGGTCCACGACCTGCTTGCCGAAGCGGCCGAAGCCATGCTGGGAGAGCAGGTCATCGCTGGGGAGCTTCGCCTGGGGGCGAGCACCACCGCCGCAGCTTATATTATTCCGAAGCTGCTCCAGAGCTTCCTGCCCAACCATCGACTGGTGACGGTCACGCTGGAAGTGGGGAATACCGACGAAGTGCTCGGCTGGATCCGGGAAGGCCGGATCGCCCTGGGACTCGTGGAAGGGTTGACCAAGGCCCCAGGAGTGTCGCTGGAACCCTACCTCCAGGATGAATTAGTGGCCGTGCGCCCATCCGGGGCACCGCCCAGTCTCGCGGCAGTCCGGAAGGCATCGGATCTTGCCGGAGTCCCGCTGATCCGCCGGGAGTTTGGCTCAGGCACCCGGGCCGTGCTGGAGCGCGCCTTCCTCAAGGCGCACATTCCGGTCCAGACCCGGCCTTCCGATCTGGTGGTAGGTGATACCGAAACCATCAAATCCTGCGTTCTGGCGGGGCTGGGCATCGGGTTCCTTTCGCTCTGGAGCATTCAGCGGGAACTGGCGAACAGGAGCATGGAAGTGATCCCCCTCCCGGATCTGAGGATCGTTCGGACCTTTTCCTGGGCCCGCGGCAGCGGTGCCCTGGCCGGCCTTGCCTCCGCGTTCTGGCACCATGCCTTGCAGGCACCGCCGGCCCCACCGAATTAAACCAGACGGAAGCCTTCTGGCCCCCGGTGGGAATGGGCCGGGTAATTCATCGAACTCCATTTATCATGGAGAATGGAGCCAAGACTTGAAGGAACGTTGGTGAAGCACAGCGTTGGTGCAGGTTTCCCTGGTCAGCCGGCCGGAAGTCAGGAGCGGCATCTCACGCTGAGGGCTTTGGCCCTGCTTTTCCTGAAATTCGGCGCCATCGGCTTCGGCGGCGGGCTGGCGGTCGTGGCGCTGCTGGAACACGAACTGATCCAGCGCCGGAAGCTGATGGACCCTGAGGATCAGCAACCTGACCCCTGGCCCCATCGCCGTGCTGGCCACCTTTGCCGGCTAAAAGATGCACGGTGCGCTTGGAGCCGTGGT
>Ga0302267_10005087_pt1 | contig 14028 bp, 7 predicted proteins | sample III_Bog_E1_3_FD_194555 | JGI IMG/M metagenome (GOLD analysis project Ga0302267, IMG submission 194555) | Peat permafrost microbial communities from Stordalen Mire near Abisko, Sweden - III_Bog_E1_3 | ecosystem: Environmental > Terrestrial > Soil > Wetlands > Peat | place: Sweden: Abisko... | reverse complement strand
CTGCGCAAAGCTCTGCTCGCCCTCGCGCCCGATCGCAAAAACCCGCCGCCCTACTTCCAGGCTCTGCTCGCCACCAGCGTTGAAAACTCCGTGCCCGGCAAAGCCACCCTGGTCGCCCTCCGCCTCGTCTCCAACTGAAGGGCCACCCTCATTGCAAATGAGGCCACCCATCCGCCGTCCAGCTCAGCACATTCGTGCCCAGCGCTGGAGCCCCGTTGTTGTTCCCGTCGTAGTAGTGATACACCAGGATGTCGCCATCCGTGTCAGACAGCAGCGTCTGCCCGCCCGGCCCGTTGATGTTGCCATGCGCGCTCAGCACAATTGTCCCGCCCCCGGATGTGAGCGCCACGCCGCCGCGATCCGCATACGGCCCATTCACTGAAGCAGACCGCCCCACCACAATCCGATAGGTGCTCGTCACTCCATTGCAGCAGTTATCCACCGATGCAAACAGGTAGTAGTACCCGCCATGTGGATAGATGTACGAGCCCTCAAGGCCTGTGCCCGAGCTGTGATATGCCAGTTGCGTACACGCCGCGCCCGTCGGGACGCCGGTGGTCGAGTTCACCGGCACAATCTGGATGCCGCTCGACCACGAGCCGAAGGCCAGCCACGCGTTGCCCGCTGCGTCCACAACCGAAGCCGGATCGATTGCGTTCGAGCCGGTGCAGTCAGCAGATGTGTACACCGGCGCGCCGCTGTCCACAAACGTCCCCGGCGCACCGCTCGGGCTCGTCGCCAGCCCAATCGCCGAGTAGCTGTTGCCAAAGCCCGATGCCGCGTAATACAGCCAAACCACGCCGTTGTGAATGGAAGCGTCCGGAGCCCACAAATCGCCGCTCGACGCCGTGTAGGGGTTGGTCCACGCCGGCAGCGCCGCAAGCGCGTAGCCATCGTCTGCAAAGTTCACCCGGTCCGTCGAGGTGTGCGCATGCAGCAGCCCATGCGTCGAAAACAGAGAGTAAGTCGGCCCCACCTTCAACATCGACGGATCGTGAATGCCGATCGTCGCCGAGTCCGGTGCCGTGTAGGAAACGTTGACCGCAATCGGGTCTGGATATGGCGACGTGTTGTTCGACGTGAGCTTCCACTCCTGGCAGTTGCAGCCCGTGCCGGTCGCGGCCCGCGCGCCCTGGTCGATCGTTGCCGATGGAGTCGCATTCGACCCTTCGTCTTCCAGATATAGTCCGCTGTTCGCGTTCTTGATCAGGTAGTTTCCGTCGGTCAGCACGTAGAACTCCCAGATATGATCGTTGGTGCCGTTGTCGGCCCATTGCAACACCTGCGCGCCCGCCGTGGTCGATGCATTCTGCACGCCCATCAGCTGATGCGTGAGCATGTTCTCAACGTTGTACTGCTCGTTGTTCATCGGCAAAAAATGCCACAGTGAATCGCCCGATCCCGTGCTCGCTTCCTGCGCCACGCTCGTCCCCGCCACCTGGCTCTGCCCGGCGATGCCCAGCACCATTGAGCTGGCCGCATTCTCAAGCGTGTACCCGTAGCTGTCGCTCACGGTGGTGCGCGTGCCCATGTCGGGCGTCTGCCCGCCGCCACCGCCGCCGCCCGAACCCGATCCGCCGCCCCCACAACCCGCCAGCGCTGCGCTCAACAACATTGCGCTAGCTACCCATCCCATGCCCCGTGTCCTCGTGCGATTCGCCACGGCCGCCCGCGTTGAAAGAAAGCTCATCGTTGTCCCCATCTCAGCTCTGTTCACTCGCACTATTTCGATTCTCCTTGCGTTCCCAGCGCCACATGCGGCCAGCCGTTCTCCCACGTGATCGTTGAAATCTGCAACGCAGGCTTGCCGGTCGTCGCGTCGTATGCGTGAAACACCAGGATGTCCCCCTCCGGCCGCTGCAACACCGACTCGCCCCCCGGCCCCAGCCAGCGGCTGTTCGGCGTCAGTATCTGCGTGCCGCCCCCTTCGAGCATCGGCCTGCCGTCCTCATCCACATACGGCCCGGTCACGCTCGCGGCCCGGCCCACCATCGTGCGATACGAGCTCAGCGTCCCGCGGCAGCACAGATCGAACGAAACAAACAGGTAGTAGTAGTCCCCGTGGCGCACGATGAACGGCGCCTCAATCGCCTGCCAGTCCGCCGGCAGCCCGGGCTTTGCCGGCTCCGGATGCGCAGGCATCGCGCGCGCGGCAATCGCGTAAAGCGTCCCGTCCTTGTCCGAGGGCTTCCCCGTCTTCGTGTCAATCCGCCGCATCTTGATCCCACCCCAGAAGCTGCCGAAGCTCAGCCACGGCTGCCCCTTCGCATCAAAGACAATATTCGGATCGATCGCGTTGAAATCGTCTTCCCGGGTCGACTTCAGCACCAGGCCCTCGTCGTTCCAGTGGTACTTCGGGCTCGCCGGATCAAGCGTGTCGTTGGTGGCCAGCGCAATCCCGGAGGTGTTCACCCCGAACGCCGAGTACGCATAGTAGAGGTGATACTTGCCTGCAAAAAAAGAGATGTCCGGCGCCCAAAGATCTTTGGTCGTCGGGCTCGCCTCGTGGATCCACGCCGGAATGCTGTCAAACACATGCCCACACAGCTTCCACGCATGCAGATCGTGCGAACAGCGAATCGGAAACTGCCCTTCGCCTGCATTCGACGTCGTGGCGAAAACATAATACGTGTCGCCCTCGTGCGCAATCGACGGGTCGTGCGTGATTGCATAGTCGCCGCTCAGCGTCAGCGCCTGCGGCTGTTCAGCGCACAGCGAAGGAACAAGCATCGCCGTCAATGCAGCGATGAGAAAAAAACGGGTACGCATGAGGACTCTCTCTCGGTTGATAAAGAAAAATCAGAGCATTCGATTCAAAACATCGGGCGTATTGCGCGGCAGCAGAGTCCGGCGCTCCACATCGAACGCCAGACCCTGCCACCACTCCAGCCCGTGCAGCGCCGGAGAGCGCGCCTTTAGTAGGTAATCCTCATCGTGAATTGCACGTTCCTCGGCCCCAGCAGCGTCGCCCCCACCTGGCCGAAGTTCGTGTCCTGAACGCCGGAGTCGGGTTTGTCGAATGCATGACGGTTGAACGCGTTGAACATCTCACCGCGGAAATCCAGATGAATTCTTTCCGTGATGGGAATGCCCTTGTTGATGCCGAAATCCTCGTCGTAAAATCCAAAGCTGCGGATGTCGGCCGAGTTGCGCGGCATGTTGCCGAACACATACGGCACATTGAGCGCGGGCGTGGGGTTGGGGTCGGCAAACGCGCTGCAATTCCAGTACCCGGTTGTGCAGGCGCCTGAAGCGTGGTTGTAACCACCCGTGCCGGAATTCGCAAAGTTGAAGGGGTTGAATGCGCCCGACCGTTTTGCCGCCTGCCCGCTCACGCGGTTGGGGCGAATGCCGTTGTCGAAACCCGGAATCCCATTCGCTCCGAAGAAGCTGATCGGCTGCCCGCCCAGATACCGCTGCACGCCGCTGATCCGCCAGTTCGATACCACCGCGCTCAACGCCCCCGGCGCGTTGGCCAGAAGCTTCTTGCCCTTCCCGACCGGGAGCTCGTACAGATAACTGACCACCACATTGTTGGGAATGTCCTCGTTGCTGACAGCCTTCTCAGCCTTGTGGTCATACGGGTTCTGTGTTCCGCCCTGGTTTTGCAGCGTGCTGTAGTAGGGTTGGATCGCATCCGCATCGGTCAGCGTCTTTGAGAACGTGTATGAAGCAAGCACGTTCAGCCCGTTGTGGAAGCGCCGTTCCAGCTTGGCCGTCAGCGCGTCATAGCTGGCCTGGCCCACATTTTGCAGGTAGCTGTCTTCGTTCACATAGCCATACTGCGGAAATGGGCGCAGCGCCTGCTCCACCGGCTCCGATTCGCCCCACGTGCAGCCCACGTTGCAGCTGAAGCCAGGGTAAGGTTGCAGCGCTGGTGAACTCCATCCATTCGGCGGAGGAGCAACCGCCCACCACGTCAGGCCGCTGCCCAGGCTCAGGTCCTTCAGCGGAATGTCGTTCGGATAGTCCAGCAGTCCATGCAGCCGAACCGAATGCATGCCCAGGTAGCCCAGCGAGACAAACAGATTAGGGCTGATCTGGTACTGGTTTTCCAGTGTCCAGCTGCCCACCATCGCCGGACGGCCGAAGCCCTTTTCGACGAGATCCGCGCTTTGGCCGTTCAGTTGGGTTGGGTCTAGATTAGGCGTAGACGGCAGCAAGGGAAGACCGGCATCCACCTGCGGCCCTGACAGCGGGTCGCCCGTGAACAGTGTCTGATTGGCCGTGAAGCCTTGCAGCGTTCCCTGCCCGAAGTCGGCATACACCAGCGGCCCATAATAGAACCCCGCACTGCCGCGCAGCACATCCTTCGACGTGATGCCCCAGGCAAAGCCCACGCGCGGCTCGTAGTCCTTGCGGTACACGTCGGCCCAGGTCTCGTTCTTGCTTCCGTTGCGCCCCGTGCCGATGCCGCCAAAGGCCAGCGCTCCAGGATAGCCGCCGGCTCCCGCGTTGGGCAGGGTCGGGTCCATGATCGCCGTGTCGCCTTCCGCTTCATGACGCGGCGTGTCCAGGCTCCAGCGCATACCCAGGTTGATGGTCAGGTTGGAACGTACCTTCCAGTCGTCCTGATAGAAGAGCGCGTAGTAGTGCGTGATCCAGCGCGGCGCATGCAGTTGCTTGATGGCGTTGGCCGTGCCCGCTTGGCCGATCAGGAACGCGGCAAACGAGTTGCCGTCCTGCCCCCAGTAGGTCTGGTCCGATGCCGTCTGGTTGTCCCAGAAGCTGAAGCAGCCCGACGTGCCGCTGCAGGTGCCGCCGATCTTGCTTTCGAACGAGTACTGGTGATACTGCGCCTCACCGCCGAACTTCATGCTGTGCGCGCCGTGCTGCCAGAATCCGATATCGTTGATGGCCAGCGTATTGTCCACGTCCTGGGCGTCATCGTTGGCGCCAAAGTTGGGATACGGGCTGCCGTTGAACACAAAGCCGGGAAACACCGGCCCCGAGCCGTTGGCGACGCCCAGCGACGAATCCCAATCCGTCCCGATCGTCACCGCGCGCCCCTGGTTGTAGTTGTTCGAGCGGTTGGTCCCGAAGGTCAGCGAGTTGATCAGCGTGGGAGCAATATTCCAATTCCAGCCAGCGCGAAACAGCTTTCCAAGCTGGTTCGCCTGTCCGCCGCCGCCGCTGGTCAGCGGCTCAGGCAGATTCAGCCCGTTGCCCTGGTCCGTGTTTTGCCGGGAGCTGAAGAACCCCCACACCTTGTGCTTCTCTCCCAGGTTCTGGTCGATGCGGAAGCTGTAAACCGTCTGCGCCAGCGAGTCGTGCGAGTCATAGACGTAGTTGTTGGTGCCGCCGCCGGTCAAGTTCGGCGTCGGCATGTACTTCAGCACCGCCTTGGCCACATTGCTCTCGCGGCCAATCGGAATCTGGTTGTTCGCAAACGCCGTGCCCCGGCAGCCGTTAGTTTCCGCTACAGAAGGGTCGAAGATCTCGCCAAAGTAAAGCGGCGTATTGCTGCCATCGCAGGAGTGCGCCTGTGCGGGATTGGTAGGGCTGATCGGAATCGCCCCGCCCAGTGTAGGCGAAAAGTCAAAATACTGCCCGTTGCTGCCCAACTCGGCCGGCGTCGGGATCAGGCTGGTGATTGCAGAACCAGTCGAGTAGCGCAGTTGCTCCCACCCGAAGAAGAAGAACGTCTTGTCCGTACCGTTATAAAGATGCGGAATGCGAATCGGCCCGCCCAGGCTGCCGCCAAAGTCGTCCTTCGTGTCCGACGGCCGCGCCAGTGCCGCGCGGGTCGCCGTGTCGCTCAGCGGGGTCTGCGCAAGGTATCCGTTGTTGAACCAGTTGTTGCCATCCAGCGCCGCGTTCTTGTAGATGTCGAACAGCGCGCCGTGATAGTCGTTGCTGCCGCTCTTGGTGTTGAAGTTCGCCAGTCCGCCTGTGGTCCGGCCCAGCTCTGCCGGCAACCCGGAGAGGCTGATGTGAAACTCGTTCACCGCTTCAACCGAAGGCGCCACAACATCGAACGAGCCCGAGCCGTTCTCCATGCGGTTGGTCGTTATGCCGTCCACCAGGTAGTCGGTCCCTTCTTCCTGCCCGCCGTTGATCTTGGTCATCTGGAAGTTTGACCCGCCTGAAGATGTGCCCGGCCCAACCGTACCGGGAACTAGAAACTCGAGTGTCGAAAGCGAGCGCAGATTCCCGCTCACCTGCAAGGGGAGATCCGCCACCTGCTCGGGAGAGATGTTGGCGTCAATCTCCGACGTTTCCTTCTCCAGGTTCACCGTTCCGCCGCTCACGCTCACCACCTCGGTGGCCGCACCCACTGCCAGCGAAACATCCTGCGTCGAACTTGAACCGACCGCGACCGTTACCCCGGTGTAGACCGCGTTCTTGAACCCCGTCACGCTCACCTTGACCTCATAGGTTCCGGGCCGCACCGAAGGAAATGAATAGTTGCCGCTGTTGTTGCTGGTGGTCGCGTACGCCGTGCCGGTCTTGCTCTCCGTCGCCGTAATCGCCGCAGCCGGAACCACCTTCCCCGCCGGGTCCGTCACTACGCCGCTGATCGAGCCCGTATCCAGTTGCGCCCGTGCCGGCGCTCCAAACCCCAGCAGAAGTAGAAGCAATGCCAGGCTCATTCCCAGCCTCGCCAGCCCCGAACCCAAATTCAAGCGCAGTGCCTCGACCCACCTTGCCTCGCACCGCATCGATGTTGTGCCATGTGTCATCTGTCTGCCTCCTGAGCAAACCCTTGCCAAACCTCAGTTGTCGACCCACTTCTCTTTTCTCTGCCGCTCCTCGTCGTTTGCCGCTCCTCATCGGAACGGCCCCATCCCGGCCGGGCGGCTGCCGCGCCGGTCAAATTTCAACTCCTCAAGGCTCCCCCGTCATCGCCGCCGCGTCCTTGTCCTCGACCGGCAACTCCGTCCGCTTCCGCACCAGTTGCGCGGTCTTCGTGTCCTGCCGTTCCTTCACCCCTGCCCTCATCCGCTGAAAGTTCCCGAGCGCCGCCTGCGCCTCGCCCGTGTTGTGCATCGCGCGATAAACCTGCGCCAGCTTGTACCACGAGGTCATCGCCCGGTCGCTCGCCGGGTCGGCCGCAATCGCCTGCTTGAACTCCGCCGTAGCTCCCTCGTCCTGCCCCGTCGCCATCAGCCCCATGCCCAGGTAATAGTGCGCATCGCTCAGCGTCGCGTCCTCGCGCAGCGCGCCGCGCAGCAGTTCCACGCCCTCAGCCGCGCCCTGTCCCTGCACCAGCAGGCTGCCCAGCTTGTACATTGAAGTCACCGCGTTCGGATCAATGCGCAGTTCTTCGCGATACGCGTCCGCCGCCTTGTCCAGGTGCCCGGCAATCCACTCCTGGTCGCCCAGTTCCTCGTGCAGTCCCGGCTGCCGCGGAGCCAGCTTCACCGCCAGCGCAAACTCGTTGATCGCGTCCTCGTTCCGATAACTCTGCGCGTACGCCTCGCCCAGCACCTGGTGTACCCGCAGCGAATCGTGGTCCAGCTTGAACATCGCGTCATACGAGGCATTGGCCACCAGCAGGTACGCCCGCCCGCGGTGGTAGAGCACGTCCACATTGGTTGGGTCGATCGCATACGCCTTGTCCAGCGCCGCAATCGCTCCCTGCGGATTCTCCTCCGCCAGCCGTGCGACCCCCAGCCACATCCACGCCTGGGCCGAGCGCGGGTCCAGCCGGGTCTCCTCCACCAGCCGCGCCTCCGCGTCCTTCAGCCGGTTCTGCCGGTACGCCACCATACCCAGGAACAAATTCACCCCGCGCAGCCCCGGCTTCAGCCGCCCGGCCTTTTCCAGGTTAGCCCGCGCGTCGTCCAGCCGCCCGGCCTGCTCCTCCGCCAGCCCCAGGTTGAAGAACCCCTCCGCGAATCCCGGCTCCAGCCTGGTCACCGCGCCATACGCCGCCGCCGCCTCGCTGAAGTTGCCCGCCTTCATCTGGGCTGCGCCCGTCTGCATCGCCTGGCTCACCGTCTCGGCCGGAGCCGTCTGCGCCAGAGCGGGAACGGCCAGCGCCACCAGCAGCGCGCAAATCGGCGCCCGCTTCTTCCATAAATGGTTGCTCATCGGTCCCTCCTCTCCGGTCATTACACACCCGCTCCGGTCTTTGAAATCGCCTGAATTTTTCTCTGCCATCGCGCCCTGAACAGGAACAGCCTTATAATTCAGTAAGCGTTTTCTGGTTCAGCCCGAACCACTGGCCTGCCCCTGAAGCACCGCGATTCCAACACCCCAAATCGACACGCGCAACGCTATTAACGGCTTGATCCCCCGTTTGTTCTGCTAAGTTTTGTTTTTTCTTGTGTTTGAAACGAGAGCGCGAGACCCCGTTACGCGCCGGAAATCCCGTTTGTTGCCCGCCCCCGCTGCAAAATTCATCCGGTGGTATAGTGGGTGATCGAACAATGCCTCCAGGGCGATTGAGTGCGCTATGTCCACAGGCCATACCCCCTTGACGGGAGAATCGGCAGTCCCCACCCCCGAGCAGGTCGGGCTCATCCGGCTTCACCTCAAGCAGGTGCTGGCCAGCCACGCCTTCGCCGGAAGCAAGCGCACCCAGGACTTCCTCGAGCTCATCGTCACCCATGCCCTCGAAGGCGAGTTCGACCAGCTCCGCGAGCGCATGATCGGCGCCGAGATGTTCGGCCGCCCTATCGGCTATGACACCGGCAGCGACTCCGTCGTCCGCGTCAAAGCCACTGACGTCCGCAAGAAACTCGCCCAGTTCTACGCCGAAACCCGCGAGCCCGTCGCCGTCCGCATCGACCTTCCCAGCGGCTCCTACGTCCCCCGCTTCCACTTCGAGCCCCAGCCCGCCACGGCCATCCCAGCCGACAATCCTGCAATCATCACCCACCCCACCGAGCCGATCGCCGCTCCCCGGCCTCTGCCGCCCCACGCTGACCCCGCGCCGCCCCGTTCCCGCTGGCTCGCTCCCGCCCTCACCCTCGCCGTCCTCATCCTCGCCGCCGCCGGCTACGCCGCCTACCGCTGGCGCTCCGCCTCGCTCGCCCGCTCCGAGATTCGCTCCATCGCCATTCTGCCCCTCAACAACCTCTCCGGCGACCCCGCGCAGGACTACTTCGCCGACGGCATGACTGAAGAGCTCATCAACGATCTCGGCCAGGTCTCCACCCTGCGCGTCATCTCGCTCACTTCCTCCATGAGCTACAAAGGCACCAAGAAGGCGCTGCCCGAAATCGCCCGCGAACTAGCCGTCGATGCCGTGGTCGAGGGCGGCGTCCTCCGCGCCGGCAACCAGGTGCAGATCAGAACCCAGCTCATTGACGCCCGCACCGACCGCCCCATCTGGGCCCGCACCTATGTCCAGAACTTCTCCAGCGGCCTCGCCTGGCAGGGCGAAGTCGCCCAGGCCATCGCCGACGAGATCAGCATCAACGTCACCCCGCAGGAGCAGGCCCGCCTGGCCCGCAACCGCCCCACCGACCCCGAGGCCCAGGACTACTTCCTCCGCGGCCTGCTCCAGCTCGATGCCGACGACTGCAACGCCGCCGTCGACTTCTTCACCAGAGCCATCGATAAAAACCCCAACTACGCCCAGGCCCACGCCGCCCTCGCCGTCTGTTTCGGCCGCATGGGTGAGTCAGGCCGCATGGCCTATCGCGAGGCCTTCACCCGCCAGCGCGCCGAGGCCACCCGCGCCATCGAGCTCGACGACTCGCTCCCCGAGGCCCACGCCGAGCTGGCCAACGCCGCCATGACCCTCGACTGGGACTGGGCCACCGCCGCTGCCGAGTTTCATCGCGCCCTCGAACTGAACCCCAACGCCGCGCCCATCCACGAGAAGTTCGCCTTCTACCTCGTCCGCACCGGCCATCTCCCCGAGGCCCAGGCCGAAGTCGAGCGCGGCGTCGATCTCGACCCCGTCACCTGGCCCTCCTTCCACTCGGAGGGCTTCATCCTCTACTTCTCCCGCCAGTACGATCAGGCGCTCTCGCTCATCCTCCGCGTCCGCGCTCTCGACATCAAGCCGCCTGACTGGAGCTTCCTGCTCGGCGATGTCTATGCTGAAAAAGGCCGCTACGCCGATGCCATCGCTGAGTTCATCAAGTCCGGCAATGGGCCCGACTCGCTCGGCCACCTGGGCAACGCCTACGCCCGCGCCGGCCAGGCCGCCGCCGCGCAAAAGACTATCGCCCAGCTTGAACAGGATGTGGAGAAAAACGGCGTCGGCCGCTATGAGATCGCCCTCGTCTACGCCGGCCTGGGAAAAAAGCAGGATGCCTTCAAATGGCTTGAAGAAGCCTACCAGGCCCACGACGTAGGCCTGCTCTACCTCAAGGTCGATCCCTGCCTCGACCCGCTCCGCTCCGACCCCCGCTTTGACGACCTGGTCCGCCGCGTCGGCCTCGCCCGCTAGGGCGTATCGACATATACTGACGCGCAGCGGTGCGGCGAAAATCCGGGGTGGTGCGTCGAAGGACCTGCTGTTGCCCTTCGGATCTTATGTCAAGAGCTTCAAACTCGCCACACGCGCCAGGCCAACAGCCTTACGACGATGCCGCGCCATCAGCGTCGCGCCGCCAAACCCTACCAATCAATCTTGCCCGGAATAAACTCCGCAATCAGATCGTCATAATACGGCTTCAGCTCTTGCAGATTCGGCTTCGCCGCGCCCTTCGAGTATAGATCGTACGGATTGAATTTAAGCACCCACGGAAGCATCTCCTCATCGTGCTTCGAGAGCAGATGCCCATACGCACCCTGCTGGTGCCACGGATAAAACGAGTGGTACCGCAGCATATAAAGCGCCTCTTCCGGCATGCAGTCCTTCACCACATGGCCGATATACGCGTCGTGCCCCCACGACATATGCACCCGCTCCAACCCGCAGTGCGGCTCATAGATTCCAAACTGCGTCTGGTACGCGGCCACGCCCTTGTCCGGGTTCCCGGCAAAGGACTCCGGAAAAACAATCTTGTCCGAGTACGCGCAGCCCACCGGAAACGTATCGCCCACCACCGCCCACTGCGGCTCGCCATAAAGGCACAGCACCTTGCCCAGGTCGTGAATAAACCCGGCCAGCACCATCCACCGCGGATGCCCATCCTTGCGGATCGCCTCTGAGGTCTGCAGCAGATGCTCAATCTGTGTCAGGTCGGTGTCCGGATCGCTCTCGTCCACCAGCGTATTCAAAAACTCCGCCGCCTCCCAGATCGTCATCTTGCCCTTGTTCAGCGCAAAGTACTCCCGCTCCTTGCCCAGCACAAAATCCAGCGTCTGCCGCTCGTGGTTGGTCCGGTAAAACTCCGCCACCGTCGGCACCACCGCCGCGTCGTAGTTGCGAAACTCCGCCTCGCTCTTGCCTTCGCGATAACGCCCGGCCACAAACTCGCCCCAGCTGTCTTCAATGGCCAGCAAATCGGGCGCCGCGGTAGAAGCAGTCTTCGACATCGAACAACCTCCGCACATGAGCTGCGTTATCGCTAACCTAAGCCAACTCGGTTCCATTTGCAACCAGTCCCGGCTTGCGCCCCGAGTCTAAAATTCAAAATAGAACAAGCCACTGTCATCCTGAACAAAGTGAAGGATCTGCGGTTGCTTTTGAAGGCCAGGAACTTCAGAGACATCACACCAGGCCGACGCACTCGCGCCAACCCCCTTTCCGCGCAACAGCGGCCCGTCCGCGTTTATAGTTTCAGGTATGCGTTTGCCTCTGCTCACCATTGCCCTCAGCACCTGCCTGGCGGCCTCCGCCTGCCTTGTTTCCTTCGCCCAGTCCGCCCCTCCGGCCATCGCCCTCGACGAGTACCTCAACAACACCGCCATCACGGAGGCCCATCTCTCCCCCGACGGCGCTGCCGCCGTCATCGCCACCGAGAGCCCGGACTGGATTGCAAACACCTTTCGCCACGACCTGTGGCTGTGGACCGCGGCAGGGGGCCTGAAGCCGCTCACCCACTCCGGCAGCGAGGAAAACGCCGCGTGGAGCCCCGACGGCAAGTGGATCGCCTTCTTGAGCGACCGCGCACTCGACGGCGAGACCGCCGGCGACGACGGCGCGCCCGCCAGCACCGACAGCAAGGCCAGCCGCCTCTGGGTGATTTCCGTCTCCGGCGGCGAAGCCCTGCCCCTGTTCCGCGAGAAGCTCGACGTGCACGCCTTCGCCTGGTCGCCCAACGGAGCCTCGCTCTTCTACGCCGTCACCGAGCCCCTCACCCCCGAGCAGCAGGAAACCCAGAAGGCCGAATGGAAAGACGTCGTCCGCTGGCGCGAGCAGAACCGCGGCGACGTGCTCCTCAGCCAGCCCCTCGCGCCCGCCCTCGAGCGCTCCCTCGCCCTCGCCGGCCCCCACCCGGCCGACACCGCCGCAGACGCTGGCAAGGACACTGACAAGAAGAAAGACACCGCCACCATCCCCGCCGGAGCCGCCGTCGTCACCCGCTCCCCTGACTCCTCCATCACCGAGCTCACCCTCTCGCCCGACGGCAACACCATCGCCTTTGAGACCGGCCCCCCTCACAAGCGCATTGAGCGCCTCTCCTCCTACGACATCTTCACTGTCCCCGCCGCCGGCGGCAAGGCCCACGCCTTGACCCGCAACAACGGCATCGAGTCTGAGTTACACTGGTCGCCCGATGGCCGCTGGATCCATTTCATCGTCGCCGCCGCCGCCGGGTCGGTCGAAGACGCCTATCACGACACCCAGGGCCGCCTCTACCGCATCGATCCGTCGGAAGGCACCATGGAGCGCCTCGGCGCCCAGTTTGACGGCTCCTGGGACCAGTACGCCCTGCTCCCCGACGGCCGCGAGCTCGCCCTCGGCCTCAAAGGCACGCAGGACCAGGTCTATCTCGTTGAAGCCGACAAGGCCACCAAACTTCCCGGCCGGCCCGGCAGCTACGCCGGCATCGACTCCGCGCTCCACGCCAACGCCGTCCTCCTCCGCCACTCCGCCATCAACGTCCCCACGCAGGCCTTCCTCGCCGCCGACCCGCTGCATCCCGGCCAGCTCACTCCACTCACCAGCTTCAACCCCCTCTTTGCCCAGCGCGCCCAGCCCGAGTGGCAGCCCTACACCTGGAAGGCCGATGACGGCGTCACCGTCGAAGGCGTCCTCCTCTTCCCGCCCGGCAAAAAGGGTGCGAAGCACCTGCGCATGCTCACCTTCATCCACGGCGGACCCGCCGACGCCGACGGCGACCGCTTCGGCGCCGACTGGTACGACTGGGCCACCCTCGCCGCCGCCAACGGCTGGCTCGTCTTCCGCCCCAACTATCGCGGCTCAGCCGGATACGGCGACGACTTCCTCGCCGCCATCAGCCCCCACCTCGTCTCCAAGCCCGGCCGCGACATCCTCGCCGGCGTCGACGCCCTCGTCAAGGATGGCTACGCCGACCCCGGCAAGCTCGCCATCGGCGGCTACAGCTACGGCGGCTACATGACCAACTGGCTCATCACCCAGACCAACCGCTTCAAAGCCGCCGTCACCGGAGCCGGAGCCATCGAGCACGCCGCCAACTGGGGCAACGACGACGAGACCCTCGACGACGCCTGGTACCTCGGGGGCACTCCCTGGGAAAACCCCGCCATCTATCAGAGTGAGGCCGCCCTCTTCCGCCTCGACAAGGTCACCACCCCCACCCACATCGTCCAGGGCATGGCCGACGTGCGCGTAAGCTATCTGGAGGGGGTCGCCATGGAGCGCGCCCTCCAGTCCCTGGGAGTTCCACACGCCTTCCTTGCCTTTCCTGGCGAGGGGCACGGCCTGCCTAACAATCCCTGGCACGGATACATCAAACTGCGCGAGGAGCTGAAGTGGCTCGACAAGTACTGCCCCCAATGAGGGCGCTACAAAAAGATTCCCGGACAAGCCCAATCCGCGCAGCCTCAACCCCCTCCACGGCATCTGTGTTGTTAGCACTCAATGGGCTTCACCGGCCCGCGGTGGGATGAAACCGTCACCGCATTTTCTCCCGGAGGGAGAAGCGATAATAGCCCAGGACAAGTCCGCCGCAGCGGACGCTGTCCTGGGTGGGCGCCTAAAGTGAGCTTCCGTCCCGTAGGGACGGCGTGACATCGGTCCAAGACGGGCCT
>Ga0302267_10005078_pt1 | contig 14040 bp, 11 predicted proteins | sample III_Bog_E1_3_FD_194555 | JGI IMG/M metagenome (GOLD analysis project Ga0302267, IMG submission 194555) | Peat permafrost microbial communities from Stordalen Mire near Abisko, Sweden - III_Bog_E1_3 | ecosystem: Environmental > Terrestrial > Soil > Wetlands > Peat | place: Sweden: Abisko... | reverse complement strand
CCCGCTGCCTTGTCCATCAGTTGGCCCGTGCTTGCGGGCATGCCGCGCATGGTCATCACGAACGAAGCGCCGCACAGTCCCAGCGAGAGAATGAACACGATTGCCAACGCGATCAGGATCTTCGCAAAGGGAATTCGATCAACCAGCCGCTTGCCCATGCGTCCTCCGTCCTTCACGCCATACCTTAGGCGTGCTTATCGATCCTTTGGTTTGTCCTCATTGTCAAACAGTTTCTGTACGGCATCCTTCGGTGTATTTACGAAGCTGTCATAGACGGCGCTAACCAGCCATGCGATCGCGACAAGGACCATTCCAGGGCCCGATATGACCATCGCGATCATTTCAACCATGCCGGCAAAGCCGAGGAAGTTTCCCCACGGGGTGTTCGGGAGGTTGTACCATCCGCCATTTCCCTCGAGCGAAACCGTGATCCCGCACAGTCCGGAAGAAACCAGCAGGACGGCTGCCAGCACGACGAGCACCTTCGCAAACCCGCTCATCTCACGCCCGAAGAGTTTCATGCCGCTTGCCCCTTCCCACGAATTTATCCGCAATCAGCAGAAAAATCCCCGCCACGCAGCACCACTGGATCAAATTCATCCCTGCAACGAGCGGCTGCGGCTTGAGAAAATCAATCGCGATCCGCCACGCCAGATAACTGCCCAGAAAAATTCGGAAGCGCGTTCCCTCCGGCAGCTTCACCTTGCTGCTGACAACGGCTCCCACCACCATCAGGAAGAGAATCTCGTACACCTGCACGGGATGGCGGCCGATGCCGTCGCCGAGATTTACTGCCCAGGGCAGAGATGTGGGCTTGCCGTAGGTGTCGTCGGCCAGCCCGGCCAGCAGGCAGCCCACGCGGCCCACCGCGATCCCCACGCAGAGCGGCAGGGCAAACAGGTCGCCGGTGCGGCGCTTGATTCCGCTCAGCCGTTTGGCGATCTCCACGCCCAGCCAGCCGCCCAGCAGCCCGCCCACGATCGTCTTGCCTCCCGGCGCAAACAGCAGCGCGGCCAGCTTGCCCGTGCGCCACGCTTCAAGCACTGTCGGCCACTGCTCGGCTATGCCCAGCAACCGGCTGCCCACCAGCGCGCCCACCGCTGCTGCTGCCAGAACCGTCCAGCGCTGCGGCTCGCTGACCACGTCGCCCTGCCGCCCCTGCTGCCAGCGGAACACCGCATACCCGGCCGCATAGGCCAGCGTCTCCATCACCGGATGCAGCGCCGGATGAGAGCCGATTGGAATCATGCAGGCAAGTATAGCGGCACGATGCTGCGGTCCAAATCTTCGCGGTAGGCAAGGAACCCGCTGCGAGCGGATAGCGAGTCCGCCGCGGCGGACTGCACCGCAGGTTGTTAAACTGGAGGGGTGAAGATCGCACTGGCCCAGATCAATCCCACCGTCGGAGATTTCACCGGCAACCTCGGAAAAATCATTGCCGCCAGCCGCCGCGCCGCGGCCAAGGGCGCGCGCCTGGCCGTCTTCTCCGAGCTGGCTATCTGCGGTTATCCGCCGGCCGATTTCCTGGAGAAGCCCAGCTTCCTGGCCCGCTGCCGAAGCGCCGTCGATGAGCTTGCCGCAGCCACGGCCGATCTGCCCACCGCCATCCTTGCCGGTGTCGCTCTTGCAGCCGAGCCCTGCGTGGGCAAGCCGGCTGTGAACGCCGCCGTTCTGCTCGACAAAGGCCGCCTGCTGCTTGAGCAGCACAAGCGCCTGCTGCCTTTCTACGATGTCTTCGACGAGCAGCGCTACTTTGCCCCTGCCCGCCAGCAGAAGGTTGTCGAGCTCGACGGACTGCGCGTGGCCGTCACCATCTGCGAAGACGCATGGAACGACAAGCATTTCTGGCCGCGCCGTCTTTACACCGTCGATCCCATGGAAGAGCTGATGCGGCAGAGCCCGGCCCTGCACATCAACCTCTCCGCCTCGCCCTATTGGCACGGCAAGCGCGCCACGCGCCGCCGCATGCTGGCCGCCATCGCGCAGCGCGACGGCATCCCGGTGCTGATGTCGAACCAGGTGGGCGGCGACGACTCGCTGCTGTTCGACGGCTCCTCGCTGGCGCTCAACGCCCGCGGCGAAGTCATCGCCCAGGCCGCTTCGTTTGCTGAAGACCTGGTGCTCGTCGATCCCTTTGCAGCCAACGCTCCCGAGATCGAGCCCGAAGAAGACGAGACCGCGGCCGCCTACCACGCGCTCGTCCTCGGCACGCGCGACTACGTGCGTAAATGCGGCTTCAAGAAAGTTCTCGTCGGCCTCAGCGGCGGCATTGACTCGGCCCTGGTCGCGGCCATCGCCAAAGACGCTCTGGGCGCGGAAAACGTGCTCGCCATCGGCATGCCGAGCCCCTACTCGTCCGCCGGTTCGATCGACGACAGCCGCCGCCTGGCCGCGGACCTCGGCATCCGCTTTGAGCTCATCTCCATCAGCGCTCTGTTCGACCAGTACACCGCCGCGCTCGGCCCGCTCTTCGCCGGTCTCAAGCCCGACACGACGGAAGAGAACATCCAGTCGCGCATTCGCGGCGGCCTGCTGATGGCGCTGTCAAACAAGTTCAACGCGCTGGTGCTCACCACCGGCAACAAGTCGGAGATGGCGGTGGGCTACTGCACGCTCTATGGCGACATGGTGGGCGCGCTGGCCGTCATCGGCGACCTGGTCAAGACCCGCGTCTACGCCGTCTGCCGCTGGCTGAATCGCGACGGGGAACTGATCCCCAACGCCATCCTCGACAAGCCGCCCTCGGCCGAGCTGCGCCCCGACCAGAAAGACACCGACTCGCTGCCGCCGTACGAGGTGCTCGACCCCATCCTCGAAGGCTACGTGGAGCGCTACGAGACGCCCGAGCAGATCGCCCGCGAGCACTCTTTTCCTCTCGACCTCGTCCAACAGGTGGTGCGCCTGGTGGAGCGGTCCGAGTACAAGCGCCAGCAGGCCGCCCCGGTGCTCAAGGTCACGTCAAAATCCTTCGGCATGGGCCGCAGATTTCCCATCGCCGTCAAAGTGCAGGCGTAAGCCGTCTTCATCCCCGGGAATGCCGCCAAACTCCGGGTGTAATCTGGAATGTGGGAATCAACCCGCGATACAAGGAGAATCCGCTTGATCCGTATGTCCCTTCGTTTTGCCAGCGCGGCCGTGCTGGCTGCTCTTTCCATGCCCGCCCTGGTGGCCTCCGCGCAACAGGACGTGCCTGCCGCTCCCGCCGCGGAACCCGCAGCTCCGGCCGCCCCCATCGCCTTTCCCAAGCCCGACCCGGCCAACTTCACCGCCGCCTCGCCCACCAAGGAGACCATTGACGGCTTCCTGCACTCGAGCTGGGGCTACGACGACTCGCGCACCTGGGAGGTCGCGGCCATTCTGAAGACCCAGGTTGAGGGCATCAGCAAAGTCATCGTCTACCTGGGCGACAAGACCGGCAAGCAGAAGCCCACCGCCATCCAGTTCTTCGTCCTGCCTGACGGCAAGCACATCATCGCCGGCGACGAGATCATCGCCTTCGGCGCGCACCCCTATGCCGACAACCGCGCCACCGCGCAGCAGAAGGCCGACGGACCCTACCGCGGCAACGCCTCCAAGGAGCTGGAGATCGTGGAGTTCGCCGACTTCCAGTGCCCGCATTGCAAGGAGGCGCAGCCCAACATGGACAAGCTCGCCGTCGACTTCCCCAAGGCCCGCATCGTCTACGAGAACTACCCGCTGCCCCAGCATCCTGAGGCAGCCCACGCGGCGGCATACGGCGTCTGCGTGGCCAAGCTTGGCGGCAGCACCGCGTTCTTCACCTTTGCCTCTGCCGTGTTTGACGGGCAGGACGGCCTGGCCACCGCGGACGGCGCAACGCTCACGCTCAACAGCGCCGTCACCAAAGCAGGCCAGGACCCGGCCAAGGTGGCCGAGTGCGCCAAGCTGCCCGCCACCACCGCCAGCGTTGAGGCCTCAGTGAAGCTGGCCAAGGAGCTGAACATCAACCAGACGCCCACGCTGGTCATCAACGGCCGCCAGCTCCCCGCCAATGCTCCTTATGCCACCATCAAGCAGATCGTCGAATACCAGGAAAAGCTGGACGGCATCGCGCAGTAGGCGAGCCGGTTCCCAGGCAACGACAAGAAAGAAAAATCCCCAGGTTGATGGCTGATTCCATTCATGGAATTGCCGTCAACCTGGGGATTCTGCTGTTCAGAGCGTTTTCGGATCGACGGTAGACAGGTGTGCCCCATCCATTCGCCTCGTTTGAGCGGAATCGGTGGCATAGCAGCAAGTCAGGAAAATGCCCAGGCCGATTCGACATTCAGACATTCTGTAAACGCTTGATCAATCAAGCTACTGTCATCCTGAGGCGCAGCCGAAGGATCTGCGGTTGCTTTTCCCCGGAGCCCACGCCCGACGAGGCGTACCAAGGGCGCATGAACGAGCACGCCTCCTTTCCCTACATCATGGCCAGCCGCAGCCACAGGCTCTATGGAGGCGTATCCGGCAACCTGCGCAAGCGCGTCTTGGAGCACAAATGGAAGGAGCACGAAGGCTTCACCGCCCGCTGCAACTGCGACTGCTTGGTCTGGTTCGAGCGGTTCCAAGAGGTCGCACAGGCAATCGCCCGCGAGAAGGAGCTGAAGGGCTGGAGACGGTCAAAGAAAATTGCGCTGATCGAATCGGTCAACCCGGTCTGGGCTGACCTCAGTCGCGACTGGTACGAGTACGAGCCCGCCGACTACGGCCGCGCCCTGGACCGCATGGACACCTGACCGGCATCCACCACAGAGGGATTCGACGAGCAACCGCAGATCCTTCACTTCGTTCAGGATGACAGCTTCGATGTTGAGCCAGGACCTCAGAGAAAGGGTATTAGAGCGGTTCTCCAATTCACGTGGAGTCACCAACGTCGTGCAAGGCGGCTTTTTCTTGAGGAAAAAGCCGCTTGAGGTCAGTGGCTTCGCTCTACACCAATTGGAGAACCGCTATAGCATCCCATCGAGTCGGCCTCAATGGGCAATGTCGCGCTCCACCCGCATCATGGGCGAGTGTCCTGCGGCCTGCGTGCCGCGCACCACGTGCGGCGTCATCACAATCACCAGCGTCGAGCCGCTCTTGTTGACCGTCTTGTCCGTCGCGTTGTTCAAGCCGGGAATCTCGCTCAATCCGGGCAGCCCGCTGATGGCGCGGGTCTGCTGGTCGTCCAGCTCGCTTACCACCTCCACTGCGTCGCCCTCTTTCATGGTTACCACGCCCTGGTAGGATCGGCTGTTCAGGATCGGGTTGCCGTCGGACGATTGCCCGGAGAGCGCATCGATCTTCAAATCCACCTTCATGGCCACATCGCCGTTGCGCATCACGCTGGGAGTCGCTTTCAGGGTCAGGCCCAGGTCTTGATACTGGATCTGCGGAATGTTGTACCCGCTCCCGCCCAGCCCGCCCAGCAGCGACGACAGGCTGCTCGAGGTGCCCGCGCCCGTGAGCCCGGCAATTTTGGACAGCCCAGAGGTGCCGCTGCTGACCGACGAGGTCTGAATCGGGTAACGCGTGCCCGAGCGCACCGTTCCGTCCTCGCCGTCGCCGAGCCGCAGCTCCATGTGGTCCAGCAGCCTGGATTTCGACGTATTGAGGCTGAAGTTGGCCGTGAACGAGCCGGGCGAGAGCGCCGAAGTCGTGATCCCTCCACCGAACAGCGCAGCGCCGCTGGTGAGCAGGGAACTGGACACCTGTCCGGAGGCCAGCAGGATGCCCAGAATCGCCAGCGTGTCACCCGGCGCAGCCAGGCCCGAGGAGATGATCTGCTGCACCAGCGCCTGGTTGGCCTTCAGAATCGACTGCTCCTCCGCATACACGTTCACCGCTGTAACCGATTGGGGCGGTTGGATACCGGTGTTGCGCGCGCTGGTGTGCGCCAGCTCGATCAGCTCCACATCCAGCACCACCTGGTTGCGTCCGTCGATCAGTTGCCGCACCGTCGCATTGAATGCGTCCAGCGTCTGGCGCGATCCGCGCACCGTCACCGTGCCCGAGGTGGGGTCCACCTGCGACTGCGTCAGTTCAAACACCGTTTTGGCCAGCGTGCCCATATCGTTGATCTGCGTCGCCGTCAGTCCGGGCAGGTAGATCGTTTCCAGCTCCAGCCGCTCGAACTGCTTGCGGTTGTCCACTGTGTCCCGCGCCACCAGCACCCGGTGCGCATCCAGCGGCACGTAGAACGTGTCCGTCACCAGGCCGAGAATCCGCGTGGCCTGTTCAAAGCTTGCTCCGTCCAGGTCAAGCTTCACCTGCGAAAAGTGAACGCTGTCATCGATCGTGGCCTGTACGCCAAAGGCCTTGAACACCTGCTGAACGGCCGTCTTCTGGTCGGTATGCAGATGAAAGCTGTGCAACCCTCCGGCCGGCTCCAGCTCAATCGCCTCGCCCACGCCGTTCGCGCCTTCCTCGTAGAGCGGCGGCTGCTGCCCGCGGATCGCCGCGTCGCCCATCACGTCCAAATGCTCCGCCACCTGGAGGTTTTTCGGGTCCAGCACCAGGGCGCGGTTGAGAGCCGCGCGGTCGGCAGCAGCGTCACCGCGCGTGCGTGCCTGGGTTGCTGCCTGCAACAGGGCGGTCACCGCATGGCTGCGGGCCAGATCGGCGGCCAGAGCATAGTCGCGATTGGTTGGATCGAGCTCCGCGGCCTCGTTGTAGTCGTCGAGCGCCGCTTCGAACTGCTGGTTCTCAAACAGCTTGCCGGCCGCGAGAAACAGCTTGACGGCGTGGCGACGATCGCTCGCCCGCGGCGGCTTGTCTGCCTTGTCGTCCTTGTCCGCATGATCTTTGCCGGTCTGGCTTGAGCCGGCCGCAGCCGCCGGGGCTGGTGTTGACGCAGCCTGTGCGGCCGCCGCCTGGGCCAGCCCTGCACTCGGCAGCACTGCCAGCAGCAGCCCCGCCGTCCAAAAGCGCAGCGCTCCGCGCGCGCAACCTGTACCGGCTGTTCCGTGCTGGCGCTTCACTCTGAGCTTCCCGCATGCGCCATCAGGTCCGCCAGCGAGGTGGCGCAGACCTCGGGCTGATATTCCATCAGCTCTTCGTAGCTGTAATTGCCGGTGGCCACGGCGATCACGGAGAGAAAATTCGCCCGCGCTGCTTCAATATCCCGCGGCGTGTCACCCACCACGCAGATGGAAGCGGCCTTGCCGGCCAGCTCCCGCGCCTTGTCGGCCGCCTGCCCGATCAGCTCCGAGCGGATGGGGTAGTGGTCGCTGAAGCCGCCAAAGCGGAACCACTGCCGCAGCCCGGCCTGCTCCACCTTGATCCAGCCAATCACTTCCAGGTTCCCGGTGGCCACGCCCAGCAGCGCGCCACGCTTGGCTAGGTGGTCCAGCGCCTGCTCCACGCCCGGCATGCGCACCAGGTCCATCTCGTGGCGGCGCTCGGCAACGGCGTGGCGCATGGCTTCAAGAATGCCCTCGGTCCGCGCCTCGAGCACTTCGGCCGGAACGCCGGCCTGCTTGCACGCTTCGCGCAGAATCGCCGTGTCCGTGCTGCCATGCAGAAGAATCCCGGCGAGGGTAACCTCAAACCCGGTCACCCGTTGCACGCTTGAGGCAAAGGAGTCCACATGCACCCGGTCGCGGCTGCGCAGCAGTGTCCCGTCAATGTCAAAAAGATAAGCGTCCTGCGCATCCCATTGAAAACCCGGTTCAATGGAGACGCGCGCCTGGTGTGCGGGTAGGGATGTCAGCATGACCTCGGGTGAAACCTTCAGCCTTGGCGGTAAATGGAGCGCACCGCGCTGAATACAGGACGTTCGCTGCGCGGCGGACGCTTGAGCCCGGCGCGCACTTCGGCCAGATCGAGCCCCAGCTCGGCCATGGCGCGGCTCAGCGTGTTGCGATGCATCCCCAACTCCTCGGCCGCCTTGCACTGGTTGCCCCGGTGCGCCACCAACACTTCGCGCAGATACTGCCTCTTGAATTCCCGCACGGCATCGTCATAGCGCATGCCGCTGGAATGCATTTGCGTCACCAGGCTGTCCAGTTCTCGTCTCACGTTCACCTCGTACTAATGTATCCGATCTTTCTCAATCCGCGAATCGCTCTTTGCGGAAATATATTTTGCCTTCGCCCGCCCCGCCGGGGGTGAGGACTCTCGCTTTAGGTGGCCCCTACTTCACTGTTCCCGGATGCATCCACTCCGGCGCTTCGCCTTCGAGCGTTCGCAGTCCCCGCCGCACCCGTTCGGCCAGCTGCTCCGGGCTCAGCCGGGTGGTCAGATGACAGGCCGCGAAGAAATGCCGGGGCAGCCGCGCGTCCATCAGCCAGCGCGCCTGCGGATAAAACGCCACCGTCACCAGGATCACCAGCGTGACCGCCAGCACCCCCTGAAAGAACCCGAACACCCCGCCCGCCAGCCGGTCCAGGCAGCCCAGCCCAATCGAGTGCATGGCTTTGGCCAGCATTGAACCCACGATGCTGGTTACGATCATCACCAGCAGCGCAATCGCCAGGAACGCGGCGATATCCGCCGCTTCTTCACTGTGCAGCAGCGGCTTGAGCGGGCCGGCAAGCAGCGGATAATTCCACGCCCCCAGGGCCACGCCCAGCACCAGCCCGCCCAGCGAACTCGCCGAGCGAAAGAACCCCCGTGCCAGCCCCCCCAGCACGGCCAGCGCAATCACCACCACAATCGCCCAGTCCGTCAACGTCAGCGCGTGCTCAGGAATCATGCTTGCTCCACGTCCATTGAAGGTACAGGCTTCAGTTTGAAGGGTACGGGCTTTAGCCCTTACGGTAAACCCTCACTTCGATCTCCGGCTTTAGCCCCCGAGGGAATACGGCGGGCTAAAGCCCGTACCCTTCAGCGAAAAAAGATTCTAGACGAATTCTTATACCTTCAAATCCCGGCCCGTCAGCCGCCGAAATGCTTCCAGGTACTTCTGCTGCGTGCGCACGGCTACGTCATCGGGCAAGGCCGGCGCCGGCGCCTGCTTGTTCCACTGGATACTTTCCAGGTAATCGCGCACAAACTGCTTGTCAAACGAGGCCTGCGCCCCGCCTGGATTCCACTTTGTGCCTTCCCAAAACCGTGACGAGTCCGGGGTTAGAACCTCATCGGCAAGAATAATCCCCTCCGCCGTCCTGCCAAACTCAAATTTTGTGTCAGCCAGAATGATTCCGTGCGCCTCGGCATGGGCCGCGGCCCGCTTGTAGATGGCCAGCGTCAGCCGCCGCAGCTCCGCCGCATCGGCTGCGCCCAGCACCGCCTCGGTCGCCGCATAGGAGATGTTCTCGTCGTGCTCGCCGTCCTGGCTCTTGGTGGCCGGCGTAAACACCGGCTCGGGCAGCCGCGAGCCATCCTTCAGCCCCGCCGGCAGCGCAATGCCGCACACTGTGCCGCTGGCCTGGTACTCCTTCCAGCCCGATCCGGCCAGGTAGCCCCGCGCCACGCACTCCACGGGAAACATGGCCGCCCGCTTGACCAGCATCGACCGGCCTTCCAACTGGGCAGAATAGGGTTGCAACGCGGCAGGGAACTCGCTCACCTCCGCCGTGATCAGGTGATTGGGCACCACGCTCTTCAGCAGGTCAAACCAGAAGAGCGAAATCTGCGTCAGGATCTTTCCCTTGCCCGGAATCCCCGTACCCAGCACGTGGTCAAACGCGGAGATGCGATCCGTGGCCACCAGAAGCAATGCGCCGTCCACGGCATAGAGGTCCCGGACCTTGCCGCGGCCGAGCAGCGGTAAGTCGCCCAGGTTGGTTTCAAGCAGAGCTGTCACGGAAAGGGCCTTCCAGCGGAGGGAATTGAATCTCCGATTTTCGCGGCCCCGGCCGGGTTTGTCAATGTGCGGACGCCCGCACGCGAAAAGGCCGCAACGCAGCTTCGCCACAGATCCGGCGCCGAGTGCAAAAACCCTCCGTTCGGCTCCCAAACTTTTCCACAATGCCATGTGATGGCCATCACGGTGCGCCGATTCCAGATGCGAGAGACTCCATTTGTCAACAGGGTTCAGGGGGCATGCACGAACGCTCTCTTAGAGCCCGGCGACACGAGCAAGCAGTGGAAAGGGGAAGCCGCCGCTTGTTTCGTTAGTAGGGATCGCCAGTAGCCGCTCGCTACCGACCTCCAGCGTCGGCTACTGGTCCCCGTCTTAACTTGTGAAAAGGCAAGCGCCTCCGGAGCGAAGAGTTCCTTCGGGGGTGTTTTTTCGTGTGCCAAAATCACCTGACCAAACCGGACATGCGTGCTTGGCTCTAAGCCGTCGCCCGCTGCTGCTCCTGGTGTCCCAGCCGCACGCTCACCACCTTCGACACACCCGGCTCCTGCATGGTCACGCCATAGATCAGGTCCGCTGACTGCATCATGCGCTTGGAGTGGGTCACCAGCAGGAACTGCGTCTCCCGGCTCAGTGAGTGCAGCAGGTCGGCGAGCCGGCCCACGTTGGTCTCGTCCAGCGGCGCATCCACTTCGTCGAGCACGCAGAAGGGGCTGGGCTGGAACTGGAAGATGCCCACAAGCAACGCCAGCGCGGTCAGCGCCTTTTCGCCGCCCGAGAGCAGCAGCACGTTCTGCAGCTTCTTGCCCGGCGGCGAGGCCACAATCTCCAGGCCGCTCTCCGCCTGGTTTTCCGCGTCGGTGAGCCGCAGGAACGCCTGCCCGCCCTGGAACAGCCGCGAGAACACCTGCGCAAAGTTCTCGTTGATGCGCGCAAACGCCTCGTCGAACCGGGTGCGCGAGATCTGGTCGATCTCCTTGATGGTCGCCTGCGTGTTTTCGATCGAGTCCATCAGGTCCTTGCGCTGCGTCTCCAGGAACTGGTGCCGCTCCGCCGTCTCCTTGTACTCCTCCAGAGCCATCATGTTCACCGGGCCCATCTGCTCGATGCGCTGGCGCAGTTCGCGGCAGGTCTCTTCCTCGGCGGCCAGAGCTTCTTCGGCCATGCGCTCGATCAGCGCATCCTCGCGCAGCACCTGGGCCTCAACGTTCACCTCGGCCAGGCAGCTGGCCTCAAGATGCTCGAGATCGGAGCGCAGCTTGGCCACCAGGCTGGAGCGGTTGCCGCGCTCGTCGCGCAACTGGTCGAGCGCCGCGCGCGCCGTCTTGAGCTGCGTTTCTATTCCGGCGAGCTGCACGCGGAGCTCCTGCGACTGCGCCACCAGCGTCTGCGCCAGTGCAATCGCTTCTGCCCGCGTCGTGGCCAGCTCTTCAATGCGCCCAGCCAGCGCCGTGGTATCGCCGATGCGCTGGGTCCGCTCAGCCTCTGCCGCCGCGCGCTGCTGTTCGATGGCCAGCACCCGCCGCTCCAGGTCCGCATGCAGCCGGTCAATGCGCTGGAAGGCAGCCTCCGCGCCGCGCCGCCGCTCTTCCAGGCCGGCCAGCTCCGCGGTCACCTGCGCCGCCTGCTGCTGCAAGCCCTCGCGCGCCTGGCGCAGCAGCGCCAGCCTGGCCTGCAACTCGTCGAGCGAGGCCTCGGCCTGGCGGTTTTCTTCTTCCAGGCGCGCCGTCTCTTCGCGCTTCTGCTCAATGGACACATGCTTGGCCTCGCGCGCATCCTTGTTCCGCGCCGCCTGCAAGGTCCACTCCTGCAAGCGCCGCTCCACGCGCTGGACTTCGGCTTCCATCTGCTTCAGCGCCGCGCCCTGGTTGGCTGCTTCGGTCTCCACCTGACGCCGTTCCGCACTGCTGGCTTCGAGCTGCGCCGTGGTCTCCTCAATCGTCCGCGTCAGCGCTACGGCCTCACTCTCCGCCTGCGCCAGCGCGACTTCCATCTTGCCCAGCCGGTTCTCCGCATCGCGCAGTTCGCGCTTGAGCGCCAGCGGGCCCTCGCTGGCCGGCTTGCCGCCGGTCACCGTCCCGTTGTGGAAACACTCGCCCTCCGGCGTCAGGAAGAAGGCAAAGCCAAACTCGGCGGCCAGGGTCCGCGCCCGAATCGCATCGTCCACCAGGTAGCCGTGCCGCAGCTTGGGCAGAATCGTCTCGAGAGAGCGCGCAAACCCCTCCTGCACGCGGATGGCGTCCTTGAGCGGCATCGCCCCCGGCACATTCACAATCTGCACGTTCTCTTCAAACAGCACACCCTGCGCGCCGTCGTGCACCAGGAAGGTCGCGCGCCCGTCCACGCCCGACTTGAGCAGCCGCACGCCTTCTTCCGCCGCACCCCAGCTCTTGACCACGACGAAATTCAATTCGTCGCGCAGAAACTCGTCGACCACGCCTTCGTACTCGCCGCTGACTTCGAGGAAGTCCGCCAGCGTGCCCACCGGCGCCATGCCCGGAGCCAGCGCGCCCGGCTTGAGCAGCCGCCGCACCGTGTCGGTGGAGTAGCCGTGGTTGCGGATGAGCGCCTGGAGCGAATCGCGCCGACCGGCAATGGCCGCCTGCTCGCCGCGCAGCTGGTTGATGCGCCCGCGCAGTGCATTCTCCTCCGCCCGCCGCGCCTGGAGCGACTCGCGCAACTCGGCGATCTCGCTCTCCAGACGCTTCAACGCATCGCCGGCCGACTCAAACCGCATCCGCACCTGGCCGCTTTCGACGCCGAGGTTCTCGCGCTCGTTGCGGGCCTGCGCCATCTCGGCTTCCAGGCGCTCGGCCTCGCGCTCCAGAGCCGCCAGGCTCTCTTCTGCCTGCGCCGTGTGGTTGCGCGCGTTGCCGGCCAGCGTGAGCAAGTGCATGGCATGACGCCGCGTTGTCTCCAGGTTTCGCTCCGCTGTGAACACCTCTTCGGCGGCCGTGCGCGCCTCCTGCTGGCTGGCTTCTACCTGCTGGCGGAAGGTCCGCGCCTCCTCGGCTGCCGTCTGCAGAAACGCATGCTGCTGCGCCCGCTCCTCGGCAATGCCGCCGAGCTGCGTCTTTGTGACTTCAAGCTCCGCCGCCGCTGCCGCAATGCGTGCTTCCAGATCGGCTACGCGCTCGGTGTTGGCCCGCTCCCGCGCCGTTGCCCGCTCCAGTTCGACAGCCGCTTCATTGGCGCGGTTCTGCGCCTCCTGGCCCTCGCGGTCCAACTGGTAGCCGCGCTCGGTCAGGCTGTGCTGGTTGGTTTCAAGCTTGCCAATCTCGGCTGCGGAGGCGTTGATGGTCTCCGACAGCGCGGCAATCTCCTCGTCCAGCCGCGCCTGCTCGGCGTCCATCACCGCCATGCGGCTGGCCAGCACCACGCGCAGACGCCCGCGCAGCTCGTCGCGCACCGCGGCAAACCGCTCCGCCTTGGCCGCCTGCCGCTTCAGGCTGTTCATCTGCCGCGTGACCTCTTCGAAGATGTCGTCCACGCGCGCCAGGTTCTGCTTTGCGCTTTCGAGGCGCAGCTCGGCCAACCGCTTCTTGGTTTTGAAACGCGTAATCCCCGCCGCTTCTTCGATAATGGCCCGCCGGTCGTGCGGCTTGGAGCTGAGCAGCTGCCCGATCCGCTCCTGGCCAATGATCGCGTAGCTCTCCGGACCCAGGCCGGTGCCCATGAAGATGTCCTGAATGTCGCGCAGCCGGCACAGCTTGCCGTTGAGCAGATACTCGCTCTCGCCGGTGCGGAAGAGCCGCCGGGTGATGACGATCTCGCCCTTCTGCGGGGTGCGCTGAAACTTGCGGCGGCGAATCTTGAGCACCACCGCCTGCGGCCCACCGCCCTCGGCCCCCTGCGCCGATGCGGTGGTCTCTGCGTCGTCGTCCTCCAGCACCTGCCCCGGCTGCTCGTTGGCCATGATCTCTTCGGCCTCGGAGGCCCGCTCCCGGCGCAGCTCGTCTTCGTCCCAGTCGGCGGGCGACTCCGGCTCGACCGTCACCTCGGGCTCAACCGGCACCGGCCCCTCATAGGCCTCGGGATCGACCAGGGTCAGCGTCACCTCGGCCATGCCGAGCGGTTTGCGGTCGCGGGTTCCGGCAAAGATCACGTCCTGCATGTGCGTGCCGCGCAACGACTTGGCGCTCTGCTCGCCGAGCACCCAGCTCACCCCGTCCAGAATGTTGGACTTACCGCACCCGTTCGGGCCCACCACCACGGCAATCCCCGTGCCCGGCACAGCCAATTCCGTGCGGTCACAAAAGCTCTTGAAGCCGAGGATGTGGATCTTCTTTAATTTCAGCATGTTCGCTCCGAGT
>Ga0302267_10005072_pt1 | contig 14053 bp, 12 predicted proteins | sample III_Bog_E1_3_FD_194555 | JGI IMG/M metagenome (GOLD analysis project Ga0302267, IMG submission 194555) | Peat permafrost microbial communities from Stordalen Mire near Abisko, Sweden - III_Bog_E1_3 | ecosystem: Environmental > Terrestrial > Soil > Wetlands > Peat | place: Sweden: Abisko... | reverse complement strand
TTATGAATCGTTTGCGGAGCATTGAGGGAGCGGAGAGCGCGGGCTCGCGGGGTTCGATTAATTTGATCCATATATTAAGTGTATCAAGCGGAGCATAACTAGTATGCCAACTATTTTTCGGAGTTAAGTGGTTTAGTTGGTGTTGGTTAGTGGGATTTTGGGGCGTCGAGGGGCTTGACACGCGATTTTGCTGAGGTTTTTGGGAAAAGAAAATTGCGGGGGTGGGTTGGGGCTGGAACCCACATCTCAAAATCGAGATGTGGGGCACCCGGCCTTGGCATAGTCCTCGGCCTGATAGTAGGCGCGGCGCATGGCCTCGTCCCAGCCATGGGTTCCGCGCTGGGCCGTGCCGCGGCGGCGGACGGGGCGGCCGGATGGCGGTGCTGTCTGCGAAGACAGGATCAGGTTGTTGTCGCCGTCGACTTGCAGGGTGAAGGGCTTGCTGCCTTGTTTTGCTTCGAGGACGAAGTGACCCTTCTTGTAGAGGTCGATGAACCCTCGGGAGACGGTGCCGTCGAAATTGCGAATCTCTATGGATTTATCAAAGACGTAGGTGTTGAAGTCCTCGATGCCGGTGGAAGGGTCAGGGCGATCGACTTCGAGAAAGTCGCAGAGTTCAGAGAGGAATGGTGCGTAGTTGGCGCGTTCGGCGGCGTCGGACTGTTGCCATCGAGATATGAAGTCCTGCGTCGTGGTAGACACTAATGCTCATGGTACGACGGAGTTAAGCCGCGCGCGCAGGAATTGAGGCCGGTGGACACCGGTTGTCTTGCCGGCGGCATGGTGACGGACTTCGTCCGTGGAGTGAGGGCAGCCGGACGCCGCAACATCTTCCGCAAGCTGCTTTTTTTAGAGCGGCCCAGGCCCAGGGTTGCCGGGCGCGGGAGAATTCGCCGCAGGGGTTGCGCCTGGAGTTGCCGGTGGGCCACCGGGGCGAGGCCCGCGACCGCCACCGCTGCTGGTGAAGAATGGATCGAGATTGAGCGCGGCGGCGGTGTCGGGATGGGCCGGATCGAAATCCTTGAATCCGTCCACAATGTAGTTGGCGAGATCGAGCTTGTTCTGCTTGATGCCCATCACGATGCACTTGGCGAACTCGTAGCCGCCATACGCGGTGGAGTGTGTTCCATCGGCGAGAAGCTTGCCTGCGTCAGCGCCGGCGGACTCATATAAGACATCGCTCATGCTGTAGAGGTCGATGAACGGGACGTGCTCCTCCTGGGCGACCTCGCGCATGGCCTGGGGATAGCCTCCATGGCCGTGGGTGGGCGCTCCGGTGCCGCGCGCGCCGCGGTCCATCGCCGTCACCAGCACGGGGGTTGCGCCGCGCAGGCGGGCCTCGGCGACGTAGACCTTCAGATAGGCCTTGTAGGTGGTCTCCGGTTCGACGTAGGTCTGCGGCCAACTGGCCTTCGAGTCGTTGTGGATGAACTGGATGAAGAGATAATCTCCCTTCTTCATCTGGCTGAGCATCTTGTCCAGGCGCAGGGCATTCATGAAGGACTTCATGGTCTCGCCGGACTGGGCGTTATTGGCAACCGCGACTCCGGGCTTGAAGAAGACGGAGAGCAGTTGTCCCCAACTGACATCGCCGCCGCCATCGCGGTCGGTGACGGTGGAGTCGCCGGCGATGAAGATGGTGGGTGCGGTCGGGGCCGAGGCGATCTCGATGGAGCGCAGCGCGGCGTGCGGACTGACTACTTCGACGGAGAGCTTGTTGTCCCAATCGCGCGTGTTGCCTCCGTCGAACTGATCCAGACTCACCTCTTCGCGGCCGGTGGCGTTGGTTGGCAGCTTGGGCAGATGCGGCGTGCGGACGTTGGTGGTAAAGGTGCGCTCGGCGACCTGGCCGGCTGGGACCTGGACGCGCTCCAGCATCAGGCGGCCAGACTCCGCCTTGAACGTGGTTGTGGTCGCGGTAGTGGAGTCGCCAAAGGTCACCGTCACGTTGAAGTTGCCCTCCGGCACTTTGGCGGAAAAGAGAAATGGCTTGTCGCTGGTGGTGGTGTTGCCGTTGTCGCCGATGGAGACCTGCGCGCCGGGTTCGTAGCCGTAGCCTGCGTCGTCCGCGTAGACGGCCGTGGGAGCGACTCGCGTGAAACCGGGCTTGGCGGTGCCGGCGCTGAAATCGAACTTCAGATCCACTGGTGCAGCAAGCGGTGCAGTAAGCGACGGAGTCCGTGGCGCAGGCCGTGGCGCGGCCGGTGGCGCTGCGGGAGGCGCGGACTGTGCCGTAGCCAGGGACGCGCAGATCAGAGCGGTGCAACAAACGAGAGCGAGACGGCGGAGGGTTTTCATGAGGTGGAGGCCTTTCGGATCAAGTGCTGACAGGAGTTGCACTGCGACGGCGTGGCGACTGATAGACGCTGCGACAGTTTACATTTTCATCTATATACCCAGCCAATCCGGTTGAGTTTTTTATGAGCCCTGCGGGGGAGAGGTACCGCGAGATCGCGAATGCGGTACATTCTTCAGGGAGGCGCATGACAGAACGGATACGCATCGGAATTGACCTGGGCGGCACCAAGATCGAAGGGCTCGCGCTGGACCAGCGCGGCGCGGAGATCGCGCGGCTGCGCATCGCGACGCCGCAGCACGACTACGCGGCCACAGTGCGGGCGATTGCAGAGGTGGTGCTGGAACTGGAGCGGCGCGTCGGAGGCAGCGAGAATGAAGCGGCATCGGTGGGCGTGGGGATTCCGGGGACGGTTGTGCATGCCACCGGGCTGGTGAAGAACGCAAACTCGACGTGGCTGAATGGCCAGCCGCTGGAGCACGACCTTGCAGCGGCGCTGGCGAGGCCCGTGCGTTGCGCCAACGACGCCAACTGCCTGGCCGTCTCCGAGGCGACCGACGGCGCGGCGGCAGGCGCGGGGCTGGTCTTCGCGGTGATTCTGGGCACGGGTTGCGGTGGAGGGATCGCCGTGAATGGGCAGGTGCGCGTGGGACCGAATGGCGTGTCGGGCGAGTGGGGGCATAATCCGCTGCCCTGGGCTGCGAGCGACGAACTTCCCGGCCCAGAGTGCTACTGCGGCCAGCACGGCTGCCTCGAGACTTGGATCTCCGGCACCGGGCTTGCGCGCGACCACGAGCGAGTGACCGGCAAACGGCTCAGCGGGCCGGAGATCGTCGCCGCGGCGGAGGGCGGAGACGAGGCGGCTGAGGCCAGCATCGTGCGGTTGGAAGATCGCATTGGACGCGCGCTGGCGTCGGTGGTGAACCTGCTCGACCCGGACGTGATTGTGATCGGCGGAGGGCTGTCGAAGCTGGACCGGCTCTATGCGCACCTTCCCGAGCTGATTGCGCGCCATCTCTTCGGCGGCGGGGAGCTTGCGACTCCGGTGCTGAAGGCGAAGCACGGGGATGCAAGCGGGGTTCGCGGCGCGGCGTGGCTGTGGCCTGCGTAGACCGCTACCTCAAAGCGGTATTTAGGGTCGATGCGTGGATTCTCGCATCCCACCCATCGCGATAAAGCTGCGATGGATGGGGCACCCAAATTTCTGTAACAGAGACAATTCTCAGGCTTGAGGTTTGCGGGCGAGGGCGATGCGCGGTATGTGTTGCAGGTCGTCGAGGAAGCGGAGTTCCTTCCAGCCGGACAAGAGAGATGCAATGGCCTCGCTCTGCCCGTGGCCGATCTCAAGCGCGAGCAGGCCGTTGGGCTGGAGCGCGGCGCGGGCCTGGGGAATGAGTCGGCGGTAGATGTCGAGACCGTCCGGACCGGCGAAGAGCGCGGCAGCAGGTTCGTGGTCGCGCACCTGCGGATGCAGACTGGCGCGGTCGGCGGCAGGAACGTAGGGCGGGTTTGAGACGATGGCGGCGAATGGGGCTTCGTCAGGCGGGAACGCATCGAGCAGATCAGATTTCAGGTAGCGGATGCGGCCGGCGAGTGCATGGCGCGCGGTGTTTGCGGCGGCGACTTCGAGGGCCGCGGCGGAGAGATCGACGGCGGTGATCTGCGCGTTGGGCAGGTGGAAAGCGAGTGCGATGGCGATGGCTCCCGAACCGGTTCCCACGTCGAGAATGCGCAGCGATTGCGCGAGATTTAGCTCAGCCAGAACTGCTTCGACGAGATGCTCGGTCTCGGGGCGGGGGATGAGGACGGCGGGCGTGACGCGGAGGGTGAGGCCGTAGAACTCCTGCTCGCCGGTGATGTACTGGATCGGCTCGTTGGCAATGCGGCGCAGGATGAGTGCGTCAAACGTGGCCTGCTGCTCGGTGGTGAGCTCGCGCTCGGGTTCGGTGAGCTGCGCGGCGTGGGAGATCGCCAGCACGTGGCGCAGCAGAAGCGCGGCATCGCGGGCGGCATCGGCGCACAGGCCGGATGACGCGTCGAGCTGGCGGGTGGCGCTCGTGAGGGCTTCGCGAAGGGTCATAAAAACAGCGGTCAGTGGGCGGCGACGATGCGCAGGATGTTTCCGTCAGGATCGGTGACGGTAATCATCTCTTCGCTGCGCGTCTTGCCGTTGGCGTCGGTTGTGGTGGAAGTTGCTCGCTTGAATGCGACCTGCTGGCGCGTGAGCTGCGCCGCGGCCTTGTCGAGGCTGGGGGTGGTGAGGACGATGCTGGAACTGGAGCCAAGCGGATCGGCGGGAACGATCTCGACCATCTGGCCGGATGTGCCGGGCAGGTTGAGCAACATCGGGTTAGACTTCGACGCGGTGAAGCCGAGTTTGGTGAGGTAGAACTCGCGGGCGGCGGCGGGGTCCTGCATGGCAAGCGCGACGACGGTCATCTTGTCGGCGACGCGGTCAGGGCCGATGTGCTGGCCGATGTCCAATGTGTGCCGCGAGGTGGGCATGTACTGGGTGTACTCGATGTTCTGCGCGAAGGCGGGCTGCTGCGGCCCCTTGAGGGTGAAGAGCAGGTTGCCGGCGGCGGCGGTGCGCACGGAGATGGGGGCGAGGCCCTCGGCGACGTAAAAGTCGTGGGTGGCGTTGATGTCGGAGGCCTCGAGGCAGAGGTGGAGGAAGGATGAGGAACTCTGAGCGCTAGCCGGGTTGGGTGTACTGGCTGGGTATAGCTCGATGAACTGCTTGTCGTTGAGCTTGAGGAAGGACTGCGAGACGCTGCCATCCCTGCCGGTATTGGCGAAGGCCTGCTGGTAACCAAGCTTGTTGTAGAAGGCGAGCGAGGCGGCGATGTTCTGCACGCGGATGGCGATGTGGGCGATGCCGTTGAACGGCGGGGTCTGGGTCGGGGCCGCTGCTGTGGATGCTGGGGCGGGCGTTGGCGCAGGCGCGGTCTGGGCTACGGCGAAGGTCGAGATGCCTGCGGCCAGCGTGACGAGTGCAATACACTGGAGCGCGGTGCGTGCTGATGCGATCTTCTTGTATGTCATCTTCCATTCCTCTCGGTGCGGGCCTGGCTGATTTTTCCCGGCTAACAGATTCTCTACGAGTGGAGCGAGATTGCCAAGTCAGCAGGTCAGCAGGTCAGCGAGTCAGCGAATCAGCGAATCGGCACGCACGCTGATATGATTGGTTTGAATGACGACCAAGGTACAGGTGTCCGCGGCGGTTGATGGCAAGACCGGGAGCAGGGATGCAGCCGCGAGCGGTGCATCTCCGGTGGTGGCGCTGGTAGCGGGCTGGCTGGTTCCCGGTGCGGGCCACCTGCTGCTGGGCAAGTGGGTTCGCGCGGCGCTGCTGCTGGTCTCGATCGTGGGAATGTTCGCCATCGGCGTCGCACTCCAGGGCAAGGTTTATACGCCGAATACGGGCGAACCGCTGGACATGCTGGGCTTTGCGGGCGACCTTGGATCGGGCGTGCTCTACGGGCTGGCGCGGCTGCTGGGCTGGGGACAGGCCCCGGTGCTGGTGGCGGTGGCGGACTATGGGACGAAGTTCATCGTGGTGGCTGGATTGCTGAACATCGTCGCGGCGGTGGATGCGCACTCCCTGGCCAGCGGGAGGAAACGTCCGTGACGATCTCTCACTTCAGCGCGGTACTGCTGTTCTCTCTCTTCACCTCCATTGTGTTCGGCATCACGCAGCGGGCGGAGCCGAAGAAGATGGTGCGCTTTGGCGCGCTCTGCTTTGCACTGTTCGTCGGCGGAACGATCGCGGCGAGCTGGGCGATGTGGCTAATCAAGCATTGAGTTGCTGGTTGTTGGGCGGAATCGGCCGTTTGCGCTAGGCGATGGTGGAGGCTGCGGTACGCTTTGCGTCAAACGTGGGCCGGGTGAGGTACATTGGTTCTGCTTCTTTTCACGCTGCGCACGGGGGTGGCGTGCGATGTTGCGAATCCGGGCGCTGCGTGTGTCTGTGGCAGAACAAATGAGGAAAAACCGATGAAGCTAATCGCTGTTTTGCTGGGTTTGGGAGTGTCTACCGTCGTCGCCGCTCAAGGCCAGAACTGCAACATGCAGGGCTACAAGGCCGTGGATGGCGTGCGGGCCGTGGCGGGCGCGGGCGGGGTGACATTGAACTGGCAGGGCGAGGCGCAGCAGGAGCTGCGCGCCCAGTTTGCGCTGCGCGATGGGCAGCCCGTGGTGGAGGAGCTGGCGGCGCGCAAGACGGGCGGGGCGTGGGTGGTGCTGGGCAAAGACCTGACGCCGCAGTTCGAGGTGACCACGGGGCGGCGGCGCATCTCGACGACCGAGCTGGACATTCTGAAGCGGCTGGGCAAGGACACGCCGGAGAATGAGGAGACGTACAAGTGGAACGTCTTCTGGGACGCGCCGCTGGTGGTTCCGGGGCATGAGCGGCTGGTGGGGCCGGGACGAACGCAGGACGAGATCAAGCGCGCGGCGGTGAGTTACAGATCCGACGCATGCACGGTGAAGACGGACGGCGACCGGGTGAGCGTGACGTTCAACGGGCTGACGCTGGGGACCTTCAGCGGCGACTTGCAGTTCACCGTGTATAAGGGATCGAACCTGCTGCGGCAGGAGGCGATGGCCAGCACTGAAGCAAAGGACGTGGCGTTCATCTACAAGGCGGGACTGAAGGGCTTTGCGATTGCCAAAGACAACAAGGTGGTGTGGCGCGACACGTCGCAGATGTGGCAGGAGCAGAGTTTTGGCGGCGCGGTGAACCAGCAGCCGGTGAATATCCGCGCGCGCAACCGGCTGGAGATCATGCAGGCGGGCGCGGGATCGCTGGCTGTGTTTCCGCCGCCGCACAAGTTCTTCTTTGCGCGCGAGAACGAGGTGAACGGAGGCTACGTTTACACGCGCAAGGACAACGACAGCAGCTTTTCGCTGGGCGTGATGCAGCCGGAACGATGCGAGGGCTACGATCCGTGGGGCATTGCGCCGGAGGTGTGGACGCGGCGCGCGTCGACGGCACACTCGCAGGCGGAGAACTGCGCGCTGTATAACGCGCCGCCGGGAACCATGCAGCGGATGGCGGTGTACTACTACCTGAGCGCGACGGGAAGCCACGCCACGCAGCAGGCCGTGATGGCGTATACGCACGATGATGTGTACAAGCCGGTGCCGGGATTCAAGACGGTGACGGGACACTTCCATCTGGAGCTGAACGAGATGGTGCGCGACCGGGGAACGTCGGACCTGAGCCCGACGTGGGTGCCGGTGTTCCGCGGGCTGGGGATCAACATTGTGTACCTGGGCGACTTCCACGACGACTCGGACGGAACTGACCCGGGGCCGAAGAGATTGCCGGAGCAGAAGGCATACTTCGAGGCCTCGGCGAAGCTGAGCGACAGGAACTTTCTGGTGATGCCGGAGGAAGAGGCGAACGCGTACATCGGCGGACATACGTACTATATGAGTCCGAAGCCGATCTACTTCACGCACTCCGGACCGCGGACCAACGGCCAGCCGTTCGAGGAGAACATTGCGGGCTATGGCACGGTGTACCACCTGGGCTCGACGGACGACGTGCTGCGGTTCATCAACGAGACGAAGAGCATTCTGTGGGTGGCGCATCCGCGGACCAAGAGCTCGGCGATGTATCCCGACATGTACAAGGACAAGGACTACTTCCTGAGCGACCGGTTCATCGGCGGATCGTGGGAGTCGCTGCCGGTGGACCTGAGCCAGCCTCGGCTGTGCGAGGTGCGCTGCTTCGGCGTGAACGACGACATGAGCAACTGGGCGCCCAAGCCGAAGTTCATGCTGGCCGAGGGCGATACCTACATGAAGGCACCGGGCGACGATACGTATTCCTCGTTTGCGGTGAATTACCTGAAGCTGGACAAGGTGCCGCTGTTCAACGAGAGCTGGTCGCCGATTGTGGAGGGAATCCACGACGGCAACTTCTTCGGGACGACGGGCGAGATTCTGTTCCACAACTGGGGGATCGAAGGGGCGGGCGCTAAGAGCGTCTACACGGCGACGATTGAGTACACCTTCCCGCTGGAGTTCGCGGAGATGGTGTGGAGCGATGGGGCGACGGTCGATCGAAAGATCATTCCGCTGACGGAGACCACGGCGTTCGGGACGAAGAGCTTCCGAATTCCGTTCGACGCGACGGGGAAGAAGTGGGTGCGGTTCGCGGTTTGGGACTCGGCGGGGGATGGGGCGTGGCTGCAGCCAGTCGCGGTGAAGTGAGGGGCGCGTAGGGGCTTGACACGCGATTTTGCTGAGGTTTTTGGGGAAAGAAAATTGCGGTGGTGGGTTGGCAGCTTACATCCCACCCATCGCATGAGACAAAAGCGCGATGGATGGGGCACCCGCAGCGGCTGCGAGACGGCTTGTTTGTATGCGTAACTATCCGTGCTATAAACGGTTTGTCATGAAAATCAAAAATCTCTCCCTCTCGACCGTATTACTGGGCCTCTGTGTGTTCTGCATGGGCGCGCTGTTTTCGACACCCGCATCCGCGCAGTTGTGGGACATGCTGACCAAGCCGCAGGTGACGGTGAGTCTCACGCATCCGCCGCGTCTTGGGCTGAACATCAAGAAGGTCGCCTTCGGGCCAGCCAACGGGATGTGCTCGGATGAGATTCTGGACCGGCTCTCCGGCACTCTGATCTCGGACGGGGTCGAGGTTGTGGACCGTCCGCATCTGCGGTCGATTCTTGGTGCGCGGCACATGAGCCTGAACGGCTATGTGGACCATCAGAGCGCGCTGCAGATGGGCAAGCTGCTGGGATCGACGGCGCTGATCTTCGTCAAGATCTCCAACTGCGACATCGAGCGGAAGCGCAATTTCACAGACAACAGAGGCGTGCGGACCAATAACGCCATCCTCGACATGCACATCCGCGGGACGTTACAGACGATCGATCTGGCGACGGGACGGATCTTCTCGGCGGCTCCGATCGTTGAGGACGGCGAGCTGATCAACAGCTCCGACAAGGGATTTCCCGAGTTTCCGCCGGAGCAGGCGCTGCGCGACAAGGTCATCGGACTGGCGGCCTACGACGCATCGACGATGTTTGTGCAGTGGACCGAGCAGAAGAAGCTGTACTTCTTCAATGACAAAGAATGCAACATGAACGTGGCCTACACGCTGCTGAAGGCCAACGACTTCAATGGAACGGTTCGCCAGTCCGAAGACAATATTACGGCTTGCAAGACGTGGCCCAAGCTGAAGAACGATAGCCTGGCCCACGCCTACTACAACGCGGGACTGGCGTATCTGTTGATCGACGACAATCAGCACGCAATGGCGTACCTGACGCAGTCGGCACAACTGAAGGGCGGCGACATCGTGACCCAGACGATCGCGGAGGCCACCAAGTCCGCCGAGCTGGATGCAGAGCTGCGTCGCGTCGCCGACCGGACGGATCAGTTCGAGCAGGACCAGGCGAACTCACAGGCACAGGCGCAGGCCGACGCGCAGGCTCAAGCCAATGCACAGGCGCAGGCCGCAGCAAATCAGGACAGCGTTGCTCCCGGTTCGCCGGAAGACCGGCTGGCCAAGCTCAACGCGCTTTACAAGAAGGGCCTGATCACCAAGCAGGACTACGACACCAAGAAGGCCGCAATCCTGAAGGAGATGTAAGGTGAGCTGCGCCTGCTCTTCACGGCGGACTTACTGACTGAGGCCGAGGATGGGGCGGAGGTGTGTGCCGGTGTGGGAGGCGGGGTGGGCGGCGATCTGCTCAGGGGTGCCGGTGGCGACGACCTGGCCGCCGGCGTCGCCGCCCTCGGGGCCGAGGTCGATGACCCAGTCGGCGGACTTGATGATGTCGAGGTTGTGTTCGATGACGAGCAGCGAGCCGCCGCCTTCGATGAGCTTGCGGAAGGCGGCGAGGAGTTTTTGTACGTCGTCGAAGTGGAGGCCGGTGGTGGGCTCGTCGAGGATGTAGAGGGTGCGCGAACGGGCGCGGGCGGCGATTTGAGAGGCGGTGGGTGCGTCGGATTGGTTGAAGAAGTCGGACGTGCCGGTGCGGTTGGCGATGGAGCGGGCTGTGGCGAGGTGGCTGGCAAGCTTGACGCGCTGGGCCTCGCCGCCGGAGAGCGTGGTGGCGGACTGGCCGAGACGGACATAGCCCAGGCCTACTTCGTCGAGCACGGCGAGCTTATCTACAATGCGCGGGTGCCCCGCGAAGTAGGAGAGCGCCTGCTTGACGGTCATGTTTAGTACGTCGTGAATATTTTTATTTTTATATTTAATTTCCAAAATTGAGGATTTGTAACGCGTGCCGTTACAGTCCTCGCAGGGGAGCTCGATGTCGGCGAGAAACTGCATCTCGACGGTGACGGTGCCGTCGCCCTCGCAGGTGTCGCAGCGGCCGCCGGGGACGTTGAAGGAGAAGGCCCCGGGGCCGAAGCCGTGGCGCTTGGCGTCGGGCTGGGCGGCGAAGAGGGCGCGGATGTCGTCGAAGGCCTTGATGTAGGTCACAGGATTAGAGCGAGGCGTGCGGCCGATGGGGGACTGATCGACGAGGACGACGTCGTTGAGGTACTGGGAGCCTGCGAGCGAGCGGAAGAGGTTGGTTTGCTCGGGCGCGGAGGAGCCGGGCTCGCGGTGGAGCGACTGCATGAGCGCACGATAGAGGACCTGGTGTATGAGTGTGGATTTGCCGCTGCCGCTGACGCCGGTGACGCAGCAGAGGAGGTTGAGGGGGATTTCTACATCGATGCCGCGCAGGTTATGCAGGCGGACGCCGGTGAGTTGGAGGAGTTCGCGGCCGGGCTCGCGGCGATGTTTGGGGATGGGGATGGTGAGGCGGCCGGAGAGATATTTTCCGGTGATGGAGTTGGGGTTGGCGGTGACTTCGGCGACCGTGCCGGCGGCGAGGACGTGGCCGCCAAGCTCGCCCGCGCCGGGACCGAGGTCGAGGAGATGGTCGGCGGAGCGGATGACGCTGGGGTCGTGCTCGACGACGAGGATGGTGTTGCCGAGATCGCGCAGGGCGTGGAGGATGCGGATGAGCTTGGCAGTGTCGCGGGGATGCAGGCCGATGGAGGGCTCATCCAATACATAAAGTGCGCCGACGAGGCGGGAGCCGAGCGATGTGGCGAGCTGGATGCGCTGCGATTCGCCGCCGGAGAGCGTGGAGGAGAGGCGGTCGAGGGTGAGGTAGTCGAGGCCTACCTCGATGAGGAAGTGGATGCGCTGGCGGACCTCTTCGAGGATCTTGCCGGCGATCTCGAACTGCGCGGGGGTGAGTTCGAGGTTGTCGAAGAAGGCCTCGGCGGCGGTGATGGTGAGACTGGTGACTTCGCAGATGTTTTTGGCTGGCCCGTTTTGAGGCGCGATGAGGACGGCGCGGGCTTCGGCGCGGAGGCGCTGGCCGTTGCAGTCGGGGCAGAGGGCGTAGCCGCGATATTTCGAGAGGAAGACACGGACGTGGAGCTTATATTTTTTGCGCTCGAGGGCGGCGAAGAAGCCGCGGATGCCGGGGTACGGGCCGCTGCCGGGGCCATTCCAGAGGAGGTCCTGCTGCGGCGGGTCGAGGTCGTACCAGGGGACGTCGGTGGGGATGGCGGCTGACTTGGCGAAGCGAATCATCTCGCCGTGGAAGGGGCGGTACTTGGGGGTGGTCCAGGGGGCGATGGCTCCCTGGGCTAGGGTTCGGCTGCGGTCGGGAAGGATGAGGTTGGGGTCGAAGTCGATGGTGTTGCCGAAGCCCTGGCAGCGCGGGCAGGCGCCGTAGGGATTGTTGAAGGAGAAGAGACGCGGCTCCGGCTCGCGGTAGGCGCGATGGCAGGTGGAGCACTCGAAGGCTGCACTATATCTGAGATGCGTGGGCGCTTCATTTTCTTCGCGGGGGAGGGTGTGGAACTGGACTTCTCCGGACTCGCGGTAGCCGGTCTCGATGGCGTCTACGATGCGAGACCGGATGTCGGGGGAGATGGCGAGGCGGTCGATGAGGACGAAGATGGGTTGGTCGAAGTCGAGCGAGAGGAGGGATTCGGGGGTGGAGAACTCGACGATTTTGCCGGGCTGATCTCCTATTTGTTGATAGAGGCGGTTGTAGCCGCGGCGGCGGAGTTCGGCGAGGCGGTCTTTGAGGGCGTCGGTGAGGTTGAAGGTGACATCTACGGGTGCATTCTTCGCGGATTTTTTGGTGGTGGATTTCTTTACGGGTTTAGGCGGTTCGGGAGCGGGTTCGACGGCGGAGGGTTGGAGGGGCTCGAGCTGAATTTCGGCGCGGGCGATGGGGAAGAGGGCGTAGGCGCGGGTGGAGGCGGGGAGAGCAAGGAGGGCAGCGACGATCTCGTCTACCGTGTCGTGGCGGACGATGCCGCCGCAGTGCAGGCATGTGACGGTGCCGCAGCGGGCGTAGAGGAGGCGGAGGTAGTCGTATATCTCGGTGGCGGTGGCGACGGTGGAGCGCGGGTTGCGGGTGGAGTTTTTCTGCTTGATGGCGATGGCGGGGGCGAGACCGTCCATGAAGTCGACGTCGGGCTTCTCGATGCGTTCGAGGAACTGGCGGGCGTAGGCGGAGAGGCTTTCGACGTAGCGGCGCTGGCCCTCGGCGTAGATGGTGTCGAAGGCGAGCGAGGACTTGCCGGAGCCGCTGACGCCGGTGACGACGGTGAGGGCATTGTGCGGGATGTCGACGTCGATGGACTTGAGGTTGTGGGTGCGCGCGCCGCGGATGACGATGGAGTCGCTGGCGATAAGGACGCCGCGCGGCGGGGCGCTCTCGCCGGACTGGGCAGCGGGCTTCGCGTCTTGTTGAGTGTCGATGATTTGGGAGAGCATGGCCACTCTCCATTGTCGGATAGATGGGCCGGGATTGCGAATCGGGGGCGAAAGTGAGGCTAGAATAGGCGAATCGACATGGACGAGAAACAGCAGGCTGGCGGGACCAACGACTCCATCAAACTCCTGCCGGGCCCGCGCTTTCGCGTCGCGTTGATGGTGGCGATGCTTGCGGACGCGCTGCAACTGATCGTGTTTCCATTTTTTGTGGAGGGCGCGGAGTCGCCGGCGGACGACGTGCTGGATTGCGGAGTCGCAGGGCTGATGATGTGGCTGCTGGGCTGGCACTGGGAGTTTCTACCATCGGTGCTGGCCAAGCTGGTGCCGGGCGTCGATCTGGTGCCGTTCTGGACGCTGGCGGTTGCCAATGTGTATCGCAAGGCAAAGCGGAAGGCGATTGCAGCGGAACAAGAGCGCGAAGAGCCGCGAGGCTGAGAGACCGGCGGAGTTCAAAAGAAACCCGTTTTTGCACAGTCGCAGCGAGGCCGCAACAACACTCAATCCGCTTTATACTTCGGGTATGAGTACAGGTGTGAGTGTGGATGAGTTTCAGGCGCTCGAGCAGAAGGTGCTGCGGGCTGTGGAGATCGTAAAGCGCGAGCGCGAGGCGCGCGCCGTGGCCGAAGGCGAAGTGGCATCTCTACGGCAACAGCTTGCCGCGCAGGCGGAGGCTGCCCAGAGCCAGATCGCAAAGGCCGAGAGCCAGATCGCATCTGCCCAGAGCAAGACGGACGCGGTTCAGAGCCAGGTTCAGGCCGCGCAGAGCGAGATGGAAGCCGCGCAGAGCCAGGCGGAGGCTGCACAGCGCGAGAAAGAGGCGGCCGAGAGCCAGATCGCCGCGCTCAACCAGGAACGCGACGCGGTTCGCCAGCGGGTTGAGCGGATGCTGCACCAGATGGACGAGTTGCTGTAGGTTGGTCCGCTGGAAAGCTGTAGGCTTCGCCAGTTCAGCAGTGCAACATTGGGAGAGGAGACGCGAG
>Ga0302267_10005070_pt1 | contig 14071 bp, 9 predicted proteins | sample III_Bog_E1_3_FD_194555 | JGI IMG/M metagenome (GOLD analysis project Ga0302267, IMG submission 194555) | Peat permafrost microbial communities from Stordalen Mire near Abisko, Sweden - III_Bog_E1_3 | ecosystem: Environmental > Terrestrial > Soil > Wetlands > Peat | place: Sweden: Abisko... | reverse complement strand
TGCACCGCAGGCGACCGACCCCGACCCTGCCGACGGGCGGGAGCCGACGAGCACCCGGTGGTGGTCCGTCCTGATGAGCGACGTCCCACTCGGCCGCCAGCTGGATGCCGGCGCCGTGCCGGCCACCCGGAGCGCAGCATGGATGTGGCTGCTCTACGCCGGCCTCGGCTTCCTCGGTGGCCAGGTCCTGGCCGCGGTGACCGTGGGGGTCGCCGCCGTGCTGGCCGGCCAGTACCACCAGCTGGTGGCGCTCTCGAAGCTGGCGGAGCCCCCGACCTGGTACGTGGTCTCCACGCTGTTCGGGCTGTGGGGCGGATTCCTCGGGGCCGCCGTGCTGGCCAGCCGGCTCCGCGGGACCAAGCGGCTCGGCACGGACCTCGGCATCCGCTTCCGGTGGATCGACCTGATCGGCATCCCCATCGGGTTCGCCGGCCAGTACCTGGTCGCCGCTCTCTACCTGCCCATCGAGTCCCACGTCCGGAACTTCCACCAGCAGTTCAGCGCCCCGGCCCAGCGACTGACCGGGAGCGCCCACGGGGTCGCGTGGTTCGTGATCGCACTGGCCACCGTGGTCGGCGCCCCGTTCTTCGAGGAGCTGTTCTTCCGCGGCGTGGTGCTGCGCGCCCTGGCCCGCCTCTTCGGCCGCTGGGGAGGCTGGGTCGGCCCCACGCTCGCCATCGTGATCTCCGGACTGCTGTTCGGGGCGATCCACGCCGAGCTCCTGCAGTTCGCCGGACTGGCCGTCTTCGGGATGATCCTCGGGGCCGTCTCCTACCGGACCGGGCGACTCGGGATGAACATGGTGGCCCATGCCTCCTTCAACCTCCTGGCCCTGACCGCGGTGGTCCTCCCTGCGGTGGCCGGCCTGCGGGGCCTCTACTGACATGACCGTGGGAGAGGCCGGGGGACCGGCGACGGCTGCATCCGACGACCGGCACGTCCCGGGCGACGGCCCCGAACCCGGCCCGTCCGGGCCGGCGCCCGGACCGGCGGACCGGATCACCGACGTCCCGCGCCTGGAGGGACCCCGTCCCCCGTGGACCCACCGGCTCACCCGGCGCACGGCGTGGCCGGCGTGGGCGAACGCCGTGGCGATCGTCGGGGTGATGGTCGTCACCCTCACCCAGCTGCACCCGAACCTGCTGTTCCTCAGCACCACCACGGCCGGTGGCGACACCGGTGCCCATGTGGCCCTGCCCGCCTATCTCGAGTCCCACCTGCTCACCCACGGGCAGCTGACCGGCTGGGACCCGGGCTGGTACGACGGGTTCCCCGTCTACACCTTCTACTTCCCGCTGCCCGGACTCCTCACCGTCGTCCTGAACGCCGCCTTCTCCTACGACGTGGCGTTCAAGCTGGTCACGGTGCTGGGAAGCCTGCTGCTGCCCCTGTGCGCCTGGGCCTTCGGACGACTGGCCGGGATGCGGGACCCCGGACCGGCCTGCCTGGCCGCCGCCACCCTGCCCTTCCTGTTCGAGCCGAGCTTCTCGATCTACGGGGGGAACCTGTTGTCCACCCTGGCCGGCGAGTTCTCCTTCTCGCTGAGTCTGTCGCTGGCCCTCCTGTTCCTCGGGGTCGTGGCCGCCGGGCTCCGGACCGGCCGGTACCGTGCGCTGGCCGCCATGCTGTTCGCCGCGACCCTGCTGTGCCACCTCATCCCCGCACTGTTCGCGGCGGCCGGGGCGGGCGTGCTGCTCCTGCTCGACGCCGACCTCCCCCGGACACTCGGACGGAGCCGGCGGGCCGTGGCCGCCGGCCACCGGTGGGGCGATCGGGTCCTGTGGTCCGTGGTGGCAGGCGTCGTCGGCCTGGGTCTGTGCGCGTGGTGGCTGGTGCCCTTCGGGCTCGAGCAGTCGTACACCACGAACATGGGCTACACCAAGGTCTTCGGCTATCCGCACCTGCTGTTCCCCGGATCGTTCCGGTGGGTACTGGTGGCCGACGTCGTGGGAATCGTGGCCATGGTGGTGCGGCGCAACCGGGTCGCGCTCTTCCTGGTGATCATGGCGGCCCTGTCGGCTGCCGCGGTGATCCTCGACCCGGCGAGCAAGCTCTACAACGTCCGCTTCCTGCCGCTCTGGTTCCTCTGTCTCTACCTGCTGGCCGGCTACGCCCTGGCCGAGGTCGTCGCCGGGACCGCACGGCTCGCCCGCCGCCGACGGCTCAACCTGTGGGTCCGGGACCTTCGTCGCCGTCTGGGCGGCACCGACGGGACCGAGTGGTCCCCCGGGCGAAGGGTCACCCCGTACCGCCGCCCCGTCCCTGCGGCCGTGGCCGCCGGCGCAGTGGTCGGACCGCTCCTGGCCCTGGCCGGCGCCTGTCTGGCCGTGGTGCCGCCGCTCGCCGTCCCGGCCACCACCCTGGCCAAGATCGGCGTGCACGTCGGTCCGGACCAGCCCAGTGCATGGGCGGCGTGGAACTACAGCGGGTACGAGCGCAAGCCCGACTATCCCGAGTTCCAGGCGGTCATCGACATGATGCGCTCGGTCGGTGCCGAGCAGGGGTGCGGACGCGCCATGTGGGAGTACGACCCGTCCCTCAACCGCTTCGGCACGACCGAGTCGCTCATGTTGCTCCCGTACTTCACCGACGGCTGCATCGATTCACAGGAGGGGCTGCTCTTCGAGTCGGCCTCGTCCACCCCGTTCCACTTCATCAACCAGAACGAGCTGTCCCCCAACCCGTCGAACGCGGTGGTGGGCCTGCCCTACGGCGGCCTCGACGTGCACCTCGGGATCCAGCACCTCCAGCAGATGGGCGTTCGCTACCTGCTGACCTCGTCGACCACCGTCCAGAGCGCCGCCTCCACCGACCCTGCGGCCACGCTCATCGGCACGAGTGGGCCGTGGAGCACCACCTACAACGGCCAGACCCTCGACACGACGTGGAAGGTCTACCGGATCGCCGACTCGCAGGTCGTCGTACCCCTGGCCGACCGCCCGGTGGTGTGGCAGAACATCGCGCCGAGCCAGTCCTCGTGGCTGGCGCCGTCCGTCGCCTGGTACGACGCGCCGTCCCGGTGGGACGTGGTGCCGGCCGCAGAGGGTCCGGCCACGTGGACCCGGGTCGCGGTCGGCGACGTCCATCCGGCAGTGGTGCCGGAACCGAAGACCACGGTGTCCGATGTGCGCCAGGGCGACCAGTCGATCTCGTTCCACGTCGATCGGATCGGCACCCCGGTCGAGGTCCGGGTCTCGTACTTCCCGAACTGGCAGGCGTCGGGGGCCACGGGGCCGTACCGGGTGGCACCGAACCTGATGGTGGTGGTCCCCACCAGCCACGACGTGACCCTCACCTACGGGAGGTCGTCGGCGGACAACCTCGGACAGCTCCTCACCCTGCTGGCGGTGGCGGCGGTGATCGTCCTCGTCGTGGTGGACCGGCGGGCCCGGCGTTCCCGTCGGGCGGCGCAGACGGCCCGGGCGCGGGTCCCGGCGCCGGACCCCGGGCCGCGACCATGACCTACCGGCTCGGGATGTTCCCGCTCTCCACGGTCCTGTTCCCCGAGGCCGGACTCCCGCTGCACGTGTTCGAGGAGCGCTACCGGACGCTGATGAGCACCTGCCTGTCCTCCGACGGGGAATTCGGTGTCGTCCTGATCACCCGAGGCTCCGAGGTCGGCGGGGGCGACCTGCGGACCGATGTCGGTACGGTCGCCCGGATCGCCAACGTCGCCGAGCTCGAAGACGGCCGCATGCTGGTGGTGGCCACCGGTGTGCGACGTGTACGTGTCGAGGACTGGTTGCCCGACGACCCCTATCCGTGCGCCCTCGTCGAGGACCTGCCCGGCCCGGGTGGCGAGTGTCCGGCGGACGTCCTGACGGCGGCCGAAGGGTCGCTGCGCCGCCTGCGCTCTCTGCTGTCCGAGCTGGGCGACGTGCCGGCCCTTCCCCACAGCCTGCGGATCTCGGGTGCACCGGACCAGATCGGCTGGCAGCTCTGCGACATGGCGCCGCTCGTCTCCCTCGACCTGCAGCGACTACTGGTGGCCGAGAGCCTCGAGGGCCGGATGCGCCTGCTGGTCGACCTCTGCGACGCCATGAGCGGCGACGTCATCGGGCTGCTGGCCGGCGGGGGCGAGGTCGGCGAGGCCGGCGACCCGGCCTGAGGCCGGGTGCGGGCACCACCGGACGCGGAGGCGGGTCGCCGGAATTCGGCCGGGGTGGACGAGCCGTCGTTCAGGGGAGCTGGCGCTGCACCAGGAAGGCGGTGATCCCGTCGGCGAGGCCCTGGGCCGCCTGCTGGCGCCAGCCGGGATCCTGCATGAGGGCGGCGTCGACGGGGTTCTGCATGTTGCCGCACTCGATGAGGACCTTGGGGACCGTGGAGAGGTCGAGGCCCCCGAGGTCCCCCCGGGGGACGATCCCGTCGGTGCCGGTGTAGTCGGACACCGGCATGCCGGTGTCCCCCAGGAACCGGTCGCGGACGTCGTTGCCGAGCTGGCCCGACGGCGCCACGATGACCCGGTTGTCGCTGATCGGGCTGACGACCGGCACCGGCACGTCGACGGCGAACCCCCTGCCTCCGACCGGTCCCCCGTCCCCGTGGATCGAGATGGCGGCATCGGACCCGGCGGCGTTGCCGATGGCCGCCCGGGTGTTGACGCACGGGCCCACCCCGCTGTCGGTCGGCCGGGTCAGGACCACCGTGGCCCCGCCGGCCTGCAGGAGGGCGGCGAGCCGGGTGGCCACGTCGAAGTTGAATGCGTGCTCGGTGTACCCGGACGCGGTCGAGGTGCCGGCCGTGTCGCAGGGCTCGGTCAGGCCACCGCCGTCGATCGGCGTGCCGATGTACCCGGTGGCCCCGCCGTTGCCGCCGTCGTGGCCCGGATCGATGGTGACGACGTTGCCGACGAGGGGAGGAACGTGCACGGATCCCAGGAAGGCGGCGCCTCCGAACGCATAGACCGACCCGTCAGCGGAGACGATGCGGTAGCCGGTCCCGCTCGAGTCGAGGGAGACGGCCCGCCGCTGGAGCAGCCCGACCGCCGAGCCCGAGAACGCGGCCCCGTACGAGAACAGGCCGCCGTCGGCAGCCACCAACCGGTATCCGGCGCCGGACGTCTGCATCCCCACCACCGGTGAGTCGAGCGCTTCCGCACCGGTCGATCCCAGGAAGGTCGCGTCGCCGAAGGCGAAGATCCCCCCGTCCGAGGCGACCAGCCAGTATCCGCCACCGTCGGGGGTGACGGCCATCCCCACGATGGGACGGTTGAGCGGCAGGCCGCCCATGGACCCCAGGAAGGTCGCGTCGCCGAAGGCGAAGATCCCCCCGTCCGAGGCGACCAGCCAGTACCCGCCGCCGTCACGGGTGGTCGTCATCGCCACGATGGGGCGGTCGAGCGGGCGGCCGCCCATCGACCCGTGGAAGGCGGCGTCGCCGTAGGCGAAGATCCCGCCGTCCGAGGCCACCATCCAGTACCCCTGGTCGGTGGCGGTCGGGGTCATGCCCACCACCGGGTCCGTGAGCGTCAGGTCGCCGGCCGAGCCTTCGAAGGGGGCCCCGAAGGCGAAGACGCCCCCGTTCTGGGCAGCCAGCCAGTACCCTCCGGTCGTCGCGTCCCCGGCCGACGCCACCACCAGGTGGGTGCTGGTCGCCACCACGTCGCCGGGGGACGGTGCGTCGACCAGTGTCACCGGCCGGATGGGCCGGCCGGCCGCGTGCCCGGCTTCCCCGGGGACACCGGCCAGGCTGGCGAGCAGCACGGCCACGACGGCCACGACGGTGACCACCGGGCCGATCACGGCGGCCCGGGACCGGGCGGAACGAGGTGTGCGGGCCGGCGTGGGGAGTGCACCCATGCCCCGATACTGGCACGGGGGACGGGCCGGGGCCTGGCCTAGGATGAGCCGATCATGACCTCCCTCTCCCACGTCTTCAAGGCGTACGACATCCGGGGCGTCGTCCCCGACGAGCTCAACGCCCGGCAATTCCGCGCCATCGGCGTGGCCGTCGCCCGGTTCACCGGGGCGCCGACGGTCCTCGTGGCCCGGGACATGCGCGAGTCCGGGGTGGCCCTGTCGGAGGCCTTCGCACTGGGCGCTCGGTCCGAGGGCACCGACGTCGTAGACCTCGGTCTGGCATCGACCGACCTCCTCTACTTCGCGGCCGGCAGCCTCGACGCGCCGGGCGCCATGTTCACCGCCTCCCACAACCCGGCGAAGTACAACGGCCTCAAGCTCTGTCAGGCCGGGGCCCGTCCGATCGGACGTGACACCGGGCTGGACGAGATCCAGGCGACCGCCGAGGCGCTGCTCGACGAGTGGGCGGCCGACGGACCGCCCGACCCCGACCCCGCCTCGCTCGGCGGGCTCGAGCACCGCTCGGTGCTCGATGCCTACGCCGACCACGTCCGGTCGTTCGTCGACATCGCCGCACTGCGCCCACTGAAGGTCGTCGCCGACACGGCGAACGGCATGGGCGGGCTCGTGGCCCCGAAGGTCTTCGAGGGTCTGCCCTTCGACGTCCAGATCCTCTTCCCCGAACTCGACGGGAATTTCCCCAACCATCCCGCCGATCCCATCCAGCCCGAGAACCTGGTCGCACTGCAGCACCTGGTCCTCGAGACCGGCGCTGACATCGGGCTGGCCTTCGACGGCGACGCCGACCGGGTGTTCCTGGTGGACGAGCACGCCGAGCCGGTCTCGGGCTCGCTGACCACGGCACTGGTGGCGGCGACGATGCTGGACAAGCACCCGGGCGCCACCGTCCTCTACAACTGCATCTGCTCACGGGTCGTGCCCGAGGTGATCGCCGAGAAGGGCGGCATCGGCGTCCGGACCAAGGTCGGGCACAGTTTCATCAAGCAGGTCATGGCCGACACGGGCGCCGTCTTCGGCGGGGAGCACTCGGGTCACTACTACTTCCGCGACAACTTCCGGGCCGACTCGGGGATCATCGCCGCCATGCTGGTGCTCGAGCTGCTGAGCGTGACCGGCAAGCCCCTCTCGGAACTGCTGGCCCCGTTCGAGCGCTACGCGGCGTCCGGGGAGATCAACACCGTGGTCGACGACCCGGCAGGCACCGTCGAACTCATGGCCGCCGAGGTGGAGGCTGCCGGCGGGGCCCTCGGGACGGCGGACCACCTCGACGGTCTCACCGTCGACCGCGGCGACTGGTGGTACAACCTGCGCCCGTCCAATACCGAGCCCCTGCTCCGGCTCAACGTCGAGGCGCCCGACGAGGCGTCCTGCGCCGCCCGGGTGGCCGAGGTCCAGGACGCCATCGCCCGCCTGCTCCCGGCCTGAGCCCGACCACCCACCGCACCGCCCGTGACACATCCAGAGAGGAACCCCCGATGACGTTGGACCCGCTGCTGATCGACGTGCTGGCCTGCCCCGAGGACAAGGGCCCGCTCCTGTACTTCGCCGACGAGGGCGTGCTGTTCAACCCCCGGCTCCACCGCACCTACCCGGTGCGCGACGGGATCCCGGTCATGCTGATCGACGAAGCGACGACGGTGGACGCCACCGAGGACGCCCGTCTGGCCGCCAAGGCCGAGGCGGGCGCATCCGTCCAGACGGGCTCGCCGGCCGGGTCGTGACGCCCTCACCCCTCCCGGTGGACTCCCGCGACCTGTGGGAGGCCACCTTCGGACTGCCCGAACAGATCGTGGCCGCGATCGATGCGGCCCAGCAGGTCGACGACCTGCCCGGCCACGACGAGGTGGAGAACGTCGTCGTACTCGGTATGGGGGACAGCGGGATCGTGGGTGACGTGCTGATCGCCGCGGCGGCGCCGTTCATGCCGGTGCCCGTGACCGTGGTGAAGGGCTACGTGCCCCCGGACTACGTGGGCACCGGCTCGTTGGTCGTGGCCGTGTCCTTCTCTGGGGACACCGAGGAGACGGTCGAGGCGGCCACCGCCGCCTATGAGGCGGGCGCCGCCCTCATCGTGGTGTCGGGGGGCGGCGAGCTGGTGCGCCTGTCCGGGGAGTGGGACGTCCCCCTGGTCCCGGTCCCGGTGTCGATCCCCGAGGCCCGCACCGCGCTCGGGGCGATGGCCGTGCCCCCGCTGGTGCTCCTCGAGCGGGTCGGCCTGTTCCCGGGTGCGCAGCAGTGGATCGACCAGGCGGTCGACCAGCTGCGCCGGCGCCGCGACGAGCTCGACCGTGCCGGCAATGTCGCCGAGCAGGTGGCCCGCCGGATCGGCCGGACGATCCCGCTCGTCCACAGCGCACAGGACCTGGGGTCCGCCGCCGCGCTGCGGTGGAAGTGCCAGGTCAACCTCAACGCCAAGTCGCCGGCCTTCTGGAACGTCCACCCCGAGCTCTGCCACAACGAGGTGGCCGGCTGGGGGCAGAACGGCGACGCCACCCGGCAGATGGTGACACTGGTCAACCTTCGTCACGATGCCGAGCATCCCCAGGTCAGCCGGAGGTTCGACCTGGCGACCGAGGCGCTCCGCGAGGTCATGGCCGATGTGGTCGAGGTACGGGCCTCGGGCGAGGGTGACCTCGCCCAGCTCCTGGACCTGTGCCTGGTGGGCGACGTGGTCTCGCTCCTGCTGGCGGGTCACGAGGGGATCGACCCGGGACCCGTCCCCGCCGTCGACGACATCAAGGCGGCCCTCGCCGGCGGCGACGGCTGAGCGGGACCGGAGCGGGAGCAGGGCGGAGCAGGGCCGCCGCAGGCCGGGCTCGTGCCCCGGTCGACGTCACGGCCCTCCCGGCAGCCGTGTTTCGGTTCGATGACGCCGGCGTGGCGGCACCGTGAACTTCGTCCGGGTCAGCTACCTTCCGCGCCCAGTGGGCGTACAGTGGACCCGTGAGCAGCGTGCGGGTCTGTGGTTGCAAGTCGAAGCCAGTCGCAGGCAAAACGACCCACGTAAGGCAACTCATGGTTGCTGAGCATGGTGCGGCTTAGGAGTAAGTCCTGCCCGTGGCGTCACCGGCTGTCGGTGGCGGGCGGAGAGGGGATGACGCGTGCCCTCAGTGGCTCCGCAGGGTTCCCGACCGGAGACGGTCGGTGCCGCCGGAGTCCGGCCGCAACTCCCCCCGCAGGCGAGTGTGGGGTCAAAGACCAGGTCAGCCGCACGCCGCTCACGATCCATCCGTTCCCATCCCTTCACCGACCGACCAGGAGGACCGGCCACCAACTGCAGTAACCCGAAGAATGATGCCGAGGAGGCGACACAGTGGACGTAGTCATCACGCATGGCAGGAAGATCGTGTCCGACGAGGTTCGAGCTCTGACCGAGGAGAAGGTGCGCCACGTGGGCGAGCACTGTCCCGGCCTGGAGCGGGCCGAGGTCCACTTCTCCGAGGAGCACAATCCGAGGATCGCGGAACGGGAATGCTGTGAGGTGGTGATGTCCGGCCACGGACACACGATCCGGGCCCGGGCGGCCGGTCCGGTCCCGCTGGTGGCGGTCGACCTCGTCGTCGACAAACTGGAGCACCAGATCGAGCGGACGAAGGGCCGGATCGTGGGGCGATCGCAGCCCCGTCACCGGTTGGCCCCCACCGAGACGCTCTTCCGGAGGGTGCGCACCGCCTGAGCCGTGCACCGGTCCGGTCCCGGCCACCCGACACGTGGCGGCCGGGCCGGGCCGGGGCCCCCGGCGGGTCCGGTGCTTCCGGACAGGCCGCCGACAGTAGAGTGGGTGCCCCATGAGCATGTTCTCGAAAGTCCTGCGCGCCGGCGAGGGGAAGAAGGTCCGGCGTCTGGCCGAACTGGTGCCGCTGGTCAACGCCCTCGAGCCGGAGATGGAAGCCCGGACGGACGCCGAGCTCCAGGCCCTGACGACCGGATTCCGTACCCGGCTCGACAACGGGGAGACCCTCGAGGACATCCTCGTCGAAGCGTTCGCCCTCGTGCGCGAGGGGGCCTGGCGGGTCCTCGGCCAGCGCCACTTCGACGCCCAGCTCATGGGTGGCATGGCCCTCCACTTCGGGTGGATCGCCGAGATGAAGACCGGCGAGGGCAAGACGCTGGTGTCGACCCTCCCGGTGTACCTGAACGCCCTGGCCGGGAACGGCGTCCACGTGGTCACCGTCAACGACTACCTGGCCACCCGTGACTCCGAGTGGATGGGCCGCCTGCACCAATTTCTCGGACTGACCGTGGGACGGGTGGGCCCGGACATCTCCGAGCCCGCCGAGAAGCGCCAGGCCTACCTGTGCGACGTCACCTACGGGACCAACACCGAGCTCGGGTTCGACTACCTGCGCGACAACATGGCCCGGTCCAAGGACGCCATGGTGCAGCGCGGCCACCATTTCGCCATCATCGACGAGGTGGACTCGATCCTCATCGACGAGGCCCGTACGCCGCTGATCATCTCGGGCCCCGCCGCCGAGTCCGCCCAGCTCTACTACCAGTTCGCCGGGATCGTCCGCACACTCCGGGCCGAGGAGGATTACGAGGTCGACGAGGAGAAGCGCACCGTCGTCCCGACCGAGGGCGGCATCGAGAAGGTCGAGCGCCAGCTCGGCGTGGAGAACCTCTACGACGCCGTGGCCGTCAATTACGTGCACCACCTGACCCAGGCACTCCTGGCCAAGGAGCTCTACCGCCGGGACAAGGACTACCTGGTGGCCCAGGGCGAGGTGCGCATCGTGGACGAGTTCACCGGGCGCACCCTGGATGGGCGCCGGTGGTCGGACGGGCTCCACCAGGCTGTCGAGGCCAAGGAGCGGGTCAAGATCAAAGAGGAGAACCACACCTGGGCCACGGTGACCCTTCAGAACTACTTCCGCCTCTACGAGAAGCTCGGCGGGATGACCGGCACCGCAGAGACCGAGGCCTCCGAGTTCGCGAACACCTACGAGCTCCCGGTCGTGCCCATCCCGCCGAACCGCCCGCTCGTGCGCGTGGACCAGCCCGACCTCATCTACAAGTCGGAGGAGGCCAAGTTCGCGGCGACGGTCGAGGACATCGCCGAGCGCCACGCCAGCGGGCAGCCCGTCCTCGTCGGCACCGCCTCGGTGTCCAAGTCCGAGCAGCTGTCGCGGCTGCTCGACAAGCGGGGCATCCCTCACGAGGTGCTGAACGCGAAGCAGCACTTCCGCGAGGCCGAGATCGTGGCGCAGGCCGGCCGGGTCGGCGCCGTCACCGTGGCCACCAACATGGCCGGCCGCGGCGTCGACATCATCCTCGGCGGCAACCCGGAGGGCCTCGCCGCCCGGGAGGCGGCAGCCCGGGGCATCGACGTCACCACCGAGGAGGGCGCCACCGAACTGGCGGGCATCGAAGCGGAGTTCGAGGCCCGGTGCACCTCCGAGGGCGACCAGGTGCGCGCGCTCGGCGGGCTCTACGTGCTCGGCAGTGAGCGCCACGAGAGCCGCCGCATCGACAACCAGCTGCGTGGACGGTCGGGCCGACAGGGTGATCCGGGCGAGAGTCGGTTCTTCCTGTCCCTCGAGGACGACCTCATGCGCCTGTTCGCCACCGGGGCGATGAACTGGGTGATGGGCCGGGCCCTGCCCGACGAGGTCCCCATCGAGGCCAAGATGGTCACCAAGGCCATCGAGCGTGCGCAGAACACCGTCGAGGGACGTAATGCCGAGTCCCGCAAGGACGTGCTGAAGTACGACGACGTGATGAACGAGCAGCGCAAGGTCATCTACGCCCGGCGCATGCAGGTCATCGAGGGCGAGGACCTGCGCGAGGACACCGTCGCGCTGCTCGAGGAGACGATGACCGCGGTGGTGGCGACCTACTGCCCCTCCGACTATCCGGAGGAGTGGGACCTCCCCGGACTCCTCGTCGAGGTGACCCAGTACTACCCGACCAAGTTCGTGGTCGAGGACTTCGCGGAGGCGGCCACGGCCGGCCAGGTCACCGAGAGCGTGATCACCGAGGCGCTCGAGCTCTACGCCGAGCGGGACGAGACGATCCCGGGGGGCGAGGAGACGGCCCGCCAGCTCGAGCGGGACATCATGCTGCAGATCATCGACCAGCGGTGGCAGGACCACCTGGCGGACATGGACTACCTGAAGGAGGGGATCAACCTCCGGGCCATGGGCAACCAGGACCCCCTGGTCGCCTGGCAGCGCGAGGGCTTCGCCATGTTCGGCAAGCTGATGGACAACATCAATGACGACTACCTCCGCTACGTGTTCCACGTGCAGGTGCTGACCGAGGAGCCCGCAGCCGAGCCCGACCTGGCCCAGGCCAGCTACGTGGCCGCCGACGACCCGGTCCAGGGGGACGCCGGCATCTCGGCGGCGTTCGCCACCGCCACCCCGGCCGAGATCGAGGCGGCTGCCGCCGTGGCCGGCGGGTCCCAGCTGAGCTCGGGGGCCGGTGGGTTCGACGAAGGCGAGTCCCAGGCCCCCATCGTCAAGTCGGATCGGGAGAAGATCGGTCGCAACGAGCCGTGCTGGTGCGGCAGCGGCAAGAAGTACAAGCTCTGCCACGGCGCCAACTGACATGGCGGTCGACAGCCCCCGGACGGGGGACGGCGCGTCGGACCGGGTCGACATCGCCGAGGCGCTCACCCGGCTCGGGGAGCGTCTGCGTGAGGCGGAGCGGTTCCTGGGTGCGGACGGCCTGGCCGAACGACGGGACGAGCTCGAGCGGGCGGCCTCCGCCCCCGACCTGTGGGACGATGCCGACCACGCCCGCGAGGTGACCACCGCGCTCGGACGGGTGACCGAGGACCTCCAGATGCTGGACTCGCTGCGTGAGCGACTGTCCGACGCCGAGACGCTCTACGAGCTGATGCGGGAGGAAGGCGACGAGTCCCTCCGCCCCGAGGTCGAGGAGATCTTGGCCGACCTCGACCGTCGCCTCGGCGTATTGGAGCTGCGCGCCCTCTTCGCCGGCGCGTACGACGACGGCGACGCGGTGGCCGAGATCCACGCCGGCGCGGGTGGCACCGATGCCCAGGACTGGGCCGAGATGATGCTGCGGATGTACACCCGCTGGGCCGAGCGCCGGGGCTTCACGATCGAGGTGGAGGAGGCGACTGAGGGCCAGGAGGCCGGGCTCATGTCGGCCACGTTCATCGTGCGGGGACGGTACGCCTTCGGGCTGCTGGCCGCCGAGCGGGGCGTGCACCGGCTGGTGCGCATCTCGCCCTTCGATGCCCAGCACCGGCGCCAGACCAGCTTCGCCTCGCTCGACGTCGTCCCGTTCCTGGAGGATGTCTCGGGGGAGGTCGAGATCGACGAGAAGGACCTGCGCGTCGACACCTACCGGTCGTCGGGCGCCGGCGGTCAGCACGTCAACAAGACGGACTCGGCGGTCCGGCTGACCCACCTCCCCACCGGGATCGTGGTGACCTGCCAGAATCAGCGAAGTCAGACCCAGAACAAGGCGAAGGCGATGCAGGTGCTGGGGGCGAAGCTGGCCGAACGGCAGCGGGCCGAGCACCAGGCGACCCTCGACGGTCTGGCCGGCGAGCGCACGGACAACGCCTGGGGGAATCAGATCCGCTCGTATGTCATGGCGCCGTACCAGCTGGTCAAGGACCTCCGGACCAACGCCGAGACGGGCAACGTCGAGGCCGTGCTCGACGGCGACCTCGACATGTTCATCGAGGCGGAGCTGCGGCGCGGCGCCGAGCTCCGCCGGACCAAGGGCTGATCGACGGGGTGCACCGTCGCGCCGACGCCGACGCCGACGCCGACGCACCGGCGACGTCATGCACACGGTGTGTACGCGTGTTCGGGGAGGTCAGAGGGGCTGACCCAGATCGGTGACGGCCCCGGATACAATGGCTCCGCGGACGTCCCGCGAACCTGTGCCCGGACACTCCTGCAGCAACCCCCCTCCCCATGATCAAATTCCAGAACGTCACCAAGACGTACAAGGGATCCACGGTCGCGCTGAACGACTGCACCGTAGAGATCGACAAAGGTGAGTTCGTCTTCCTGGTCGGCCCGTCGGGCTCGGGCAAGACGACCTTCATCCGGCTCCTCCTCCGCGAGGAGATGCCGGACTCGGGGCGCATCTGGGAGGCGGGCAAGGAGATCGGACACCTGCCCAAGTGGCGGATCCCCTACCTCCGCCGCAACATCGGCTGCGTCTTCCAGGACTTCCGCCTGCTGCCGAACAAGACCGTCTTCGAGAACGTCGCCTTCGCCCTCGAGGTCATCGGGCGGCCGAAGCACGTCATCGCCGCC
>Ga0302267_10005068_pt1 | contig 14072 bp, 9 predicted proteins | sample III_Bog_E1_3_FD_194555 | JGI IMG/M metagenome (GOLD analysis project Ga0302267, IMG submission 194555) | Peat permafrost microbial communities from Stordalen Mire near Abisko, Sweden - III_Bog_E1_3 | ecosystem: Environmental > Terrestrial > Soil > Wetlands > Peat | place: Sweden: Abisko... | reverse complement strand
GGCGAAAGGTCACCCACCCCGCCGTCTCGCCCTTGGGGGCATGGACGAGGCGAAAGGCCTTGCCGTTGGTGAGCAGGCCGACGTGAACCCGGGTCTCCCGGAGGAGGCGCTCGAAGCGCTGGTGCGCGCTCGCCGTCCACCGCTTGTCGTCGCCCGCCGCGTCGAGATCGCCCCCGACCGTGCCGGCCTCGCCGACGAGGAGGACGAAGACGTTCTCCTCGTCGGCCGACCTCACGGCGAAGGTCGGCGCCAGCGGTCCGCTGCCATCGACGGTGACCCGCAGGCTCGGCGGGATGTCCGCGCCCGACACCACGAGATCCTCCGACCAGCCGAGGATGTCCCGCAGGAAGCCGGGAAGATCGCCGACGACCTTCTCCTTCTTCGTCCCCGCGTACTCCCGGAGCGTCTCCTGAAGGTCGGTGACCGGCCAGGTGATGTTGGCCTCGGCCGCCTTGAGCGTGGCCGGCGTCACGACGAGCCCCTCGGGCTGCGCCATGCCGATCCATTCGATGTGGAGCTTCTCGTTGGCGTCCATGGTCGTCAGGAGGTCGTCGGCCAGAGGTAGACGAGGCCGACCCGCTCGAGCCGGTACTGCTTCACCTCGTAGAGATCGCGGATCCGCGCCGGCTCGGCCGCGAGCTCCGCCTCCAGGGTGATCCGCCGCTTCTCGATGTGCCGGGTGTCCGACTCGTACTGCGCCTCCTGCTCCTTCTCCTCCGGGGCCCACGGCATCAGGAGCTGGCGCGCGCGCGGGTCGTCCTTGGCCGCCTGTCGCTTCGCCAGCTCCTTCTCGATGGCGGCGCGCTGCGCCTCGAGGATCCGCGTCATCTCCGCCGCCTCGCTCCTGGCGCGCTGGCGAAGCTTCTCCTCGGCGTACAGCACGCGCGCCCGCGCCCGCTGCTTCACGGCCTCCCAGAGGGCTTCCTCGTCCCTCGGCGCGCTCGCGAGGAGCATCTTCACCACGTGGGCCGAGACGGGCGCCTCGGCGTGGCCGAGCACGCCGCACAGCGATTCGAGCGCCTTCTCCTCGGCCTCGGTCGTCTTGAAGGGCTCGAGCCTCCCCGGGTCGGTCCCCTCCGCCCAGTAGGACGCCGAGACGAGGATCTCTTCGTGCAGGCGCGATGCGGCGCCGCCGTACACCGAGAGCCTGCCCAGCGCGAGCACCCGCTTGCGGGAGTGGGACGGGTCGGAGACGATCGCGATCCGGGCGAGCTTGTCCTCGCCGAACGCCTGCGACCGGAACTGCGCGAGCGCCCGCTGCGTCAGCTTGTGCTGGAGGTGGAGCTGGACCGTCTCCGAGGCCAGCGTGGTCGAGGGCTCGAAGCTCACCGGGCGCGGCGCACACTTCGCCCGCCACTCCCACTCCGGCATCTTGCGGGTCCTCGGCGGCCGCAAGACGTCGAGGATCTCCCGCCAGGTGGCGTCGGCGCCCGCGATCGTGTCGAACGCGGGGACGTCGTACGTGCCCTCCTTGTCGGCGCGCGGAGCGAGCGACGGGACGCCCGCGAGGTGAAGCCCCAGGTTCACCACGTCGCGCAGGCTATCGGCGCGCAGGTCGAGGTGATCGCGCGCCTTCTGCTGGAGCCGGTCGAGGGCGTCGAGCTGCTCGCGGATCTCTCCATCACGGGCTTGCTCCAGCTCCTCCCGCACCGCCTCCGCGCGGTCCCCCGACGTCTCGGGGTCGGGCGCGGTGATGGCGGCGATGAGCTGCTTGGCACGGGCTCGCGAGATCCCGTGCTCGAGCGTGCGGGTGAGGCGCTTCTCGATGACGTCGGCGAGCGATCCGAGCTGCTCCTGGATCACGGCGGTCTTCTTGACGAGCGCCTCGAGGACCCGATCCTCGGGCCGGTCGGTGTAGACGAAGTAGTGGCAGCGGACGACGTCCGTCGGCTGGAGCGTGCGATCGATGCGACCGTTCCGCTGCTCCATGCGGCCAGGGTTCCACGGGAGATCGAAGTGGAAGAGGTCCGCGCACTGCGCCTGAAGGTTGACGCCCTCCCGCGCGGCATCGGTCCCGATGAGGATGCGCACGGGGTGCTTGGCATCGTTGAAGGCTTGCTTGACCTGCTCCCGGTCCTCTTCCTCCATCCCGCCGTGGAGCGTGAGGATCCGCTCGCCGCCGAGCTCGGTGCCCGCGAGCGCCGCCTCGAGCTGATGGACCAGGTAGTCCTTGGTGTGGGCGTACTCGGTGAAGATCAGGAGGGCGCCCTTGAAGAGGACGCGGTCCTCCTCGCGCGGTGCAGGGAGCAGCCGCGGAGGCAGCCACTTCGCCGCAGCCGCGCGCTTGTCCCCGGGCCTCGCCAGGTCCGGGCACTGGTTTTCGCGGATCCAGTCCACGATGGCGCGGACCTTCGCGTCGGGGAGGTCACGGGCGCCGTCCGCGATCGAGGTCATCTCGTCCAGCAGCGTGCGCGCGCGCGCGTCCTCCTCGGCGGAGGCGCCGGCCTTGGTCGCGCGCGCGACGGTGACCTCTTCGAGCTCGGCCGCTTGCTCGTCCGTGAGGTCGTCGTCGGTCTCGTCCCCCTCCTCTAGGAAGCTGCCCTGGTGGGCGCTCGCCTCGACCGCCTTCGCTTTCGGTGTCAGCGCGGCCTTGGCGGCGTTGCGGCGATGCACCGCCAGGGTCCGCGCGAAGGCTTCGACGGAGGAGAGCAGCCGCTTCTGGAGAGCGATCGTGACCAGCTTGCCCGCCGCCTTGGTGCGATGGCTCGAGCCCGCGAGGCGGCGCTCCAGGATCTCGGTGTACTCGGCGAGCTTCGCCGCGAGCACGAGCTCGGGCGTACCCTCCGGCAGATCCTTCAGGTCGATCTGGAGGGTCCGGCGCTCCGGGATCTGGGACCCGACGTGCTTGCGCAGCTCCCCCTTGAGGCGCCGGACCATCACCGGCTTCAACGCCGAGGGCCGGACGGGGACGCCGCGCGTGAAGCGCTGGGGATCGAGGATCTCGAGCAAGGCCGAGAACGAGTTGGAGTGCCCGTTGTGCGGGGTCGCCGAGAGAAAGAGGCGATGCTCGAACCGCTTCGCGACGTCCCTCGCCGCCCGCGTGGTCTGCGAGTCGATCGCATACTTCGACTCGGACGCAGGCGCCGCCGCGTGCGCCTCGTCGAGGATGAGCAGCGACCCCGGCGCAAAGTCCCCCAGCCACTCGCGCAGGCCGACGAGGTAGTCCTCATCGCGGAGCAGCGCGTGCGAGATGATGAAGTGCCGATGCGTCTTCCAGGCGTTGATGCCGAAGCCCCGCTCGCGCCGCCGGGCGTTGATGTACGCCCTGTCGAACACCACGAAGGTGAGCCCGAACCGCTGGAGCAGCTCGTCCCTCCACTGGAGCACCACGGACGACGGGCACGCCACGACCACCCGCTGGACCCGCTGCCGGAGCAGCAGCTCCTGGAGCACGAGGCCCGCCTCGATGGTCTTGCCGAGCCCGACGTCGTCAGCGATGAACAGGTTCACCCGCGGGAGCGCGAGGGCCTTGCGAAGCGGCTCGAGCTGGTAGCTCTTGGGGACGATGCCCGCGCGGAGCGGGGACTGGAAAAGCGACGGGTCGGTCGAGGTCACGCAGCCCCACCGCAGGGCATGCAGGTACGCCGCGAAGGTCTTGGGGTCGTCGGGCTGAATGTCCGGCTTCAGCGCCGAGCGGCCGGCCGGGATGACCTTGGCGTCCACCTCCGCGTCCCAGATCACGTCGAGACGCTGGCCTGCGGCGTCGTCGTCGACGCAGGCGAGCTGAACCACCGCCGACGTGCCCGGCGCCGACTTCACGTCCTGTACCAGGTACGTGCGCTGCCGAACCCGGACGAGACTGCCGGCGGAGAGCTCAGGGGCGTCGGTGATCACGAGGGTGCGGAGGATCGGCGAGGTGTGCACCTCGGTGCAAGGGCTACGTCGTGCCGGCGACGCCCCGAGGGATTCCAATGCCCGCCCTCCGGCCGTTCGGCGGCATCATGTCTCGCCAGGGAGAGCTCGCCACGCCTCCTCGATCCGAGGCCGCCACGCGCGTCGATCCGGCTCCGGGTTCTCCTCGATCAGGATTGCGGAGCCGCGCGTCAGAACCCGTACTGGATCACCACCACGTACGACCCGCCCGGCTTGCCCGGGAGATCCCCCTGACAGATCCCCACCTCGGCGTGGGTGAGCGCCGGCTCCTTGCCGCGGGCGAACAGGCTGGTCTCCGCCCAGCGGAGGTGGTCGTAGCCGGCGCGCCACACGGGCGTGCCCCACTGGTGGAACTTGTCGCCGACGCCGCGCGCCTTGTCGACGAGGGGCTTCATCTGGTTCGCCCGCTTGGCGCCCTTGCACACCTCGTCGGCGAAGCCCTGGACCACCCTGGCGACGTCCTCGTCGTGCTTGTAGGGGGCGCGGCCCTCGGCGACCTGGAGGGCGTCGAGCGCCGCGTAGACGCGCGGGCGGTCCCGGGCCGCGTCGAAGCGGGGGACGGGGTCGCTGTCGTCCTCGATCAGGGTGTAGTCGACCTCCCCCTTGGCGTTGGCCGGGCGGGGCGTGAGCCCGATGCCGATGCCCAGCGTGTCCGAAGTGAGCAGGCGGCGCCGCACGGTGGGCTGGAGGAGGCGGAGGTGGACGTAGTCGGAGACCGAGTCGACGCGCGCCGCGTGCTCGTCATAGTCGTGGGGCGGGTAACCCGAGGCCGCGAGCTTGTCGGCGAGGACGACGTCGGGCCCCGGCTCGCGGCCGGCGCGGGACCACAGGCCGCTGCGCTCCAGCGCCAGGGTCGCGAGGCGCCCGTCGGCGGCGAGCGGCTTCTTTCCCGCGGCGGCGCGGGCCTCGTTGTAACCGTCGACGATGTGGCCGCCCCAGGTGGTGACGTCCGTGGGGTTGGCCGGGGGGGCGCGGAAGACCGGGTCGGGCGCGGTCGGCTCCGGCACGCCGACGTAGACCGGCACCCAGAAGAGGCTGCGACGCCACGGGTTCTCGGGCGCGGACTGGAGGGTGCGCGGATCGAGGCCGCTGATCTCCAGGAAGTAGCGGCCCGGCTTGGTCGGGGCCTTGTGGGTGACGGTGAAGGTGCCGTCGGCGGCCGGCGTCATCTTCTCGTCGACGACGCCTCCGCCCTCGTCGTCGGCGTGGAGGACGAGCTCGCCGAAGGCGTCCTGCGGCTTCACCTCGAGGGTGATCGGCGCGCCGGGCGCGTAGGCCTTGGCGAGCGGCTTCACCGCCAGGAAGCGCCGGGCGAAGACGAACACCTGCGCCGGCCGGCCGTGCCTCGAGCGCGCGACCCCGAAGGCCTCGGGGTACACCGACGCCTGCAGCTTGCCCGCGAGCTCGGCGGTCTGGAAATCGAGGTCATCGCTGCCGGCGGTGGTCATCACCTCGATCCGGGCCACCGGCGAGACGGCGCCCGCGCGCCACGAGAGCCAGGTGACCAGCGCTTGCGACGGCGCCTGCTGATCGGTCGCCAGCATCTCCACGATCACCGCGGCCACGGTATCGAGCGCCGCCTCGTGGGCGAGGGTGGCCTTGGCCGCCGGGAGCAGAGCGTTCTCGAAGGTGGCGCGCACCCGCGCCTGCTCGGCGGCGGCAGGGACCTGCGCCGCGTCGGGGCCGTAGACCGCCGGGGAGGCGGCCAGCAGGGGCGCGGCGCTCTGCGAGACGTCGTGCGCCGGCCCAACGCGCGGTGCGGCGCAGGCAGGGGACACGAGGAGGAGGGTGAGGGCGAGACGGCGGAGGGCAGAGGAGCGCATGGACGAGGCGCTCACTCTACCCGATGGCGAGGACGGTCGGAGAACGCTCTCGGGCGTTCTCCAGGATGAGTCGGAGAACGCTCTCGGGCGTTCTCCAGGATGAGTCGGAGAACGCTCTCGGGCGTTCTCCAGGATGACCGCTCAGGTGGGGGGAGGCATGGTGGGGGGCGGCTGCACGCCCATGTTGGCCGGCGTCACGCACGAGGACAGGTCGAACAGGATGAACTCCAGCGCCTTCTCCTGGGGGGAGAGCGCGTTGCTGGCGCACCCGGTCGGCGTGGTCTTGCCGAGCCCGCCCATGTAGTCGCCGGAGGCCGCGCCGACGTGCATGTCGCTGAAGACGACGCGGCCGCACTGCTCGCCCGCGTCGACGCCCAGCGGCGTGTCGAAGGTGAAGTCCTGCGTCGCGCCGGGCACCTGGGCGCTGTTGTCGGCCACGATCCACGGCTGCGAGGGCGTGTTGGCGACCGCCACGTCGGCGTTGTGGCGGGGAGCGTCGATGGGCAGCTCGCCGTTGGTGAGCGCGTTGACGTTGCCCAGCCAGGTGAGGAGCGCCTGCCCGCGCACGAAGGGCGCGCCGTCCCAGGTGGTGACGATGTTGGCGTTGAGGCTCTGGCCGATCTGCTGCGAGCCCGTCGTCCACGTCGCCAGGTTGGCCGCGCCGAAGGGCCCGGTGTTGAACCACGCGTAGTGGAAGTGCGACGCGAAGATGCGCCCGCCGGCCGCCGCGTAGTTGAACATCACCTGCTGGTTCATGTTCTCCGTCTCCGCCCCCTCGCAGGAGAGGAGAACGATGTCGTACTTCATGATGTCGGTGGCCGAGTCCCACAGCGACACCGAGGGATCCGGCCCGGCCGGGCTGGTGTTCGGCGCCCCGTTGTTGCCCTTGAAGATGTGGAGGTGCCCGCTGCCGCTGGCCCCCGGCACGTACTCGGACTGGTCCACGCCGACGCGGCTGAGCAGGCACTCGAGCGTGTCGGCGCTGCCGGTGGAGATGGCGATGTTGGGGATGTCGCCCTCGCTGCTGTTCTTGGGCAGGGTCAGCGTCTGGGCGGGCACCGCGGTGTTGGCGCACTTGCCGACGCTGGGGAGGACGAACTGCCGGCGCCACTTGCCGACCTGGATCACCAGGGGGATGTTGGCGCCGTCGGGGGCGTTCTTGATGGTGAAGTTGCCGCTGGCGTCGGTGACCGCGGCGGCGATGGGATCGCCCGTGTAGAGGTCCCCGCAGGTGTAGCAGGACGCGCCGGACAGCAGCGCCGCAGGCTTGGTGTTGGGCACGTAGGCGACGATGCCGTAGAGCGGGTTCTTCCCCGCGGGATCGTAGATGGTGCCGCTGATGGTGGTGGACCCGGTGCCTGTGCACGTGTGGATGTCGCATTGCAGGCCGGTGCAGGCGGTGGCCGTGGTCGTCCCGGTGCTGCCGACGCCGGTCGAGCCGGTCATGAAGACCCCGGTCGAGCCGCCGTTGCCCGAGCCCTTGGTGCCGCTGGAGGCGTTGGACCCGTTGGAGGCGTTGGAGCCATTGGCGGTGCTGGCCCCACCCGCGCCCCCGGCCTGGCCGAAGACAGAGCCGGTGTTGCCGCCACACGCGGACGACCACACGACGAGAATGCTGCACGTCGAAGCCAACCAAGCAAGCGCGGTACGGGGGAGTTTCATACGTCCCTCCTTTGGAAAAGACGGTACTGCTGCACGTTGCCACCGTCCACGTGTTCCTGTGACGGCGGATTGTTCGGTGACGGCTGCCTCCACGCCGCCCCACCGACCGAGCTTCACTCGGGCTTGACGTCCTCGAGCCGGTCGACGCGGCCCAGGCTAGGGAAGCGCCACGCCCAGAGGAGCACCACCGCGATCGTGCCGACGCCGCCGAAGACGACCGAGGGCACCGTCCCCAGCCACTCGGCGAGCGCGCCCGACTCGAACTCGCCGAGCTCGTTGGAGGCGCCGACGAACATCATGTTCACGGCGCTCACCCGCCCGCGCATCTCGGGCGGCGTGGCCGCCTGGACCAGCGTGCTCCGCACCACCACGCTCACCATGTCGGCGGCGCCGAGGAGCGCCAGCATTCCCACGGTGAGCCCGAACCAGCGCGAGAGGCCGAAGACCACCGTGGCCGCGCCGAAGACGCCGACGCCCGCCAGCATCTTGGGCCCGGCGCGGCGGCCCAGGGGGCGCAGGGCGAGGTACGCGGCGGTGATCCCGGCGCCGATGGCGGGCGCGCTGCGCATCAGGCCGAAGCCGTGCGGGCCGACGTGGAGGATGTCGGTGGCGTACACGGGCAGGAGCGCCGTGGCGCCGCCGAGGAAGACCGCCAGGAAGTCGAGCGAGATCGAGCCGAGGAGGATCTTGTGCTTGAGCACGTAGCGCACGCCGGCGAGCGCCGTCTCCAGCGTGGCCGGCGGCCGCTCCCCCTTGCCGGGGCGGGTGCGGATGCCGGCGAAGAGCGCGCCGCCGGCCACCACCAGCACGCCGGTGGTCAGGTACACCGGACCGGGCGAGCCCCCGGCCCCGTAGATCAACCCCGCGAGGCTGGGGCCGCCGATGGCCGCTCCCTGCCAGAGCATCGAGTGCCAGCTCACCGCGCTGGTGAGCTGCTCGCGCGGGACCAGCGAAGGCAGCAGCGACGAGCCTGCCGGCCCATAGAACGCGCGCGCGGCGCCCACCAGCGCCAGCAGGCCGAGGATGGCGCCGAGGCTGGGGGAGGGGGACTGCGCGAGGAGGTAGAAGGCCACCGCCGCGACCGCGAACACCGCGGTGCAGCCCATGAGGATGAACCTCCGGTCGACGCGATCGGCGAGCTGCCCGGCCGCGATCGAGAGGCTGATGATCGGGATGAACTGCGCCAGGCCGAGGTAGGCGAGGTCGATCTTGCGGTGGGTGTGCTCGTAGACCTGGTAGCCGACCGCGAGGCCCAGCATCTGGACGCCGACCGTCACCAGGAAGCGCCCGGCGGCATAGAAGCGGAAATCGCGGTGGGCGAGGACCGCGAGGGGGGAGGACGGGGCGATCCCTGCTGGTGCGGCCATTGCCGGCACCGTAGGGGGCGCGAGGCGAGGCGGCAACCGGGGCGCTCGCGCGCGCTACCGCTCGAACACCAGCGCCCCGTTGTGGCCGCCGAAGCCGGCCGAGACCTTGAGCGCACAGTCGACCTGGCCGTACAGCGCGTCGCGGATCAGGCGGAGCTCGATGGCGGGGTCCTGCTCGTCGAGGTTGATCGAGGGGTGGATGATCTGGTCGACCAGCGTGCACACGGTGGCGACCGACTCGACGGCGCCGGCGCCGCCGAGGAGGTGGCCGGTCATGGACTTGGTCGCCGACACGGGGATGTCGCCGAGCCGCTCGCCGAAGACCGTCCGCAGGGCGTGGTACTCGGCGAGATCGCCCTGCAGCGTCGAGGTGGCGTGCGGGTTGATGTACGCGATCCGGTCGCGCTGATCGCCGCCGACGCGACGGAGGGCCCGCTGGATGGCGAGCGCCAGCCCGGCGCCGTCGGCGAGCGGGCGGGTGAGGTGGTCGCCGTCGCTGCTGAAGCCCCAGCCGGCGAGGTAGGCGAGGATCTTGGCGCCGCGGGCTCGGGCGTGGTCCTCGGCCTCGAGCACCAGGGCGCCCGCGCCCTCCCCCATCACGAAGCCATGGCGGCGCTTGTCGAAGGGGCGGCTCGCCCTGGTCGGGTCGCCGTCGACGGCGCGAGCCAGCGCCCGCGCGTTGCCGAAGCCCGCCACGGTGTTGAGGCGCGTGGCCGCCTCGGCGCCGCCGGCGACCATGACGTCGGCGTCGCCGGACTCGATCATCATCGCGGCGGTGGCGATGGAGTGGGTGCCGGTCGCGCACGCGCTGGCGATGTTGAACGAGGGCCCCATCAGGCCGAAGCGGCTGGTGACGAGCGCCGCGCCGGCGTTGGGCATCACGCCGGGGATGAAGTACGGCGACACCGCGCGCGGGCCGCGGGCCGTGCTCCTGGCGATCTGCTCTTCGAAGATCTCCACCGAGCCCTGCCCGGTCGACATCAGGCAGCCGACGAGCGTGCGATCGACGCCCGGTACCTCGGGGTGGGGCGCGTCGTCATCGGCGCGGTAGAGCCCGCCGAGGCCGGCCTGGGTCATCGCCTCGAAGGCGGCGGCCAGGGAGAGCTGGGTGACCCGCCCGTAGATCTCGGTCTCCTTGGGCGAGAACCAGCGGCCGGGGTCGAACCCCTTCACCGTCCCGGCGATGTCGCTGCGCAGCTTGTCGGTGGGGAACGCGGTGATGAAATCGACGCCGGACCGCCCGGCCTGGAGGCTCTGCCAGAAGGAGGCGACGTCGTTGCCCACCGGGGACACGACGCCGAGCCCGGTGACCGCGATGCGGCGACCGCTCATCCTCACGCGGGGAGCTTTGCCTCGACCTTGCTGCAGAGATCGCCGACGGTGACAAGCTCGACCAGGTCCTCGTCGGGGATGATGAGGCCGAGCTCGGTCTCCATCTCCCCGACGATCTGCATCATCGACAGGGAGTCGATGCCCAGCTCGGTGATCACCGACTGGCGCGTCACGTTGGGGAACTCGCGCTTGTCGACGCGGGCGGCCACGGTCTTGAACGTCTGGAGGGCATCAATGCGAGGGTTCATGTTCTAGTCGATCCTCTTGAGCTCGAACTGGGCGAGCGAGCTGTAGTGGATGTCGAAGGCGCGGACGCACGTGGACAGGTAGCGATCGTAGTCGTCGAAGACCTGGTCTCCCCACTGGGTGCGGATGGTCTTCTCGTTGAGGCGCAGCCGCCGCAGCCACTCGGCGGTGGTGCGCTGGTAGTCCCGGCGCCGGGTGTGGCACTGGAGCACCTCGAAGTAGGGGTTCACGGCCTGGATCAGCTCCTCGAGCCGGGGGTTGAGGCCGCCGGGGAAGATGTCCTTGGTGCAGAAGTAGTAATCCTCCAGGTCCTTGCGGGTGTCGGTGGCGAGGGCTCCCCAGGGGCGCACCTTGGGGGTGCGGTTGCGGAGGATGGCCTGGAAGCCGAACTGGGCGCCGGGGGTGGTGAGCTCCCAGCACTTCTTGAAGTAGGAGCGGTAGATGTCGACGGCCTTGCCGTGGCGCGCCTCCTCCGGGGAGCAGAGGTGGTCGATCATGCAGATGGAGACCAGGCCGTCGAAGCGCTCGGTCGTCTCCCACTTCATGAAATCGGCGCCGACGCACTGCACGCCGGGGAGCTTGCGGGCGTTGACCTCCTCGGCCTGGGCGCTGGAGAGGGTGACGCCGACGGCGCGCTTCACCCCGCGGGCGCTCACCAGGTACTCCAGGCAAGCGCCCCAGCCGCAGCCGATGTCGAGCATGCTCCGCTCGGGCGTGGCGCGGGCGAAGTCGCTGAGGATGCGCAGCTTGTTGAGCTGCGCCGCCTCCAGCGATTGCGTCTCCGACTCGAAGACGGCGGAGGTGTAGTTCATCCTCTCGTCGAGCCAGAGGCGGAAGAACTCGTTGGAGACGTCGTAGCTGACTTCGACCTCGGTCTTAGTGGATCCCATGGGGGGCTCCTTGCATGGGGGCCGCGGGTTTGGAGGGGAAGCCCCCGTCGTTGAGGGGACGGTAGGTGCGGGGAGCGGCAGGGGAGAGCTCGGGGATGGCTACCACCGGCGCGGCTGCGAGGGGAGGCGGCGCGAGGGTGTCGACGCTGTCCACGTCGCTCTCGCTCACCAGCTCCAGCTCCAGCTCCTCGAGGCGGCGGCGGCACTCGCGGCGGCGCACCTTGCCGCTGGAGGTCTTGGGGAGGGTGCCGCGCTTGATGAAGACGATCTCGCCGAGGGTGAGGCCGACCTCGCTGCGGACCGCGGAGAGGATGGCCTCGGCGATGCCGGCCGTGTTCTTGCGGGACTCGGCGACCACCACCGCGACCTCGGCGCCGGCCGCGTCGAGGCGCGAGAACGCCACGCACTGGCCGTCGCGGACCCCGTCGACGCGCGAGACCACGCGCTCGATGTCCTGCGGGTAGTAGTTCTTGCCGTTGAGGATGATGAGGTCCTTGGCGCGGCCGCAGATGTAGAGCTGCCCGCCGACCTGGTAGCCCAGGTCCCCGGTGCGCAGCCAGCGCCCTCCGGGAGCCTCGACGAAGGCCTCCTCGGTGGCCTCGGCGTTGCCGTAGTAGCCGGCGGTCACGCTGGGGCCGCGCAGCTGGATCTCGCCGACTTCACGCTCGCCGAGGTGGCGACCGTCGGGGGCGACCACCGCGATCTCGTGGCCGGGGAAGGCGCGACCGCAGGAGACCAGCTCCATGGCGGCGCCCTCGCCGGCAGGTGCCGCGCGGCCGGCGCGCATCGCCTGGAGGTCGACGCGATCGGTGGTGAGCTGGGCGTCGATGTCCGCGAAGGTGATGGCGAGCGTGGCCTCGGCCATCCCGTACGAGGGGAGGATGCTCTCGGGCCGCAGGCCGTGCCTGGAGAACCGATCGAGGAAGGCGCGGAGGACGTCCGGCTGGATCGGCTCGGCGCCGCAGCCGAGGGCGCGCATCGAGCTGAGGTCCCAGCTCCGCGCCTGCGCCTCGGTCACCGCGCGGGTGGCGAGGGCGAAGGCGAAGTTGGGCGCGAAGGTGATGGTGCCGCGGAAGCGGTGGATGGCGTCGAGCCAGAGCGAGGGCCGGCGGATGAACGACAGCGTGGGGAGGAACATCACCTGCACCAGCGCGTAGAGCGGGGCGATGACGAAGCCGATGAGCCCCATGTCGTGGTAGAGCGGCAGCCAGCTCACCCCGCGATCGTCGGGCGTCGACTTGAGCCCGTCGAACATGATCGCGTGGCTGTTCACCGAGAGGTTGCGGTGGGTGACCATCACGCCCTTGGGCCGCGAGGTGCTGCCCGAGGTGAACTGGAGGAACGCCAGGTCCTCGAGGCTCACCGGCTCCGGCGCCTGCCCCTCGAACCCGGGAGCCTCCCGGACGTCGCGCTCGGTGACCACGCGCGATCCCTCGCCGGCGAGGTGCTCCTCGATGAGCGGACGGAGCGCCTCGCTGGTGACCAGCATCCGCGCGCCCGACGCCTCCAGCACGTGGCGAACGGTGTCGCCGTAGGCCTCCATCTTGGCCAGCGTCTGCGGCGGGTAGATCGGCACCGCGACCACGCCCGCGGTGAGCGCCCCGATGAACGTCAGGACGAACTCGTCCGGCTCGGTCAGGACCAGCGCGACGCGATCGCCGCGCCGGAGGCCGAGCGCCTGGAAGGCGTGAGCCCGCCGGCGCGCCTCCAGCCAGAGCTCGGGGAAGCTGACCACTCGCTCGCTGCCCGCTGCGCGGACGAACGTGACCGAACGGTCCGCGTGTACGGCATTGTCTCGGAGGACGTCGATGAAGGTGCGCATGGCCCTCGCCCGGGGACTGACATCACTGTCGGAACCCTCCCGTCGGGAATCCGACGGTCTCGGGGAGGACTAAGCGAAAGTCGGGCCAGGTCCAAGGAAAAAGGAAAAAGACCACGATCCGGCGGGAAACGCCACCGCCGCCGACCCCCGCGGCGCGAACCTGACGGTCCAGGTGCGTCGAGGATTCGTCACTTGTGGGTAGCGCCGTTCGCGGCGCGGTGCGTCGTGCGCGTTACTAGGCCCCCGCCGGCCGTCGCCCTAGGATGCCGGGGATGTTCGAGGAGACCAAGGCGATCTACCTGGCCACCCGCAAGCGCCACGATCAGCTCTTCAACGTCTACGTGATGCGCCCGCTCGCGGCCGGCGCCGTCGCCGTCCTCCAGAACACCAGCGTCACCCCCAACCAGCTCACCCTGCTCGGCCTCGGCATCTTCGTCGTCGCCGCCGCCCTCCTGGTGATGCTGCCGGGCTACGGCGGCGGCCTGCTCGGGCTCTTCTTCCTGGAGCTGAGCTACCTCTTCGACTGCGCCGACGGCATGCTCGCGCGGCACAAGGGGCTCGCCTCCAAGGAGGGGCACCTCTTCGATTTCTTCACCGACGAGCTCAAGGCCACCCTCCTCATGGCCGCCCTGGCGCTGCGCCTCTACGGGAGCGGCGGCTACGGCGTGGACCTCCGTTACCGGGAGCCCCACGACGCGCTCTTTCTGGAGGTCGGGATCCTCGCGGTGGTGGTGGTGGCGTCGGCGATCTCGCTGACCAACTTCGTCCGCCGCCCGGAACTGACGGGCAAGGAGACGCCGGTCGAGGCGCACTACGAGACGGTCGAGCAGAGCCGGGCGGAGCGGTCGCCGGTGCAGGAGGCAGCGGCGGGCGTGACGACGTTCCTGCGGTTCCTCAACCATTACCCGAGCCACCTGTGGCTGTTTGCGCTGGTGGGGCGGCTCGACCTGTTCTTCTGGATCTACGCCTTCAACAACCTCGCCTACCTGGGGCGGGGGTGGCTGGGGCTCCTGGTGCGGTTCGGGCGGGGGTGAGCGGCAGCGACCGGCGGGCGAGC
>Ga0302267_10005066_pt1 | contig 14079 bp, 9 predicted proteins | sample III_Bog_E1_3_FD_194555 | JGI IMG/M metagenome (GOLD analysis project Ga0302267, IMG submission 194555) | Peat permafrost microbial communities from Stordalen Mire near Abisko, Sweden - III_Bog_E1_3 | ecosystem: Environmental > Terrestrial > Soil > Wetlands > Peat | place: Sweden: Abisko... | reverse complement strand
CGGACTTCGAGGCCTCGGCGGCCGTCACGAAGTCGAGCGCGTTCTTTTCCAGGAGCGAGAGGTTGCGCTGGATGCGGTGGGCCAGGAACCCGTGGGCAATGAGGGTCGGGATGGCGACCACGAGCCCGAGCTCGGTGGCGATCAGCACCTCGGAGATGCCGCTCGCGAGCTTCCCGGCATTGCCGGTGCCGAAGACGGTGATGAGCGCGAAGGTCTTCACCATGCCGACTACGGTGCCAAGGAGACCCATGAGCGGCGCCGCGGTCGCGATGACCGAGAGGAGCGAGAGCCTGCGCTCGAAATGCAGCCGCTGCCTCAGGAGTACCGACTGGAGGTGCTCCTCAAGCACCTCCTTCGGCGAAGCCGTGAACTGGAGGCCGACGGTGTAGAGTTCCCGGACCGCGGGCTTGAGCGCCTTGACGGCCTTCTCGGCCTCCAGCCTCTGCCCGGAGGCCACCTTCGCGAGGCAATCTCTGATCGCCGAGGGCGTGTCCACCGAGAGCTTCGCGAGGTCGACCGCCTTCTGGATGATCATTATGAGGGCAAGGACACCGACGCCGATGATCGCATAGGCCACGAGGCCGCCCTTCTGGATGTGCTCGAGTATCGTGCCGCGCGTCTCCTTGAGCCGGAGCGCCTTTCCTCCCGATGCGTCGGCGACGATGGTACCCGGCTTGCCCTGGAAGAATGCGGATGCCTCAGCGGCGTTCCAGCCCTGGAGAACATAGGTGACCGGGTAGGCGGAGCCAGCCCTCGGCCGGACCGTGCCCGCGGCGCCGCCCAGGTCGGCCATGAAGAAGGTCTCTGGGCCCACGAAGGCGAAGGTTCCCTTGAATACCTCGTTGTTGCCGTCGACGAGCGAGCTGCCCGGCGCCGTGTAGCCGCCGAGCGCCCTGCGCGTGCGCTCTAGGAGATAGTCCCCAACATCTATCGCGGCCACGCCGCTCGCCCCGCCCGCATCATCGAGCTTTTGGCCGAGCGCCTGAACCGGGTCCGAAAGGAACTGGCCCTCTCCCGGGGAGAGGCTCTCCGAGTACGCCGCAAGGCCGTCATGCGCCAGCGTGCCGATGTAGGTGGTGTTCTTCCTGATGGCATCCAGGTCAGAGAGCAGCCTGCGCCTTTCCTCAGTCGAGTCGGACTTGTTGGTCTCGAGGCGGTCGATCTCGCTTTCCGCGGTCACGATGCGGTCCTCCGCGGAGCGCATCTCCTGGAGGAGCGGCGCCTTCTCGTTGGCGATCCTCGTGCGGGTGGAGTTTAACTCGTCGGCGGCTTTCTGGAGGCGGCTGGCGTAGTCGGTGGTCGCCCGCTTCATGGCGTCGTCAAAGGTCTCCTGGGCCCGGAGGCCCGTGGCGAGGACGAATGCGGAGAGGAGCAGCGGCAGGTATCGGGTGTTCATGCCGTGTTATTTTGCCGCCGCGTCGGTCGCGGAAGAGCTGAGCGTCGCGGGCACCACGATAAAGTCCGGGTCGGCCTTGTCGTTGTACACGGCGATGAGTTTCGTCACCTGGTCCGCGGCGCCTGCGAGCGGCTCCCATCGCCACCCCTTCGGACCAGGCGAGCCGTACCAGGCCTTTGCCGCCTTCCTGTCCAGGGCGTAACCGTGGCTGAGCCCCCAGTAGATCACCTCGAGCGACTTCGCCGCATCCTCGCCCTCGATCGTCAGGACCTCCTCGCCGCTCGTGACCGCGTGGTTGAACTGAAGGCAGCGGTTGAGCATCGTCATGGTCAGCTGCATGCGCTCGCCGGTCGCCAGGCCAGGGTTAGCGATGCTCCTGAAAGATAGTTCGAGCGCGTCGGAGAGCCTGGGCGGGAGGTACGGCCTCATCCCGGTCAGCTTCTCGTCCAGCGCCTGGAGCCGTGACTCGGCCGCATGGAGATCCTCCGACGCCTCCTTGTTCTTGCCCTGCATCGTGGCGATGTCCTCGCGGTCTTTCGACGTCTCCGACAGGAGGAGCGCGCGCTTGTCCTCCAGTGTCTGTGCCCGGTCCTTCAGGCCAACAACGGTCGATTCCAGAAGCGGCTTGTCCGTCTGCCACTCAGTCTCCATCCGCGCCGTCTCCAGCCGCACCTTGATCCAGTCGCCCGCGGCCTTCTCGCCGGGCTGCATCGGGTCATTGTCCTGTGCGCCCCTCGTCACGAGGGCGAGCAACGCGGCCGGAAGGATGAGCCAGCGGCATCGCCGCTTTGAATTCACGTTCATGTTTTTTAGGCGTGGTGCCGCGCGGCGACGGGTTGGGGTACTTTCGCCGAAGGGTAAGAAAAGGAGGTCGCGGAATCTCGGGTCACTGCGCTGGACACTCCGGGAAACCGCACCGCGCAAAAATCCAGCGCGCTAGCTCTGGCGTCTGCAAGACCGAAAGGCGCATGAATGCACGCGCCTCGAAATTCCTGGTGTAATGAGGGGAGGCGCATCAATTGCCGAATAAACTGACGGCTTGGGGGGTGGCCACGCGGCCAGCCTATGCAAAGGCCGTGCCACGACCCTAATATCTGACTTAAGTATCTATAGTATAATTATTAACGAATTCATCGTGCGCTGACTTACGTCCTATAAAACCCAATATTGGGGCCACGCAACCAATCGGCGATTCAAGCCAAACGGCCGATTGGATGAGGCCAACCATTTCCGTGATAGACAACTTTTGGATGTCTTTGCGAATTATGTTGATACCACAGCCGCGATGGCTCGCATAGCGGTGTAATGGCCGTCGAATCCGATCCCCCGACGGGGAGCGAAGTTCTCCTACTGGAGGATGACTCCATTCTACGCCGACGGTTAGCCGCCCACCTGAGGAAGCTGGGCGCCGAGGTCGTGGAGGCGGTCGATCTTGGCGAGGCCAGGCGCGCCCTTTCGGAGTTTCGCTTCGACTTCGCGCTGGTGGACCTTCACCTGCCGGACGGCGACGCGCTTGAGCTCCTGCGCGAGGGCGCGTTCTCGGAGAACACCGGAGTCGTCGTCATGACGGCGTTCGGCGGCATCAAGGAGGCCGTCGAGGCGATGCGGCGCGGCGCGGGCGATTACCTGACAAAGCCCTTCGAGCCCGACGAGCTGCCGATCGCCTTCATGCGGTGCCGCGAGAAGCGGGGCGTCGCCAGGCGCGACGAGTTCCGGCTGGCGGAACAGGCCATGGGGGGCGCGAACGATCTCTTCTTCGGGGAGAGCCTGGCGGGGATTCGCGGCCAGCTGGACACGATCCTTGCGACGGAGCGCCGCCTGGAGAGGGATGTGCCGCCGATGCTCATCGAGGGGGAGACCGGCACGGGAAAGAGCGTCCTCGCCGCGTGGCTGCACCGCAACGGGCCCAGGTCGGCCAAGCCCTTCATCAAGGTGAACTGCGCGGCGTTGCCCGAGACGCTCGCCGAGTCGGAGCTCTTCGGGCACGAGCGCGGCGCGTTCACGGACGCGAAGACCGCCAGGATAGGGCTCTTCGAGGCGGCGGACGGGGGGACGCTCTTCCTGGATGACATCGCGACCCTGTCGCCATCGACGCAGGCCAAGGTGCTGATGGCGGTCGAGGACCACGCGATCCGCCGCCTCGGAGCGACGAAGGAGATCCGGATCGACGTGCGCCTGATCGCGGCATCGAACGAGCCGCTGGCCGAGCTCGCGAAGGCCGGGTCGTTCCGCGAGGACCTCTACCACCGGCTGAACCTCCTGCACATCGCGCTGCCGCCCCTCAGGGACCGCGGCCTGGACATACTGAGGCTTGCGAAGCACCTGCTGGAGCGGATCTCAAAGCGCCACCGCATACGGGATATGTCGATCGGGCCGGCCGGCGACCGGCGGCTTCTGGCCTACGCGTGGCCCGGCAACGCGCGGGAGCTCGCCCACGTCATCGAGCGCGAGGTGATTTTCTCGGGAGAGAAGCTCCTGAGTTTCACGAGCCTGGGTACCGGCGTCGCCCCTCCGGCCTCTGGCTGGCGCAACCCCGTCTGGCAGGTGCCCGAACAGGGGTTCACGATCGACTCCGTCATCACCGACCTCGTGGGCGACGTGCTGCGCGAGACGGGCAACAACATCTCCGCAACGGCCCGACGCCTCGGTGTGACGCGCGAGTTTCTGCGCTATCGCCTCAAGAACCGGAAGGGCCAAGGTTAAGCGCCGCCGGGCCCGGGCACGCCGCGGGACCGCCCCATCCCCTTGAAACAGCGAGTCAACGGAACGATCCGCCCCATGAGGCGCGCCCTCGCGGCCGCCGCTGCGGCGTTCGGACTTGTTTGCGGCTCGGCACGGGCGCAGTCACCGGAGGCCTCGGCGTTCGCGGACCCGAACAGCCCCTTCAACGAGCCGAACCCGACGCTCGACTGGTCCGCGAGGGACCGGTTCGACCGCTCGCGCTTCATGGAGGCGTTCTCGACGCACTTCATCCTCTCCAAGGCGCCGGAGAAGCTGCCCCAGTTCCGGTTCTTCCCTCCCACCCCACCGCTCCTTGAGTCCGAGCTTCCCGTCATAGCGCCCCTGGATCCCGGGATACCCGCGCCGGACCCGATGTCCGGGTTCGTCGCTGAGACATTCTACTCGGCCCTGGCGTCGCGCCTCGAGGCGGACGACCTGCCGAGGGAGATGCGCCGGCGCATCCTCGCGTACCACGACAGGAAGCTGGCGCTTACGGGCGAGCTTCGCTCGCGGATCACCGCCCTCAAGGATGCGGACCGGGCCGAGAAGGCGCGCCAGCTTGGACTCCTCGCATCCTCCGAGGCGGGTCCCATCGCGCAGCTGGAGCAGGACGCGGAAAAGCTCCGCGAGGATCTTCGCGAGAGGAACGTGTTCGGCTTGCCAACCGAGTACGGCGCGACGCCGCTCCCCGACCGCCACAAGGTCCGTTCCGTCGCAGAAACGCCCTCCGACGCTGACAGCCTGCTCAACGAGGCCTACTCCATCATGGATGCGGCCTTCCTCGGTGAGGGGCTCTCGCCCGGACAGAGGAAGCTCCTATTCGAGGCGGCGATCGAACTAAGGGACAAGGCGCTGCCGTCGGGCCCGGCGCAGCCGGGAACCCGCATCCTCAGCTTCTCCCCGGCGACAGCGCGCATCCGCATACCCCTTGGCCTGGGCGAGGCGATGGAGGCCAAGATCCAGGCGTACGTCTCGGCGAAGGACGCACTGAAGCGCGAGCTGCGGGACGCGCTCCACGCGGCCGCGCAGACCGACGACGCGGCGGCCGCGGCCTCGATGGCGACCCTTGCGGCAGACCAGGCCGCTCGTATCACGCGCGTGCAGGAGATGGCCGAGGAGATCCGCGAAGGGCTGGCGCTCCTCCCGAATCCTCCCGGGCCCCCCGGGCCGCGGTCGCTCCCGCCAGAGCTTGCCTCGCGGATATCCGAATACCGCGCGCACAAGGTGCGCCTCCTTAAGTCCCTGCGCGCCATGCTGGCCGCGCCAACGCCCACGGTTCTCCCCCCCGAGGACAGGCCCACGGAGGACCCGGGCTCCAGCGCCCTGGCGTGGATGCACGATGGCACGACCACCAGCGGGCTGCACCCGGCGACGCTCGCCGTCTCGCCCTCAGACTTCGACCGCGTGCAGACGGACATGATAGCCGAGCTCAACAAGGAGCAGGCCGACATCCGGGAGAGCCTTGCAGCCTACATGCGTGCGGAGAACGGCCCTTCCGACAGGAGGTCGATCAACGACCTCCTGCGCGACTTCGAGGAGGCGAGGAGCCGCGAGGAGATATGGGACAAGTACAGGGACTACCAGACGGCTGTCCTCATGCCCGGCCTCTCCGCCGGCCAGCGCCAGCTTCTCTTTGACACGGCCATCGGCGAACTCGGCCTGCCGCTTCCCACGGGAGAACGCACCCATTGACGATGCCTAGACCCGAGACGCCGCCCCGCACGACCGGGACCCCGCTGAGGTACTCGTTGGCCGCGCTCTGCGCCGGCGTCCTGCTCGTCATCATCTTCACGAGCCTGGTCATCTGGTTCAGGGCGGACCTGAGGGAGGAGATCCACCTGAAGATCATCGAGAGGGACGCCGCCGTCCTCTACCCGATGGCGCTCCAGCAGGTGGCGGAGGGCGCCGAGTCCACGGCGCCGAACGCTCCCTCGCCGCTGACGGCGCTCCTGAAGAGCGCCCGCCAGAACGGGATGCTGGCCGTCGCCGTCTTCGACGCGGACGGAAACACGATCGAGTCCGTGCCGGCGACCCAGCTCTTCGTCGAGCTGCCGACGGAGGATTTCCTCAGGCTCCAGGCCGGGGCGCCCATCAGCCGCTACCATCCCCTCTTCCCGCTGGACCAGTACTTCGCCGGCATCGCGCCCGAGGACAGGCAGGCCCCGGTGCTCGAGGTGCTCCTGCCGGTCCCCGGTCCGGCCCCGAAGTCCATACGGGGCTTCGTCAGGTACTTCATCGATGCCCGGCCCCTGTCGAGGGAGCTCGCGAACATCGACGGGCGGATCAACCGGGAGACGGCCGTCACCCTGCTTGTTGGCGCCGTCCTCATCGCGGCCGTCATGACGGGGGCGACGCTGAGCGTGCAGAGGGCCCACCGGATCGTCGCCGAGCGCAACGAGAGGCTGACGCGCGCGAACTTCGAGCTGACGCTCTCCTCCAAGGCCTCGGCCGTCGGACAGATCACCTCGCACCTGATCCACGGCCTCCAGGGCTCTGTCGAGGGGCTGCGCTCCGTCGTCGCGAGCCGCGAGGCGGACCCGAGCAACCCGGCGTGGGAATCGGCAGCCGGCTACACGGAACGCCTCCAGACGATGATCCGGGAGACGATCGCCCTTCTGGGCGACGAGAGCGCCAACGCGAGCTACGAGCTGACCGGTGTCGAGCTCGCCGAGACGATAACGGCCCGCAGCCGCGCGGTCGCGGCCGACAGGAAGGTGTCGCTTGAGGTCGACCGGGGCTTCGAGGCGACGATCGACAGCCACCGAGGAAGCCTCCTCTGCCTGATCGCGAGCAACCTGGTGCAGAATGCCGTGGCCGCGAGTCCCGAGGGCGGCAGCGTGCGCGTCTCGCTCGCGCACAGCGGCTGGGCGGTCGTTCTCACCGTCAGCGACCACGGGGCGGGGATCCCGGACGAGGTCCAGAAACACCTCTTCAAGCCGGGCAGGAGCGGGAGGCCCGGCGGCTCGGGCCTGGGCCTTGCGATCAGCCAGCTGATGGCGCGCCAGATCGGCGCCGAGATGGTGCTCCTCTCGACGGGGCCGGCGGGCACGACCTTCCGGGTCACTCTCCCCCTCAGGGACTGACCGCCGCCTTGGGCTTCCAGTTTATCGGGTGCTGGCTCCAGTAGTCCTCATGGATCACGAGGCCCTCCTTCTCCATCAGCGGGCCGAGGACGACCGTCGTGGGCGCCGTCCTGGCAAAGACCTCCTTGCTCTCAAGCGGGTTCGGGTCCGGAGGCAGGCCGATCACCCTCAGGAACTGGGTCTCGGTCGTGCCGTAGACGACGCGCCCGATGGCCGCGAAGCGGATCGATCCGCAGCACATCGTGCAGGGCTCGCTGCTCGTGTAGAGGGTCGACTGCGCGAAGGTCGCGCGGTCTATGGTCGGGCTGTACTTCGAGATGAGCCCCGTCTCGGCGTGCTTCGTCACGTCGCCGGTCGCGTGCTCGCAGTTGTAGAACTCCGCGATGACCTCCATGAAGGTCCTGTCTGCCGCGGTGCATGCCGGATCGTCCGGAAGCGGAGTCGGCATGTCGGCCCTCGCCGCAAGGGCGAGCACGGCCAGTGGAAGGATGAGAAGGCTGAGCCTGCGGGTTGGGATCATGGCGCAAGTCGAGCAGGCGACATGCCACCCGCGGCCCCGCGTTTCGGGGAATCGGCTGGCTTTTTGATCCTCCGATTCGATGATTCGGCCCGTGAACCAGCTCCATGGCCGCGGGCTTCGGGTGTCCCGCACCGCACTCGGCCTGGGCCTTCTCCTGGCGGGCCAGGCCGCGGCGCTCGGGCAATCCCTCAGCATTGAGGACCAGGCCACGGTCTTCGCCCAGGCGGCCACCGTGGCGCAGAAGATCTCCCCCAATTCCGTGATCGCGATCGTCGACCGGGACGGCAGGGAGCTTCTGGTGCGTGCTGCCGACGGCTCCCAAGACTTCACGCCCGCCGAGGAGGCTATCGCGGTCTCGAAGGCGGGGACGGCCGTCTTCCTGAGCAGCGAAGGCGAGGCCCTGACCACCAGGACCGCGGGCTTCATCATCCAGCAGCACTACCCCCCCGGGATCGAGTTCACCCCTCCGGGCCCGCTGGTCGGCGTCGGCTTCTCGTCGATGGCGTACTCGGACGTCAACTGGTTCAGGCGCCTGGACGGCAGTCGCATACCCGGGACGCGCCTCTACGGCTCGCCGGGAGGCATGCCCCTCTACAAGTCGGGCATCCTGGCGGCGGGCATCGGCGTCACGGGCGCCGGCCCGGAGCTCGAGACAGGGAGTATCTATGGACCGGATACGAACGAGGTCGTGGCCATGACGGGCCAGCTGGGCTTCGAGCCTCCCCCGGCCATCCTGGCCTCGAACATCATCGTGGGCGGCATCCGATTCGCCTATGCCGCGAGCTCTGCCGGGAGCATCGCCGACCTTGTGCAGCCGGATACCGCGGGCCTACAGGCACCGGCTGTCGTGGCATGGCCCTCCGCCACCATGGGAGGCGTCACGGGCCAGGTGCGCGCGCCCATAATCGCCGATCCGATCGCGGGCACCATCTCCGGGCAGGCCCGTCTCTCCAAGGCCGAGGTTGCCGAGATCATCTCCACGGCCGCCGCCAGGGCGGCCATCACGAGGGCGGGCATACGCCTGCCCCTCGGCCTGCCGGCCGAGGTCTTCATCTCCGTCGTCAACAACCCGAACAACCCGGGCGAGGCCCCGACGGTGCTCGGCACATTCCGCACGCCAGACGCCACCATCTTCTCCTGGGATGTCTCGGTCCAGAAGGCCCGGACGGCGCTCTTCTTCTCGGACGCCACGCGGGCCTTCTCGGCAAGGACGGTCGGCTTCCTCGCGCAGACCATGTACCCGCCGGGCATCGACAACGAGCCCGCGGGGCCCTTCAACGGCCTGCAGGAGCGCTTCTCCGCGCCGATCATCTCCGGCATCGGGACGGTGGACGGGAACCTGCCGAACGGCATCACGATCTTCCCGGGCGGCTTCCCACTCTACAGGAACGGGGTCCTCATCGGCGCCATCGGGGTGTCGGGGGACGGCATCGACCAGGACGACCTGATCTCGTCCTCAGGGACGGCGGGATTCCTGCCAAGCATCACGATCCGCGCCGACAACTTCACCTACCTCGGCGCGAGGCTGCCCTACGCCGTCTTCCCCCGCGCGCCGGAGCTGACGGGCCGCGGCCCGTCGATCACGGGCCAGCAGACACACTGACGCCGCCCAGTGCGCCCGAGAAGCGGCCGAGCTCCAGCGAGAAAGCCGCGGGATCGAAGTCCGGCTGCGACTGCGCGAGGTGGAACAGCCTGTCCAGGCTCTCCGAGGCGGCCACCGGCCGCGTCGCGGCGGGCATAGCCGCTAGAAGCCGGTCGAGCGCAAGGACAAGGCGATCCGCGCGGCTTGCCTGGATGAGAAGCGGCTGCAAGCCCGGGGAAAAGTCGCCCTTCGTGGAGGCGAGGCGCCTGAGCGCCGCCGTCGCGAATGCCGGGTCCCAGGTGCGCGCGGCTTTCTTCGCCAGAATGTCCGCCTTCTCGACCATTGAGGCCAGGGAAGCCGGCGTCTGCGCTGCGTCGCCGAAGGGCTGCTCCTTGAAGTCGAGGCCGCTGCGGTCAAGCAGCCATCCCAGGCTCTCGGCCACGGGGGCGGAGCGCGCGGCCTCGGCGCGGCCGTTGAGAAGGGCCCAGCTCACCTCGCGCAGCGCCACCGCCTGGCCCACGAACCAGGCCTGGGCGCCAATGCCCTGAGTGTGGTCGGTCCAGTGCCTGGGCTCGTCCTGGGTCTGGCCGTCCATCTCGAAGACCAGCGCCGGGTGGTGGCCCGTGCCGAGGATCTCCGGGTCGATGTTCTGGTGGCAGGCAACGCAGGTGTTCGCCCGGGTGTAAAGGTCGTTCAGGTCGCGCATGCCCGCGGCGACTCTGTCGGCGTGTGTCCAGTCCGAGCGGGTGTGGCCGCGGATCCAGCCGTCGGGAAGGTTGTGGCAGCTGACGCAGGACACTCCCTCCGAGGCCTCCACGCCCGCTCCGAGCGAGGCCGGCTCGACGGTCGCCAGCGGCGCATGGCAGACGACGCACCTTGGGCTCGACGCCGGATCCGGGATCGACAGCGCCTCGGCCATCCTCGCCGAGCGGGAGGTCGTGAGCGCGGAGAAGGTGCGGGAGTGGACGTCGCGCTGCGACCATGTTACAAACTGGCTGCTTTTCTCGCCGGCACCTCCGTGGCATCCGCTGGTCGAGCAGCTGCTGGCACCAAGCGGCTCGGCTCCCCTCGCGGCAACCGAAACCAGCGCAGCCGCGAAAAAAAACTGGAGAATCACCGATTGTTTTGCGGGTCGCATGATTATAGGTTTGGCCCGTCTGTGGAAGGTGGTCTATCAATGGTCAGTCCTTGGCTTCGATTCGAGCGTCAAATGCTGCGAATGGAAGCCGCATGCGCCTTCCTAATTTCCGTACAAGGTGGAAAATACATTCCGACTGATCGCGGATCATCCAGCCCACGCGGCCGGCCTGCTGATCGTCTTCGGGCTGGCCCTTGAGGTCTGCATCCTGCTGGCCGCCGGGATTGGCAGGATATTGTCGGACAGGAGGCGCTCCGCGCTCCAGCACAAGCGACTCGAGCTCGAGATCGAGAGGGCAAGGCTGCAGATCAAGGCCGTCGACGAGGCAAAGTCGGCCTGGAACGGGGTCCGGAAGTTCTCCGTGACCCAGAAGGTGATGGAGTGCGCCGACACCTACTCCTTCTACCTGAAGCCGCACGATGGAAAGGCGCTCCCTCACTTCAAGCCCGGCCAGTACCTCACCTTCCAGCTGAACGTGCCAGGCCTGGGCAAGCCGCTCATCCGCTGCTACTCGCTCTCGGACTGCGCGCGGCACACCCACTACCGGGTGACGATCAAGCGCTGCCCGCCCCCCGCCGAGGGCGGCCATCCTCCCGGCGTCGGCTCGTCATACTTCTGCGACCACGTGAAGGTCGGCGACATCCTCGACGTGAAGGCCCCTAACGGGCACTTCTACCTCGAGATGGAGAAGGAGCGCCCGGTGGTCCTCATCTCGGGAGGCGTGGGCGTGACGCCCATGGTATCGATGGCCAACGCCCTCATCGAGGCCGGCTCGACGCGCGAGATCTGGTTCTTCCACGGTGCACGCAACGGCTCCGACCACATGTTCCGCAACTACACGCGCCTGCTGGCCGACAACAAGAACGTGCACGTTCACGTCTGCTACTCGAAGCCTGCGGCCGGGGACACGAAGGGATCGGACTTCCACCACGAGGGCCGCGTGACGGTGGACCTCTTCAAGGAGCTCCTGCCGTCCAACAACTACGAGTACTTCCTCTGCGGCCCGGGCGCCTTCATGGAGAGCATCACCGAGGATCTCAGGAAATGGGGCGTGCCCGAAGAGTGGGTCCACTTCGAGGCGTTCGGCCCGGCCTCCGTGAAGCGCGCGGCCAAGCCCGAGGCGAAGGTCGCGGTGACCTTCCCTCCCTTCGGGGGCCTCGAGGTCACGTTCGCCCGCTCCGGCAAGAAGGTCTCCTGGCAGGGCGACGGCAAGTCGGTCCTGGAACTCGCCGAGGAGGCACGCATCAAGATCGACGCCGGCTGCCGCGCCGGCAACTGCGGCTCATGCCTGGTCGCGATCAAGTCCGGCACGGTAGAATACCTCACCGCCCATGGCGCCGACGTGGAGCAGGGCTCCTGCCTCGCCTGCATCTGCCGCCCGTCCAGCGCGCTGGTACTCGACGCCTGATGAGCAAGTCCGCGTCAGGCCTCAGTCGCCCCAGACGCTGGGACGTGGCGTTCAGCAAGGACATGTCGCCGGCCGACGTCGCGCGGCTGATGAAGCTTCCCCCGTTCAAGGACATGGACCCGGAGGGGTTCCCACGCTCGGCGCAGCTGCAGGACATCCTGAAGAACGACGCCCGGCTGCGGCAGTTCGAGGAGGGCGAGATCATAGTCCGGGAGGGCGACTACGGCAACACGGCCTTCATGGTGCTATCCGGCTCCGCCCAGGTGGTCCTGAGCCCCGGCCTTCCCCCGCGGGTGGTCGGCCGGAGCGAGCCCGCGAAGCGGGGCTTCTTCAGGACCCTGGCCCAGCTCTGGTCCAACTCCGGCGAGGACGAGCAGTCCCGCGAGGGAGAGCTCGGCAACATGCAGTCCGTCGCGACGCACTCGGACACCGAGCCGGGCGTCGTCCTCCAGGATGTCCCGCGCGTCCTCGGGGGCCAGCGAACCGCCACAATCATGGCCGGCGACGTGTTCGGGGAGATCGCGGCCCTCTCCCGCATGCCGAGGACCGCGACCATCCTCGCGAACAAGGGCGGCGCCGAGATGCTCGAGATCCGCTGGCAGGGCCTGAGGGACCTCATGCGCTACGACCCGCGGGTCAGGGCCTTCATCGACGGCATCTACAGGGAGCGCGCCCTCTCGACGTACCTGGAGGAGATGCCCTTCATGAGGTACCTGGGTCCAGAGGCTAAGAAGCGCCTGATGGACGCGACGCAGTTCGAGACCTACGGGGACTATGACTGGTCGGGCGAGTACAAGCAGCTCGTGCAGTCAGGCGCCTCGGCGGCCCAGGAGCCGACGATCGCCGTTGAGGGCGACTACCCGAACAGCGTCGTCATGATCCGCGCGGGCTTTGCGAGGATGACACAGCGCTTTGGAAGCGGCCACCGCACCCTGAACTATCTCGGCTCCGGCCGCATGTACGGCTTCGAGGAGATCGCCCACAACTGGCGGCAGCCCGAGAACCACGTGGCGCTCCAGCATACGCTGCGCGTCATCGGCTACACGCACGTCCTCGTCATTCCCGCATCCATAATCGAGGAGGTGGTGCTGCCGGCCATGCCGAAGGCGGCGCTCCCGCCCCTGATCGAGGACGGTGGCCGCACCCGGGCGCCCTTCGCCGCGACGAAGGAACGCTCGGCGGCCGAGTCCCAGGCGTCCGCCGACGTCATGGAGTTCGTGACCCAGAACCGCTTCTTCAACGGCACGAAGACGATGGTGATCGACCTGGACCGATGCACCCGGTGCGACGACTGCGTGCGGGCCTGCGCGGCGACGCACGACAACAACCCGCGCTTCCTTCGGCATGGGCCCGTCCACAACAACCTCATGGTGGCCCAGGCGTGCATGCACTGCACGGACCCCATCTGCATGATCGGCTGCCCGACAGGCGCCATCCACCGCGAGACCTTCGAGGGCAACGTGATCATCAACCCCTCGAGCTGCATCGGCTGCTCGGCCTGCGCGAACAACTGCCCCTACGGCGCGATCCGCATGGTGGAGATCCGGGACGCGAGCGGCAGGATCCTCGTCGCGAGCGACTCGAACCCGCTCCACAAGGCGACGAAGTGCGACCTCTGCAACGACCAGTACGGCGGCCCCGCCTGCGAGAGGGCCTGCCCCCACGACGCCCTGAAAAGGATCAACCTCAACACGCTGGACGACCTTGTCAGCTGGATCCAACGGTGACAGCCGGTCGCTTCATCAACCGCTACGCTTTCCCCGCCGTCATGACCGCGGTGTCCGTGGCGGCAATCGCGTGGTGCGTGCGCGAGGGCCCCTCCCACCCCCACATGGCCTACCTGACCGGGTGGGCATTGCTGGCTGCCATCATCATCCTCACCCTCTACAACGCTCGCAAGAAGCTGGCGTTCCTGCCGCTCGCGAGCTCGCGCGCGTGGCTTCGCCTGCACTCCTGGCTCGGGATGTTCGCGGCCGTCCTCTTCATGATGCACGTCGGCTGGCACGTGCCTACAAGCCCGTTCGACGCGGCTCTCGCCGCGCTCTTTGCCGGCGTGACGCTCAGCGGCATCGCGGGATGGTGGCTTTCCAGGGTTCTCCCCAAGCGCCTGACGAGCGCCGGCGGCGAGGTCCCGTTCGAGAGGATACCGGTGATTAGGCGGGCGCTTCGCGAGAAGGCCGAGGCACTCGTCGTCACGGGGATTCCGGCCGCGGGCGCCACGACGCTCGCGG
>Ga0302267_10005062_pt1 | contig 14087 bp, 21 predicted proteins | sample III_Bog_E1_3_FD_194555 | JGI IMG/M metagenome (GOLD analysis project Ga0302267, IMG submission 194555) | Peat permafrost microbial communities from Stordalen Mire near Abisko, Sweden - III_Bog_E1_3 | ecosystem: Environmental > Terrestrial > Soil > Wetlands > Peat | place: Sweden: Abisko... | reverse complement strand
CAAACTGGTATCACAATACGCTAACCGTCAGAGGAAAACATCAAGACATAACCGCCTTTAAACTCAAGGCGGCACAAGACGTTCACAATGAAGAACCCAATCCATTGCAATTCCACAATTTTGTTCCTGTGCCGAACGAATTGTTAAACTATGGCGGCCCTGAACGAACAGCAGGGGATTTTATTATTTCGCCTCGTAGGGTTTTGTCAGCCGAAGAACATAACACTCAAGATAAGAAGGAAGCTAGAATTGTGTGGGAACATGAAAACTGGGGTTGCAAATGGGGAGCAATTCGATGCGAGCTTGAAACCAGCGAAGATGATACAAAAGCTGTCTTTCACTTCGACACTGCTTGGGGCCCGCCAATGCAGTTTCTTATGAAGGTCGCCCAAATGAACACGGATTTACTGCTTATTCTGTATTCATATAATGCGGATGACTGCCGCTGGTTCGATGTGGCGTTTTGGAGTGATTATTGCCACATCAAAGACCGAACATGGCTAGCCGAAGCTCAAAGAATGTGCACTTGTGGGGCCTTTAACAATACAAAATAAAGGAACAATATGGCACATTTATTTAATAATGAACTAACCGTCAGGGGGAAACCTCAGGATATTGCCGCCTTTAAACTAAAGGCGGGTAAAGATGTTCCCCATGAAGAACCTAGCCCACTTCACTTCCATAATTTTGTCCCTGCGCCAAACGACTTGTTAAATCAAGTCGGCCCCGAAATGACTAAAAGCAGGATCGATTGGGAAGATGAGAACTGGGGCTGTAATTGGGGGGCCATTGAATGTAAGCTATCCCCTGGCAAAGATGATTCGGAAGCTATCTATTATTTTGAAACTGGTTGGAGACCGCCAACAATATTTCTTTATAAGGTCGCTCAGATGCACCCCGAATTACTTTTTATTCTTGACACAGATTGTTTTAAAGCTGGCAGTCAGTACTACGTGACTTTTTGGCGTGATTATTACAAAATCGATGATTGTACGTGGATAACCAGCGCTCAATGTCATTGCATATGTGGGGCCACGAACGGCAATCGTAAATAGGACCTATCTCGCACACCCGCTGTCAGAAATGATGGCGGGCTTTTTTCATTTTCAAATAAACGCGCTAGGTATGGATTGCAGCCTCGATTGCCGGCGGGTTGGGCGCCGGCGTAAATGCGAGCGAAATAATTAAAAACACTTTGGGAGAGGATTGGTCGCGTGTGTCAAGTGGAAGAGGGAGACACGTCGAGGTAAACATATCTCGAACCTAGCCAGTTCGGGTTGCATTGGACAAGAAGCCAAGATTAGTTCCGCAACCATCCTCTCCCTACCAATAATATGCTAGAACAATACTTCCGTGATGAGCGGATCATTAACCAAATATGCAAGGAGCGAGTGAAACAAGCCGTGAAACAACATGACCGACAAAACATCGGTCGGCTTGTCGGTTGCTCAAATGAACCGGCACCGAGACACCCATTCTACAATTTAATGCCGCCACGCCGTCAGTGGTCAGCCTTTCGTCCCCGCTACCGTATTGACGGCTTAAATCCAGATCTCTACGCGCTGAAAAAGGCTGTCAGGATCTTGCGCCATCAGAACCCCGAGCTGCCGTGGGTCATTGAATTGAACCGTTACATCAGGTCAATCCGTGAGCGCGTGTTCCATTCGCCGTCGTTTGCCATTTCTCCGCCCCGAATCAATTATGTGCTCAAGAAGCGGGGTGGACAGGAATATCGTGCTCTCTGCCAATATGGTGTGGACGACAACCTGATTCTTTGTTTGTTCGCTAATTACTTACGCGAAAAGTATGACCCGATGTTCTCCACTTCTTCGTTTGCTTTCAGAGCGGCGCTGAATGGGCAGGTTACGACTCACCACGACGCTTTTACCGAGATCTACAATCTTAAACATAATTCCGGCAATCGTAGTTTATACGTTGCTGAATGTGATATCCGTGGGTTCTTTGACACCGTAGACCACAGCTTGGCTTTGAGTGCGTTCAGGGAAGCAGCACAGAGGGTTTCGTTGCATCCCAGAGCCGAGGTGTTGTTTCAGGCGTATCTAGATTGCTACAGCTTCCCCAACAATGTTCTGGCGGAAGCGGAACCGAGGCTGAGGCAAAGCGATCCTAACGGACATTTCAAATGGCCGGAGCCTCAACTTCGGGCTATGCACAACACTGACCCTCGTGGTTTGCGGATTGGCGTGTCTCAGGGCGGAGCAGTGTCAGGAATCATCGCTAATCTCATCATGGACCGGGCTGACAAGTGCGTGGAGGCGGAGGGTGCGAGGCTGGGCGCGGACATCCACTACTACCGGTTCTGCGACGACATGGTGTTGATCTCACCCAACCTCAAACACTGCAAAGCCGTGTTCGGTGCTTACCTAAACAAGCTGACCGAACTTAAGCTTGCATACCACGAACCGGAGGAGACCTGCATTTACGGGAAGCAACATTGGAAGCACAAATCCAAGGCGCCCTATCTTTGGTCTGGTCAAAAGTGGTTCGGTTGCGTGCCGTGGGTTCAGTTCGTCGGTTATCAGATACGTTATGATGGTCTGGTCAGGCCGAGGAAAGAAGCTGTGGCGAAACAGTGCATGAAACTAGTCGAAACCACAAACATGCTTAAATATGGACTGCTTCAGGCTATGCAAAGGAATCCAGTCCAAGCTAGCCAGAATCAAGTTCTGTCATCGCTTAAATCCAAACTCGTGGCTCAGGGCGTTGGCAGGGTAAAGGGCTACGCCAATGGACCAAGGCCGATGTGCTGGGCTTCCGGGTATCGGGCTCTGCACAACAAGCCAATTGTTGACCATGCGCTTCGCTCATTCGACAAGGCCAGGAAAAAGCAGCTTCGGAGATTTGCTGCTGCTGACATTATGTATGGAACCGGCATCACTCGTGGAAACAACCAAAACCGGCCTGATCCTGAAGGATACGCATACAGCTATCATGCTCAGTTCACGAATCTGGGCGGAGATTTCTTGATCCATAATCCTTGGCGGCCGCACAATCTTTTGGATGCGGCCAAGCAATTCGTATTCTTGTTATTGACTAGGCGGCTTCCTAAATGGTTCCTATGAGGCGAGCATAAGGGTGGCAAATAGAGTGTTGACACATTTATCGCCATTTGCTAATCTATACTTGAGCAGGCAGTGCCCGGTTCTTCTAAAAGGCAAAACTCCAAAACTAAACGGTTCTGTGTCCCGCCCTCCCTAGCCAATATATCGTTGGCCTGGAATTATTACCCGTCCTGTTAAGGACTATTTAGTTATGCCTATCAATAATACCGCAAGTCATGGTCTCGTAGTCGAAGTGCCCCGTCAATCATCCTGGCACGTTCCCAAAGGTTCCTACACCAGCTCAATCCGCTCCGTCAATCTCGCAAATCGGTTCGGAGGATATTCCAACATCCCCATCGTCAGAATAGTTTTCAGCCCGCAAATCCCCGGCTCCAACATTGATTATCTGGCCAAGGTTGAGCTAAAACTCGACCTCAACGATGGCAGCGAATTGTGGAACCTCATTTGTCGTCTTCTCGGCCGCAAAGCTCTCCAAGACTGTTCTGGCGCCAAGTTTAACCTCGAAACGTTGGTGGGTCAGGCCTGCGACATCGAAATTGACCATAATTATAACAAGGCCGAAAACTATGATTACCCGCTAGTCATCGTGTCGGAAGTTCAAGAAGCGGGGAGGTTGGTCAAAACTGTGGGAGGAAAGGCCTAAACCATGAGCACAATATACTACAATTCTGCCGTGGCCAAGAAATGCGGAAACAACGGGATCATCAAGGCCGTTCTCCTCAACTACATCTACAATTATCACAAGCAAAACCCCCGTAAAGGCCCAGGTCATCCCGCCTCCATCTGTTTGAGGGAGTTTGTCTATCAATACACATCTCAGGACAAGTCACTCTGGAAGCGCAGTTTCATCCATAAAATCCTCACTGATTTATGCAGGGACGGTCATCTGCTTAAAACCGAGGTGAACCGCTTGCCCGAATATGCAGTGTCGAAAGAAATAGCCGCTCTCTTATCTGATGGAGGGGCGGAACTGGTATGCTTCGATCTCGGGGTAGCCTGCGAATATGGAATTTACGTCGCGATCATGTCCAGATACCTCAAGCACGTAATCAGCAAAAGCCCAAACCGCATCGCCTACAACCTCAGCGTTCAGGAAATGGCTGAAATTAACCGCATCAGCCCGGCCCAGATTTATCGGGCTATCAAGCAATTGGTAGAATCGAAGGTCTTGGCCAGGGTCAAATCACCAAGCAAGCACTGTTCGCGAAGCTTGAGCCTAGCCCTGTTTTCAAATGTGCCTCAAAAGTGTTAAGTAGCTAATAATGCACACTTTATGAATATGAGATTCTCTATGCTGGATGGGGGTATGGTGTGTGCCCCGGGTGGTTTTGGGCCGCTCAATAGTGGAAGGGTTATTCTCAATCGTGGAAGCCTGATTCTCAATAATGGAAGGGCAATTCTCCATGGTGGAACATCGAACGCAGAAAATCCTCGGTGGATAAAGGGGGAAAGCGTGTTTTTGACACCGGTTAGTATAATTATTAGAAGAATCTTTGGAAGAATGTTGGAAGATTTAATAACGAGACTCGCTGCCGCTCGTCTCGTTGCTTCTCAAACACACTCTCCTTCGGCCTGACAAATCTCAAATCACGCACAAATCTATTATGCATCACTTCAACGCAATGTTCGATCTGGCAAGTCTAGTTCCTAATCCGCCCCATCCCACATTCTCGCCATCAAAGTCGCCAGAACAGGCTTTTACGGCGATTGGTGCACTGAATTCCACGCAAGTCAGAACTAACGTCTTTACCCAACACAGTTTAATGTCAGAAACCAACAATTCAACCCATTCTTAAGGATAGCAAAGCCTATCCATAACATTCAAATCTATGAATAATAATAGCCAAGAACCGACCCTAGACCAAATCAACGAGTTAAAGAAGCAATGCCAGGACTTGATGCCTTTGGTCGAACTCCTCAAGATAAAGTCACCTCCCAATTCATTAAGAGGGTTGGAGAGAGACCAGAAACTCAGCATAATGGGGTTCAGTCCAGACCAAATCGAGGAAATGACAGGTTTTAAACAAGACGCCTACCCCCTCTATTCTAATCAGCAATCATCAGACGAAGCCAAAATCAGTTTTTATGGCAGAGAGATTTGGGAGAAGATGCAGGCTTTGAACGCTAGACTTGACGCTGAATGGAGGCTGGAACACGACCGAATCCTCAAGAATGGGGTGGAGCTGGGTTGGATTGAGGAGGAAATGCAGTGTGGGGCAACATTATAGATACCAGATTCGATTCTTATACATAGCTCCTATCCATAATGTCAGCGAGCGGTCAAAACCGGCCAGTTGAGAGCGAATGAAAACCAGCCACTTTGAGGGACGCATTGCGTTGAGTGCGACAGATGTTGCACAAAGACGCGATGAATCAACTCAACGTGAGCTTGCAACATTCGATAATGACCTTGGCGGCGCATGGCTGGTCCCACCGGCGGATTGCGCGTGAACTGGACATCCACCGCGAGACGGTCGGACGACATTTACGCTTGGCCGGTTCAAAACCGGCCAAAGTGCTCCCCGGCTCGGCCCCTGATCCAGCGGCAAAACCAGCCATTCCGCTCGCCGGCTCTGAACCGTTGTTGGAGTTAAAACCGGCCATTCCGCTCACCGGGAGTTTGGCGGCGGGGCGGCAGAGTTTGTGTCTGCCATTGCAGGCGGTCATTGAGTCAGCGGTGCAAGCGGGACTGTCGGCCCAACGGATTTATCAGGACCTGATTTGTGATCACGCGTTCACCGGTGGTTATCATTCCGTGCAGCGCTTTGTGCGGCAGTTGCTCCAGACGCAGCCGGTGCCGTTTGTGCGGATGGAGGTGGCGCCTGGCATGGAAGCACAGGTGGATTTTGGTCAAGGTGCCTGGGTCATGGTGGCCGGCAAACGGAAGCGACCCCATCTGTTTCGGATCGTCTTGAGTCATTCGCGCAAGGGCTACAGTGAAGTGGTCTGGCAGCAGACGACCGAGAGCTTCATCCGCTGTCTCGAAAATGCGTTTCGTTACTTCGGCGGGGTGCCGCGCACGCTGATCATCGACAACCTGCGCGCGGCGGTGACGCGGGCTGACTGGTATGACCCCGAACTCAACGCCAAGGTGGAAGAGTTTTGCCGCCACTACGGCACCGTAATGCTGCCGACCCGGCCAGCGATGCCACGGCACAAGGGCAAGATCGAGTCCGGCATCAATTACGGTCAGGAGAACGCGCTCAAAGGCCGGAGCTTCGCGAGCCTGGCGGCGCAAAACCAGTTTCTTTCGGAGTGGGAAAGCGGCGTGGCGGACACCCGCATTCACGGCACGACCCGGCAGCAGGTCGGCAAAGTGTTCAACGACGTGGAACGCGCCCAGTTGTTGCCCTTGCCGGCGGGCTTGTTCCCGGTGTTTGAAGAAGCGCCCCGCACGGTGCATCGGGATGGTTATGTGGAACTGAAACGGGCTTACTACTCGGTGCCGCCAGAGTATGTGGGCCGGCAAGTCTGGGTGCGCTGGGAGTCCCGGTTGCTGCGGGTGGTCAATCAGCGCCGGGAAGTCATCGCCGTCCACGCGCTGGCGGAACCGGGCAAGTTTACCACCGATCCAACGCATCTGCATTCGCCTTACCGCCGGGTGATCCAAGAAAGTCTGGATCATCTTCTGGATCGCGCCCGGTTGATCGGTGCACACACCGGCAGTTGGGCCGAGAGCATGGTGCAACAACGCGGCCCCATCGGCACACGCGTCTTGCACGGGCTGTTGGCACTGGCGCAAAAACATCCGGTCAAAGCCTTGGAACAGGCGACGCAGCAAGCCCTGCATCATGGCACTTGGCGGCTGCGCGACTTGCGCACCCTGCTCGAACAGGCGGTCCCGTCACCGCAACTGGACTTTCTGGAAACGCATCCGTTGATCCGCAACCTCGACACTTACCGGGACTGTGTGCCCGATTGCTTTGCCAACACAACCTCGACCATTAACCAAACATGAATGCACTCACCACCACCCTGAAACAACTCCGGCTCTCCGGCCTGATCCAGACGCTGGAGGTGCGGCTGCAAGAAGCCGCCGCCAACCGACTGAGCCATGCCGAGTTCCTTGAACTCATCTGTCAGGACGAACTCAACGTCCGCCAGCAACGGCAAATGGAACGCCACACCAAGCTGGCGGACTTCCGCCACTTGAAAATGCTGGAGGACTTCGATTGGAGTTTTAATCCCTCGGTCCACAAAAAAGAGATTTACGACCTGGCGAGCTGCCGGTTCATCCGTGAAGCCAAGGATGTTTTGTTCCTCGGGCCGCCCGGCGTCGGCAAAACGCATCTGGCCCAGGCCATCGGCTACGAGGCCATCCGTCAAAACTTCCTCGTGCTCTACCGCTCCATTTTCGATCTGGTCCGCGACTTCATGAAGGACGAAGCGTTCAACCAGCAGGACAAGACGCTGCGACGATACTTGAAGCCCGACCTCGTCATCATTGACGACATGGGGCTGAAGCAACTGCCAAAACACTCCGGCGAATACCTGCTGGAAGTCATCATGCGCCGTTATGAAAACAAGGCCACCATCATGACGAGCAACCGGCCGCTGGAAGAATGGGGCAAACTGCTATGCGATGTGCCGACGGCCGGAGCCATCATTGATCGGTTCCTGCACCACGCCCAAGTCGTCGCCATCACCGGCAAAAGTTATCGTGTCAAGGAAGCGCCGGTGGTCACCCAGGAAATCAAGAAAACCAAAAAATCCAACGAACCTACGACCGCCGAGGGCGCGAGCTAAGGCTCGCAGCTCGCCCTCGGCTGGCTTTAACTCGCAGCGAAAATCCCTTGATTGAAAAACCAGAAATGATATGAATCCCTTACTTCAGAGTGGCCGGTTTTGAATCGCTCACCTCTGGCCGGTTTTGTTCCGCTCGGCGACACATAATAATCAATGTCTGAAACAAATCCACATCTCAAAGCCCTAGACAAACTCCAAGCCGCGAGAAAACGATACCAGGAGTTTGAGTGGAGGCTGAAGTTCTTGGAGACGGTGGGGAGTGAGAAAGCCCAGGAACCGACAGAACAGCAGATTATGGACTGGTATCAAAGTCTATGCAGACAATACTTGAATTGAATGTGGCGGGGTTGGGAGAAGATGCGCCGACAACACCAAACTCCTACTTCCAATCTCTGTTCCCTTCTCACACAGCTCAATTCGGTTCCGCTTTCCTGCAACTCCGTGAAACTGAGGCTGGGAAAACTAGAGTAAACCCCATTTCCATCAATATAGATTTCTTCGCATCCATAATTTCAGATCCAGCTCTCGGTTTGTCTGTGGTGTATTTTGAGCCCGAGATGCAGTTTTATTACAATTCAGCCTTTCAACCAGTCTTCAAGCCAGTGAGTCCAGAGAAATTGCAGTCATTATATCGCGGTTTTTTGATGAAGGCTGCCCAATCTTTTACCAAGGACGTGAACATCCTCAATCTGTTCGTAGAGTTTCGCAGTGATAAAATTGCCAAAGCCGTAGTTCAAAGGGCAAAATCAATATTGGCTGCGGATTCATCGTTCTTCAGTCCAACCAGTCCTAATCAGAGAATCAGGGGCGTTGAGATGGTGGAGAGGGTGGCGAGAAAGTTTGTAGATGAGGTGTTGAGCGCGGAACCTGGGCAGATATTGAAATTGGGTGATGCTTATGCTGTTTTCCGTGGTTTGTTGAAGGAACGCGATTTGCCAGACATCAAACGTTCGGACTTTAAAGCTGTGGTTGCGCCTTTGATCACCTCCAGTTTTAATGTTTGTTTGAGAAATGATTTGGACGGTGCTGGGGTTCGTGGATGGAAGGGAGTCGCGATTCAGTCATTGCCGGGTAGAAATTGAGGCCGATCCTAAACCTGTGCCGTGATAAATTGGAACGCCCCCATTTACGAAACCGAAAGCGCCAGAAATATTGGCTCCGGCGTCCTGCTTTACGCAATCACATGGCCTCCACATCCGAAACGTGCTTCCGGGTCTGCTCGCTAAACCTTGCAAACTCCTCGTCCGTGAATAAACCGCGCCTGTGAATCTGCAATATTTTCAGAAACGCCGTGGATCTTCGGTGGTCGTCGAAGGCCAATGCCATCTCTTCATTCTGCTCCTGAACCAGCGACCACAGCTTGAGATAACGCTGATGGTTCGTCATGCCTGGGCTGGTCGCAATCGCGGCGGCGCGCTGCAAAATTCGCCCGCATAAACGCCCCAGTGTCACGGGCTTCAGTTCCCGTAACAGCTTCCAATCATGTTCTGGAAAATCAGACATGGCAGCAGGCGTCTATTAGCCAAGTATAAGCCAGGCCAGACCCATGATGTCAACCGCGAAACAGAATCCACATTCGTCTCAAGGCCTGGTGATCCTTTTGGCACATCGCGTCTCGACTCAATATCAATCTCACAACAACGCAGTCTTGTATTTATCAATCAGCAGAAGAACCACACCCATAAATGCCTCGGCCACAATAAACACGAGCCCAGGCCAATGCAACATCGGCACTCCTAGAAAGAAGGCAAACCACAGGGCGATGCATATTACTGGAATCCTCGGGCCGTCGGTGAACCATAGCTTAATTGCGGCTACCCAGAAAATGCCGAGTGCTATGGTTCCAAATGGTATCAAGTTAACTTTCTGGTAAATGTGGCCTAAAAAGCGCCAACGGCGGTTGGCTCCGGCGACTTGTTAGGCCACGGTTGATAATCCAAAATCATGGTAGGCCAATAACTCATAGCTAGGCTGCCTTAGTGCGCGCCGCAATCGCCGCGCGCTCCGGGCTGAGACAGAAAACCTTGCCACCAAAGTTGAGAGCGTGAGTGCAAATACTCGGCTCGACTACCAGACAATCAAAGTAGTCAGCAAAGCCACTCGGCTTGGCGCGACAAATAGCAATATCTGGCAGTGTCCTCACTGGCCTGATTGGTTCTGGTGGGCTTGGCATAGTGGCCTAACGAAAAAAGCTGAGCCACCGCCGACCTGCGACGTGAACCGCGACAGCGGAACTGACCGCGCCAACGGCGGTTGGCTCCGGCGACTGGTTAGGCCACATGGTTATCTTTCATCTATCTTTAGCGACTTCCTCTTGCACAAAAAAACCTCCCTGCTTTTGTAGATAGTTAACAAGGTAGTGATGGCCAGCGACGGCATTGAACCTGCCAGACCAATTCTCATTGTTTCCACCCATCGAATAGGTGATAACGACATCGTGTTGACCGGGGAGTATATTGATGGGCGAATGTCGTCCACTTGCTGACATCTTCCCGTCAATCTGGTAGATAGATGGCTCAATTTTCCAAGGGAACATACCGCCATTGCCGGAATAGGTAATTCCATATACCTTTGGCTCACACCTTAGAGTTGCCAATTGATCAGGTGGCAGGCTTGGCTCGGTTGAACACGAAGTGGCTAGAATACATATGATAAATGATGCAAAAGAAACGAAGGATTTCAAACATTGTGTTTTCATAATTTGTGTTAAGTGGCCTAACGAAAAAAGCTGAGCCACCGCCGACTCGCGACGTGAACCGCGACAGCGGAACTGACAGCGCCAACGGCGGTTGGCTCCGGCGACTTGTTAGGCGGCGTCATGGTTTGTCTGGTGCTTTCACAGTTATCCGATTTGTCATCCCTGAACTGAATGTATAAGCAATAATCTCCAGATTGCCGTCTGGCTTCGTTATGAAGTCAAAGCGGTCAAACCCATCGTAGTTTGTGGACTGCTTCATAAATATCGCAAGCTCCTCATAATTTGTTGGCCATCGCTGATTCGCCTGTCGAAAGGTGTAGGCGTTGGTTTCGTCGCACAAAAAAGGCATGCCGGTGCCCCAGTTGTAAGTATGCGGCTGAAACATACCAAATAAACCCGAAGTCGCCTCGCAACCGACTAAGCCGACGATTAGCACTATGAGCAAAAGGCCGAACAGAGCGATGGGTTTTGAATAAATCACTTTCATGTGCATAGCCGCCTAACGAAAGAAGCTGAGCCACCGCCGACTCGCGACGTGAACCGCGATAGCGGAACTGCAAGCGCCAACGGCGGTTGGCTCCGGCGACTGGTTAGGCCACTGGTCTCTCATAGTCCACTTATTTCTCAAAAAACCTTTTAAACTGTGAAACACTCATGAATCCTCGCTTCTGGCCATACTCGTTGTTGTAGTCATATTCCGCGCCGAACTCCTTCTTCAAATCAACATCCTTTGTGTTCGTGAAACCAGCGATGAAGATTCTGCTTCCGTCTTTATCGTCCCACTCTTTCAAGTTAATGAAGTATTCCGCTCCGCGAGCCTTCGCCACCTCGTAGAACCCTCGCGCGATAAACATGCTCGACCCGACCGATGATCCCATCTTCTGGTGCGTCATCCTGAGTTTTGATGTGTTTGTATTGCGCTCAAACTCCACGATTTTAATCAAACTGTTAGTGTCACCGAAGTCTTTGGAGTCAATCTGCACTAATGTTACAGCGTTGGTGTCAGTGCCGGCGTGGGACGGCACGACAGCGAAACCAAGAAGAATGACGGTCAATAATGTATGGACGTGATTTTTCATAAGCGTGTGAAGTGGCCTAACGAAAAAAGCTGAGCCACCGCCGACTCGCGACGTGAACCGCGATAGCGGAACTGCAAGCGCCAACGGCGGTTGGCTCCGGCGACTTGTTAGGCGTATCGTTCAAAGTCAAAATCTCGCCGTTACAAAGAAACGCTCTCCTCTTGGCGCGATGTCGAATGCGGCGAACTGCTGCTCAGTTCCATCATCGAAATGCAACGCATAAGTCCCTTCAGCCGGATAAAGCTCTACTGGCGAAAGAAAACTGACGGAACTCTCGCCCGGCGTGAGAAAATGTGCGACGCCCGTGCCAAGACGAGCCTCATCAACCTCGAAATGCTGGTCGGTTATGACAACCTCTCCCAAGTCGTCCTCGTTGAGAAATAAGTGCGCTCTATTCATGCCACATCCTATCTGAAACCTTGCCGTTCAAGAACGTGATAACAACCATCTTGCCTCCATAGCCGATGTTGTCGTAACTCCATGTCTCCATCTTGCCTAGTCCTGGCGCATCCATCTCGCTCTTGTCTTTCGAGCTACCAAGAACCTCGGTAACTTGGTCTTGCGTCATTCCAATCGTCACTTTGTCATAGTTCTCTTTTGTGAGCTTCGAGCCGCAGCCGACGCACAAAATGGCGACGGCTACAACCAACGCGCTGAATCTGAATAGTCTGCTCATGTGTCTTCCTTTCTGTTGTTTTGTTATACACTTGAAACATCAGCCATGTGGCTGATGCCTTCACAAACCTCCCCGTTGAAGATAAGTGCAATGTGAAATCCGGTCTTCATCCACTGGCAAACCGTCTTACCGTCTGCTGTGCCAGAAATCGCACTTGGGTTTCCGACTGCCGCGATAATCTCCTGCTTCGTCTTGCCTTTCAAATCTCCCATAGCTGCGAACTTTTGGTGAAGCTGCTTGCCTCCCAGTGTCACAAACCAACTGCCGCTGCCGAAGAAACTGATTACAATGACTATGATGAGCCAATAATCGCTTATGAATTTCATTATGTCGTCCATATATGTTCTTTCTTGTTTTGTGTTCGTGTGTCTCGGTGCGCTCGCTGATACGCCTAACGTAGAAAGCTGAGCCACCGCCGACTCGCGACGTGAACCGCGATAGCGGAACTGACAGCGCCAACGGCGGTTGGCTCCGGCGACTTGTTAGGTGCCGGCTGTCTGTAAATATCGCCAAACATTTCTGAATCCTTTCGGTTTGAGGAGCAACAGCACGCCGACAACAAGCTGTGCGAAAACTCCGGCGGAATACAACCAACTGCTGAAAACTCGATCTGCCGAATTCGTGCCGCCTTGCTTGTGATACGAATACAAAACGAATAAATCCTGCACCGCTCGTCCCAAGCTCGGAAGCGATGTGGCCAGAATCAAAATACCGGCAACTGCAAACGCGAGAGCTTGAAGCTGCTCAAATGTGCAAGCGACCTCCCTCGCATCGGCGGAAGGCGAAGATGCGATACGCCGAGCCAATGGCTCCGAAAAAATAAAAAGCACGACGGCCAAAATAAGCAGCGAACCGCCGGGGAGCAACGAAGTAAAAATAGAACCTCTGAATGAATCTGATGCGAACATGGCGGCGACAAGGCCAAAGGCGGAAAACAACGGAATCGCTTGGACGAAGCAATAAACCGCCAAGAGTCTCAAGCCGACGATTGCAAGGTTGATGGATGTCATAAAATCGAGTGTGTAGGCACCTAACGAAAAAAGCTGAGCCACCGCCGACTCGCGACGTGAACCGCGATAGCGGAACTGCCAGCGCCAACGGCGGTTGGCTCCGGCGACTTGTTAGGCGTATGGACTCTATCTCTCATCTTCTGGAACTGGTGGATGAACGCGGCGTGACCAAGAACCGCCGACAGTCTCACGAACCGCCTGCCAACCCGGCTCAAGGTCTGCAACTTCGAGAACTGTCGGGTCAACCTTAACAACCTCCTCCAAAGCAACGAGCATGGCATCAGCCATCGAAGCGTCGGAACTGCCGATGAACTGCCAACTATGATCATCCTCGTCGTGCGAGACCAACAATATCGGCTCGGAACCATCCATGACCTGGCGCATGGTAAACGTGGCGCAATTTCGAGGCTGGTCGAACGGCCAAGTGTCTGTCGGGTTCGAGTTCATAGATGCGCGAATACGCCTAACGAAAAAAGCTGAGCCACCGCCGACTAACGGCGTGAACCGCGATAGCGGAACGGCCAGCGCCAACGGCGGTTGGCTCCGGCGACTGGTTAGGCCACATCAATGTCTCACTTTTTAAGGCGCTTGAAAACATACTGAAACTCCATGTTTGTCGTGACCACATGATTTGTGTCAGTCTGGACTACGGGAACAGGCTGAAACTCAACTAACTCCCAGCCAGTCTTGCCATATCCATCTAACATATTCGGACCCATCCGCTTTTCTGTGGTTCGGGTTCTATATTCCCACTTTGAAGTCTTCGTCGTGGCGCAGCCGACGACAATGAACGCG